>Ga0209105_100570_pt1 | contig 11879 bp, 10 predicted proteins | sample SedPBSmetaG_FD_184158 | JGI IMG/M metagenome (GOLD analysis project Ga0209105, IMG submission 184158) | Freshwater sediment bacterial and archeal communities from Indian Creek, Illinois, USA to study Microbial Dark Matter (Phase II) -... | ecosystem: Environmental > Aquatic > Freshwater > Creek >...
ATATTTACAGCCTTCTGGCATTTTTGCTGAAGGCTTTTGTTTTGCCAATCATCGAAACCACCATTTCAGAAGTCAGACCGGATTAAGTTGATTTCTCCAGACCGGATTAAAGAAATTGCAAACACCTACCGTCTCTAACTACCGGAACAGCTGCTCCTACATACTGTCCTCTCTCCACTCCTTCATTAAGCAATTGGAATGGGAAAAATCTTCTCCAGCCAAGATCCTGATCTTCAAGCGCTTGCAGAGGCGCTCCGGCAAATTGCCATCTCTGTGCGGTCAACCCTACAACCCTTCCTGAAGAAATTTTCTCTAGCCATTGATCGTGAGTCTGCACGAAAACTTCCCTGTCAAGCAGACCTTCGTTCCAAAGTTGATTCAACCTTTGTAAATATTCTCTTGCGCTATCGCTTGTAGCGTAAGTTCTTGCCACAAAGTCTTCCGGGCTATCGCCTCTTGCGACTTGTACATCACCGTCATTAGGATATCCCATTAAGAAATTCGGAGGATTTGTCAGTTCAAAGAATCTCCAGCTCTCTGCCGGGAAAGTAAATCCTATTGTCGGTGCTCCGTTGAATTCCGGATTGCGAGCTACATAATCCCTAATCACGTTAAAATATTCGTCAATGTCTGTAATCAAGGGAAAATCTAGGTCTCTGACCAATTCCTTGGTTAGCCAAAACCCTATGCCTATATGAGTAAGATCCGGCTCTCCCCTGTAAGGAGTTAAAAAGTAGGTATTGCCATCGGTAAACCTATGCATATCAAGTATATCGCCGTAAGCTCTCTGGATATTGGGCTTATCAGCTATCATATCCTGAATCGGAACGAGAGATCCCGCCTCGACGAACCTGTTTTGGTGTTCGTGTCCCCAGATAATATCCGGAAAATCGCCGGAAGCTATCATCGTACCTACTCTTGTAGCTACATCGCCGCCAACCACAAACTCTATATCTAGAGTGACTCCGGTCTTTTCCGCTATAAGTTGACCTATTCTTGTTTCGCTAAGCTGATATGGATCTCTTCCGGGCATACCATAAAACATTGTGTATGTCCTCTGTACGGGTCTTTCAGGTTGTTCAGGTTGTTCAGGCCTCGCTGGGGTATCTGCCGGCTCTTGTTCCTGCGCCCTCGGGGCGCATCCCGCCAGAATCGCCGCAATCATAGCTACAACCATGATCACAATAATGGTTTTCCTTGATTTCATGCAAGTTACCTCCTTGAAATTTGTTTGATGAAATTATATAACAAATTTTTTTTTAATTGACCTAATAAACTAAAGCCAAAACCTTAAAAACTTTACCTTTTGTACTTTTTATTTCTGGCTCCTTAAACCGGACTTCCGACAGTTGGCAAATATTTGCGCTCCTCACTGATGGCCTTGGGCCGTAATGCCCCAACTACTCGATTATTGACACAAAATCATGTTTTCCTTTCAAAATTTGTTGCGCTGCCAGTACTAAGAACATAAAATGCGAAGAACCACCTCCAATTACATATTCCACTTGCTGCCAAAGATAAGGGAAAACCAGCAGTTCTGGAAAATCGGGGCGTATCAACGCAGTACCCGAAATTACTCCGCCGGGAATATACGACCAATCGGCGCGATTTAGTCCATAACCTACAGTTGCTGATTTGACGCCGACTCCCGACGCAAACGACATGGTATTGGAACCGGGATGACAGCCCAAGATAAAGTTAAGCGCATTGAAAATCATCTCGGCATCAAAGATATCAGGATAAGCTTCATGCAGGAAATAATATTCACAGCCTAATTTCTGGATATCCCAGCCCGCTCCCCATATATGCGGGCGATACGGAATACCGTACGGCGTTTCGGCGCTTTGCTTCGCAAGCTGTTCTTTTAAAGCAAGCAAGGCATCGCAGATAGTTTTTGAGTAGGCGGTGTCATTGATTGTTTTTTTAGCTCGGACAGTAAACCAGCCTATCTTGTCTATTGCGCTTGCTATGAATTCGGTTTCTGCGAGCAGAAAGTCCTTATATTCCTTTTCGCCGGTGGTTAGTAATAATTCCGTTGCAGCATGAATTTTTGCCGATCTGGCTCGCCCTGCTCCATCAGCGGCTTTAAAAATCTCACAAGCGGCTTGTAATGCCTGAACACTCAATGTATTATTAAAATCTTTTAAGGCGCGGGAAGCGGCAGCAAGATGAGCGGCGGTTGTCAATTCGCGCACGGGATTATCTTCGGTAAATACTAAGCGATCGTCAGCATTTCCTTTGATACCGTCTGTCATGGCAGCGCTATCGCCAAGGTGTACATATTGACGAAGGTCGCTGCAGATAATACCTCGATAAATCCGTCCCAATGAGAGATAAGCACCAATCACCGACAAGACTCCATGCTCGATCTGCTGCAGGATGTCGTTTTTGCCGTCAGGCTGATGGATTTCGGTTACTTTCAGGTCTTGGTCGATGGTTGTAACGTCGTAATTGATCTTAAAGGCTTCATATGCCAATGTTAATATATAAAACTCAGCTGATTGTGATTCTACGCGAAGGTCAAAATCGCCGGCATCATGCCAACCGCCTTTATTAAGCCCCGGAACGGCATCGCCGGGTTTGTATTTGGTCAAAGTAGAAGAGCCTTGTTCATATCCGTCAAAGTGATTATAGTTAAGCGGACTCATTCTGGCATCGTCATCATGACATAGGCCATGCCATACCCGGTATTTTTCATTTACCCGCATATGACACATCTGTATGGGGAGGAAATACTCGAGCACAGGCTGCCAGACCCCCCGGTCGTACACATCACCGGCGATGCGGAATATGGATGATTCGGATGAAGCATAATGAATTTTATACAAACCTTCTTCTTTTATGTTTGAGAAATCAAATTTCAGGTAGTTGTAGCGGAGAAATTGACCCCACTCTTCGCCGGCATCCGAACAAACCTGTATTTCTCCAGTTTCTGTTATTTTGCAAAGAACCGGCTTTGCTCGTTTGGTTTCACGTTTGTCAAGTTCAATAATTGCTGTTTTTGTTTGATTGGGATGATATCCTACCTGCGATGTTTGAACGACTGCCGGATAAATCCAATTTTCTACTGCATTTGGCGTGATAATCCATTGGATGGCATTTTGGGTTGCATTAGCAGGTACTTCGCTGCTTATAACAAACCATCCGTTGTTGTGGTTCATGCGCCCGTCATACAGCTTTAGCTGTGTTCCCAAGCTTTCAACAGTAAAGCGGTTGTACGGGTCATCAGGGCGAACAGTGAAACGTTTACCGACAGCATACGGCTCGGCGATGATGTCATCGGCAATAATCGGGTTGTACTTTTTATTTTCGCCTGTTAGAAGATTTATATCCGCTTTTGCATCAGGTTGACTGAAATTTCCGATATGCAAATAATTAGTCGGTTGCGACAGGACAGGGCCGTTGGGTTGCTCAGGAAAGATTCCTTGTCTGTTGTCCATAATCCATGGTTTCCCAAAAAGTGCACCGGGAAACAGCTCCAGGCCAAAACATATTTTGCCGGCAAATCTGTCCGGTATCGGTCTATCCAAGTCCACAGTAACTTTGATAGATTTGCCTTCACCCTTGACAATGACCTTGTAATTGAAATGAAAATCCGGATATATCATAGGATTAAAGCCTTTTAAATGCCTTGATGAGTCGGGAAAACTGAGCGAAGTTACGATTGAGTTGGAGGTATTATCAAGTTCGCGCGTACCTTGCTTTGGTACCGGCTGCCATTGCCCGGGTGTTTGTTCAAAACGTATATCTCCGTTTGTAGCAACACGATTGCCATGCATAATGATGCTTATGCCGGATTGATGTCCTTCCGGATATATGTCGTCAAAGGCCATGACATCTACGCCCATGTATTGAAAATAGCCGGATGCGGAATTTAATTCAAATCCTTGCTCTTTACAAGCGGTTAAGTCGATTGGTTTTTCCATTTTTATCTTCACTCCTTTTCTATCTGGGGGACAAGGGTGTGTCAACATAGAGTAAGCGGATCACATCACCACACCCGCTTCTCTTAGAACCGGATTTACCCATTAAGGTATCTGGCTCTTCACAACAACCTTTGCATCTTTAAGCGTGGAATATACTTGCTCAAATATTCGGCGGTCTAATCGGATATTTTGCCATTAGTCGCTCAAACATGCGGAAATCGCAGGGCTATCCTGTCTTCTCCTGTTTATGTGCCGAAACAGCGCTCTCCTGATCACGTATGCACACTTATTAATCTCAGATGTGTTATCTGTGGTTCCATAATAATTATAGTGACCATCAAGCTTAACATTCAATTCCTTGATGAGTTCAATAACATGCTTCTTCATCATTTCCTACCCGCTTCATCAAATTCTCACTAAGATGTTGTCCGTATTCCTCTTGTACTCTTTCGGAAACTCGGCCACTCCTCTTGAAACCGGTGCCAGCTATATGATTTAGGATTGTTACCATCTGGTATACTGGAATTAGCTAGTAAATGAATCCACATAATTTCTTAATTTTATCCTTATTACGAAAAACGTTTATAAAATAGTTTGAAATTGCCATAATGATCTCCAAAATGCTTTTAAACAGGTGATTGTGGGTGACATCTTTACGAATGTCTTTCCATAAGTGCTCGATTGCATTTAGATCCGAACTGTACGGAGGGAGAAATTTGAGCGTTATGTTTGTTCCGGTATTAGACAAGAAATCCTTAACCCTGTTGCTATGTTAGAAAAAGCACACATTTCGTTAGCCAATGCATCAACACTGTCTATTTGTTTTTTGAACTGAGTTTTGCTGTCTCGCCTTTTCTATCCTGTAAGTATCGAATAAAGAATAATAAATGCTTACAGACTTTTTGCTGACAAAGATGCAGAAAGTAGTTATAACATTTAAGATAGGCTGCATAGTAAGATTGAAGCTATGTCATGTGAAAAAAGGCTGATTACGGCTAAAATAAGGCAAGAGTGGAATAAATGGGTACCCATAATGTTAAGCATTTTGTCAAATACGAATATATAGAACTCAAGACACCTGAAGAAACACTCGATATATGATTCTCCGCTATCGCGTGCATTTTTCATCGGAGATAAAAACTTTACTGAAAAGTTGAATAGAACATGCTCGCTAAAGCCAATATCTGACACAATTAAAGATCAGAACTACATTTACTTCATATATCTTTTCAGTTCATCATAAAAGTTTTCACGTGTCCCGACCAGAACCACGACCACCATTTGCCCGTCTTTGTCGTATATTCTATACGCAATCTCGTAGTTGGTTTTACTGTAGTGGACATCATAGCAGTAAACTCCGGTCAGATCACCTGATTTTAGCTCACCAACATATGGGTCACCGCTTATTCTTTCAAGAGCCTCGCGAAATGCTTTCTTGAGACCCTTTTCATTAACCTTTTTCAAGTATTTTTCTGCAGCTCCAGTGAAGCGGATTTCATACATTCACTTACCCTCAGCACCGAAAATATCTGCCATTGTTGCACTCTTTTTATCCCCTTGTGCAATGATATCCGCCTCACCGATCAGATTATTGATCGCAGGAGTAATTTTCTTGCTCATTTCCTTGAATTTTACAAGAAGCTCTTGTCCTGAAACACCTTGAGCAATCAAATCAGCTAGAATTTGTTCTGAAAACTCGTTCCCTGTGTTCTCCCGGATAGGACGGATGACAATTGCGTTGTTTTGCAAAATGCACTCGGCTTCACCGCTGAAGCCCAACACTTCGAAATATTTCTGTGGTATGGTTATCTGTCTTTTACCCGAAACACTGATAATCTTACGCTCCATAGAATTGCTCCTGACCGCGCTTTTTGCCATTTTCTTTCCTCCTCTCAGTATATGATCTAAGCATAATTTCATGCATATTTCTTTGATTTCATTATAACCAAGCAAATCGAAAAAGTCAAACCAACAACTTTATTTTTTTATCTCCTACCTACGCTCTCACTTTGTGAGCAAAGAATGCCAAGAAAGTGACAAAGAAACGGAGTTAGTGACACAGGATCTTCTTTTCATGACAAGTTTCGCGATAAGAATGTCTTTTGTTTTAGAAATTCAATATGTTAGTTTGATCTATTAATGTTCTTAAGTTAGACCAATAATAATACAATGTGACGCAATAGGAAGGACTGTGACAATAACCCCATCCCCTTGTCACCTAATAGCAAATCCTGCTTGATTTTTGCGGAAATTTTGATAAAATTGTGTCGATGGCTAAAAGCCAAGCTAATTTTAAGGAGTGACTGAAATGCCTCTTGTTACGTCAAAAGAAATGTTCAAAAAAGCCTACGATGGCGGTTATGCCATAGGCGCTTTCAATGTCAACAACATGGAGATAATACAGGGGATAACCGAGGCTGCCAAAGAGGTCAAAGCCCCTTTGATACTTCAGGTTTCCTCAGGCGCAAGAAAATACGCCAACCATACATATCTTATGAAGCTTATCGAAGCCGCACTTATCGAAACTAACCTTCCGATATGCGTGCACCTTGATCACGGCGATACTTTTGAGATTTGCAAATCATGCATAGACGGCGGCTTCACTTCCGTCATGATAGACGGATCCCACCATTCATTCGATGAAAACATAAGGCTTACAAAGCAGGTTTGCGATTATGCTCACGATAAAGGCGTAGTGGTTGAAGGGGAGCTTGGTCGACTTGCCGGTATCGAAGACGCAGTAAATGTCTCTGAAAAAGATGCAGCATTCACCGACCCTGCGCAGGTTCAGGAATTCGTTACACGAACCGGTGTTGATTCTCTGGCGATAGCGATTGGCACAAGCCACGGCGCTTTCAAATTCAAGGGTGAACCGAAACTGAGATTTGACATACTCGAAGAAATTCAAAAAAGACTTCCCGGTTTTCCGATTGTTTTACACGGAGCTTCCTCTGTCATACCTGAATACGTAGATATGATTAATAAATTCGGCGGTAATATGCCCGGCGCTCAAGGCGTGCCCGAAGCGATGCTTAGAAAAGCCGCTGCGATGTCTGTCTGTAAAATCAACATCGATTCGGACTTAAGACTTGCTATGACCGCGACTATCAGACAATATTTCGCTGAAAACCCCGGTCACTTTGACCCGAGACAGTATCTTTCGCCTGCGCGTGCTGCGATAAAGGCAATTGTAAAGCAGAAGCTGGTAAACGTTTTAGGGTGCGACGGCAAAGCGTAATAACTGCTGATACTACAGCGAAAGTTGTGTTATAAAGAATTAATGAGCGAAGCCACAAGGACGATTCAGTCGTTACCGGAATGAGGTTGACGATGAAATTGTCCTCGTGGTGTAGCCATGATAATGTATTTCGCCGTAATACTGATAATGGTGGTGTGGATTCTTTGGTTTTAGATAAAATGCTTAAATGGGATCATCCCGTTATTCTTATACCGATTGATGTTTTTACAAAACCAATCACGCTGATATTAAATCAAAGTACGCTGCACATGGTTTTATTTGATGACGCAAAAAAAGTGTCGCAGGATTTTGAGTTGCACGGCATTCAGTATGATATATCCGACCCTCGATCATATCAGGCAGGAGTTCAATTTTTAGAATATTTTGAAGGTAAAAGAACCGTATTCGATATGCCTTTAGATGTAAGTGGAACTGAATTCCAAATGCGCGTATGGAAATCACTTATCGAAATCCCCTATGGCCAAACTCAAAGCTACGCTCAAATTGCCAAAAAAATTCAAAACCCGATGGCTTATCGTGCTGTAGGCACAAGTTGCGGGGCAAATCCTCTGCCTATAATAATTCCTTGTCACAGAGTACTTGCATCAAATGGCAGCTTAGGCGGATACAGCGGTGGTCTTGAAATAAAAAGGGCGCTTTTAAAGCATGAAAATCTAATGTTAAAAAAGAGTATGAATCAGCGATAATGTTTTTAATCGGGCATCATACCCTTTTAGAAAAGGACAGTGTAATAATATTTGCCGGTCAATACTTTTATCTAGATCTAAGACATTCCCTTTGATAAATCTCTGAATAACCACACCAACCTTTGCGGCATTATACTGTGCTTGCTCCACTAGTTTTTCAGATAGATCTGCCAATTTGACACTCCCCATGCCTGAAGGCAGGGGATTCTTGGGTGATGAAACCGAAGTCCATTTCTGGTATCGAAGTATGACCCCGAATTATTAATTATTTACACTAAGTAGTATTTATCTGGTCTATAACCGCTCCCAGTAAATCCTCGTATGGTGACTTACCGTCAAAAATATTTTTATAAGAACACATCCATGCCGGAGTCAGACCGCTTCGATGTGCCACTGACTGAGATGGTATATTCGAAGAAGCTACGCCGTAATACGGTACAATTCCGCGCTCCAAAATCATAATTGCCAATTCTCTTACCAAAAACGATGCCAGCCCTACATTTCTAAATTGAGGCAGTACATCTATTCCTATTTGCCACATTGTTCTGCAGTCAGCTGATGCACCTGCCATACCTGCAATAGTTCTTCCTTTAACTGCGTAAATAGCGAGTGCATCTGGGCGTGGATGATCCGGATCATAACTTATAGCATTTTGAAATCCGGGAATTTGATACAACTCATGTATATCTGTACCTTCTTTAATATGTATAGAAAATTCCGCAGAACAGGGTATCTTTCTAAACACCTTCTCGTCGGGGATGTAATAAAGAGAGTGTCCGTACACAAATGGCGAAACAAAAATATCTTCTCTGGTTTTCTTACAGAGCGTTTTTTTCACTTTTTCTAATAGCGATTGATCGGCTGAAATGACAACACCTTTACCCATAGTAGCGATCTCAAGATAAATTGCTTGCCTTTCAAACGTTCTACGTCCTTCGTTTAAGCGAGCTTCTGAGAACACTACTCCGTCATTTAGAAAGTCTTCGGCCTTGCAATTCATATCTATTGCTAATTGCTGACGCACCATATCCAACATAATAGATTTTGTAAAAACATCCATTTAGATCTCTCCTCAGAGCTATCCGGCCTTTATTGTCTATCCTTACGGTTAATACGGCATTTTTCTTTGTAGTAGTCATATCATCAACTTCTTGTAAGAAAATCCTACATATCGGTATTGTAACCCATTTTTTTGTTTCAACGTCAAGTTTATCCGAATTATCCTGAAAAGTTGTTATCAGAAAAAACAGTAGATAAAAGGCATGATCTAGGTGAAAAGCAAATGTTACATCTCGCATAACGCACTACACACATAGCTTGGCTATGGCATGAGCATATATCTTAGCGTTTAGCATCAAATCCTCTATCTCAATATATTCATCTTTTTGATGTGCCAATTCAGGTCTGCCGGGAAACATTGCTCCGAAAGCCACCGCATTATTGAGCGCCCGAGCATATGTTCCTCCGCCTATTGCGATTGCGTCAGCATTTTGCCCTGTCTGCTCTTTGTAGACTTCAAGCAGAGTTTTCACAAGCGGGTGATCCTTTGGCACATAAAGCGGTTTATGACGGCTTTTGACTGAAATCTCTAAATCTTTGTCATTTAAAGCTTCTTTAATTTTTTGAAGCAATGAATCCTCACTAAAAGTCACCGGATAGCGAATGTTCAATAAAGCCGTACCCCCATCGGAATTTACCTCTAATGTTCCTAAATTCACCGTAAGCTCTCCGGACTCGTCCTCGCAATCTATTCCAAGTCCAATCCCATTTGTATCAAAACAAATCTTATCGTTCAATAAATCCAAATAACGCTCCATATCGCTTTCGCCATAACCAAGAGTTGCTAAAAAAGACAGCATGATCGCTATGGCATTTTTCCCCTTTTGAGGTGTGCTGCCATGCGCTGAAACACCGTTTGCCTTAATTGTCAGCGCTCCTCTCTCGTCAAAACTCGTTTGAAGATGTTCACCGGTTATCGAAACAAAGGCTTCGGCACTTACGAGCACTTTTTCATTAAGCCCGTGCGGCTTGAAAGTGCTTTCGCAGCTATCCGGCACCATGTTTGACCGTTCACCGCCTTTAATTCCGCTTAAACGAAGAATCGCTGAATTGCTTGGCTTAAAGCTCTTTTTTATCGCTATGTCAACTATACCCTTTTCAGCATAAATCACAGGATAGCATCCATCGGGTGTAATCCCCGTTTCAGGCATAGGTTCTTTTTTTAAATAATGCTCCATGTCTTTCCAGCCGCTTTCCTCATCTAAGCCAAAAATAATCCGGACTTTCTTATGTAGGCAGACTTCGGAATCCATGACAGCCTTCATGGCATAAAGGGCGGCTATCGCCGGTCCCTTATCGTCAATTGCTCCGCGCCCGTAAATCTTGCCATCATGTACTACTCCGGAAAAAGGAGGATAAGTCCAGCCTGCGCCTTCGGGTACTACATCTAAATGAACCAAAATACCAAGGGTTTCTTCTCCCTCGCCCATCTCGGCATATCCGGCGTATCCGTCCACATTGCCCGTTATAAATCCTAACTCCTGCGCAAGCTTAAGGCAGAACAAAAGCGCATTATCGGCACCCTCGCCAAAAGGCTTGCCGGGCAGTGCAGCCGCTTCAACACTTGGAATTTGTATCAGCTTGCTTGTGTTTTCAATGATATTAGCTTTATAGGATTCTATGAGTCTATTTAACTCCATAAGAGCTCCTCCTCTTTTTTAATGATTTTTCCAAATGATTGTTTGATTCTGCTCCAAAAGCTTATTTTACATATGCTATACAGGCTTCTGAGCATAAAAGTCATCTTTGATACTTTTTTTAACAGTTAATTATAGCACTTTAGCGCAATATATTATACAATTTCTCCAACATATGTTATAGTACACGTAATCGCTTCAGGACATCTTATCACCATATTATCCCTACAAGTTTTGTTGAAAAGGTTGTATGCAGACATTTCAACAATTCATGGATGTATCAGCTGTATGAAGAGAGCTTCGCTAAAGCAATAAATAATGTAACAGGAGGGGTCTAAATGCGTTGGGAACATCTGATTCCAGAAGATTTCAAAAGAGCTGTCAAAGAAACAGAACTATGCATCGTGCCGACGGGTTCTTTAGAACAGCATGGGGAGCATCTTCCCTTAGGTTGTGATATGATAATCAGTCACACAATTTCCTGCAAGGCTGCTGAGCTTGAACCGGCGGTAGTCTTTCCGCCATATTTTCTAATGCAGGTACATGAAGCAGCCTGTTTTACCGGAACGGTGAATTTTCCTCAGGCATTCGCCATTGAAGCGCTTGGGATCTTACTTAAGTCTATTGCTGCCAATGGGTTTAAAAAAATTCTTGTGGTTAATGGTCATGGTGGCAATACTCACATGCTGGATTATTTTGCGATGAGTCGGGTGGATGAACCGACTGACTACATTTTCTACCATACAGGAGTAGGCAAAGGCCTTACAACCGAAGAACGAAAAAAAGCAGAGTCCATATGGGAAACAAACATCTTAGGACATGCATGCGAAATGGAGACATCGCTTTTTATGGCTTGCTGTCCCGGCAAGACAAAGCTTGAATATGCACCAAAACAGATTATTGAACCCTTAAAGCGTTTCCGACATCTCAATGAGAATGGTATTTACAATGCTCTATGGTGGTATGCCGACTATCCGGATAATGTAGTGGGAAATGCCGGCTGTTCAACTGAAGAAAAGGGCAAGGATTTAATGGACATATGTGTAAATGCACTTGCCCGCATCATCAAAACAGTAAAAGAAGATTCGGAGGCACCACGCCTGCAGGCTGAGTTTGCACAACGGGTTTCTAATAAAGGAATAATTTAGCGAGGTACGGATAACCTCTCATCAAGCACGATTTTGAGCTATTTTCGCCTTCACGTAGTTTATAAGCCCGCCGACCTCCATAAGTTCCATCATAAAAGGCGGAAATGGCTGTGCTTGATATTTCTTACCTTTTGTGACATTCACAATCTCACCCGATTTAATAT
>Ga0209105_100573_pt1 | contig 11830 bp, 10 predicted proteins | sample SedPBSmetaG_FD_184158 | JGI IMG/M metagenome (GOLD analysis project Ga0209105, IMG submission 184158) | Freshwater sediment bacterial and archeal communities from Indian Creek, Illinois, USA to study Microbial Dark Matter (Phase II) -... | ecosystem: Environmental > Aquatic > Freshwater > Creek >...
GTCGGGGATGCTCAAAAACTCTTCCCTCTCCTGATCCTGCATCAAGTTGAAACTGCGGCCGAAGATCAGCTTGTGGATCTCCGGGCACATGGTCGTGCCAAATTCACGGATGAAAGCGTCCCTGAAAGCAAATATTTTGCCCATGGCCTTCTCTTTTTTGACCAGACCAGCGGCCGTGCTCTCCTCCGCAATAAGGGGATTGTATTTTAAACCTATGGCCAAAAGTCCGCTGGTATAGGCACCGCAGGAACCGCTGCTGATGCCGGCACCGCCGATCAGGGACAAGGTGGCGGCAACGACCTCATCCGTGATAAAGGGAAAGTAAGTTTTTAGGCCGTACATGGTACTGCGCGCGCACGCGTCGTCACGCAGCTGGGCTTCCACCGCGCTTTTTTCCATCAGATCCAGTGCTGCCTCCGGATTAGTGTTTGGCATGGTTCCCTCCTGAGTGAACAAATATTGTTGCTGCCCGGGCTTAAATTACAAAAGGGGTGCAAAGTGCCTTTTTACGGCTTAGCCGGCTGGAAGCCGGCTCCACTACAGCTTTGCGGAACTGTTGTAGGGGCAGGGCTCTTGCCCTGCCCGCAGCCGTTCCCTATGATTGATCGAGCCTGGGTGCCGCTCAAAGGCAACCCTGCACCACTTTTGAAGCCTGAGCCATTACGCTTTGTCTTAAGCCGCGAACACCTTTTCCGCGACCTTGATCGCATCGCTGGCAAGCATGCTGCCATAGTCGGCGCCGCAGTAGGCAGTGGCTCTCTCGTCAATGATGCCGCCGCCAATGAGTACCGTGACGTCAAGACCCGCCTCTTTTACAGCCTTAACTGTATCACGCATGGAGTCCAGGCACGAAGTAAGCAGGACGCTGAGCGCCAGCAGGGAAGCATGATGTTCTTTAACAGCGGCGATGAAGCTGTCAATAGGTACATCCACTCCCAGATCGATAACGTTATAACCTGTTCCTTTGAGCAGCATGATTACGATATCCTTCCCCAGGTCATGGATATCCCCTTTGACCGTGCCGATGACGATATTGCCGCGGTAATCCTGTTTTTCGCCCAAAAGATGGGGCTCCAGCTCCACCATGGCATTTTTCATGATGTCGCCGCTGTTAATCAGCTCGCTTAGGAAATATTCTCCCGCCTCAAAGAGTTTACCCACTTCGGCCATGCCCGTTTGCAGGCTTTTTACGATCGCCATGGGGCCGGTCCCGGCCTGCAGCTGCTCTTTGACTAAAGATTTCACTTTGTTCCTGTCCAATTCAACGACGGCTCTGGCTAGCTCATCGGTAAGCATCTCAAATCCTCCTTGTTTTTATATTCGACTGTTTTGGTTTAACGATGTACCCACCACCACAGGTAGATATAGGCGAACATATCCAGGTGTGCCCATTCTTTTTGAATAATCTCCGGATCACCCTTGATCGATCCAAAGGCTGCGATCGCTTCTTTTTCTTTTGTCTCCCAGGGCACACATACGCTGGGGGGCAGGTTCTGAAATGTTTGTGCGGTCATTTTTTAACCCTCCTGTTCTTATTTAGTAGACACCGTATTCACGGGCGGCTTCCACAAGAGCGCGGATATTTTCTTCTTTGGCGTCAGCCAGGGTAACCGCGGCACTGTCAATGATAAAGCCGCCGTCCCGGGCATATTTGTCCAGCAGGCGCTTCACATAGTCTTTCACTTCTTCCGGTTTGCCAATGGCCAGCAGGCCATTGGGCACGTTGCCGCTTAAGCAAAATCTGCCGCCCAGGATTTTGTAAGCTTTGTCCATGTCGGTGGTGTCAACATGGAAAACGATGCTCTTGTCGGGAAGTTCGGCGATCTTCTCCAGGTAAGGTGTCCAGTTGTTTTCCGCATAGAACATGGTCCGTTTGCCGTTGGCCCAGAATGCTTCGATGAGCTGTTTTAAGGATGGCCAGTAAAACTGATCCCATTGCTTCGGGTTAAGGAAAGGATAGGCGCCGCGGTGCAGCGGAATAAAGAGGGGAAACTCTGTGTCGCCCTGGGCGGTGCCCATACCGTAGAAGATATTGTGCGGAATAATTACTTCGATCGCCTTTAGCACTTTCTCCGGTATCTGGTAGAGATCCATCATGATGCCGGACAGGCCGCGCAAGGTGTCCGCCAGCGTATCAAAGGGGGCTTTCGATATACCGGTGATGGATGGGACGATGCCGTAATCCTGGATATACGAGGCCCAGGCTTGCCCGTTCGCACCCAATTGTTGCGCCAGCCCGAAGGCGCCTTTGATTAAGCCTACCGTGGCACGGTAAGAGCCGGGGGCAGCCAGCTCCGTGTGCAGCCGCGGCAGGTATTTGGTGGCAACCCATTCAGTGGGGTTGGCGATAAATTCGTCATAGTCCTCAGGCAGCATGTAGGCCTCTTCCACATATTGAAACTGGCTGTTCTTTTCCAGAGCCAAACCGGCAAATTTGAGATACCTGGCCCCGACTGCGTCGTGCAGGGTAGCCCACCACAGATTGGCCGGACCCATAACGACATCCAGCTCCGGGAATTTGTCAAGAAGCTTCCTAGTTGCATCAATGTTTTTCTGCCAGTCGTAGTACGTTTCCTGGGAGGTATAGCCCGCCACTTTGGTGACAAATTCCCCGGATAAGGTTAAGCGGATCGGCACCATATCCGTTTTCTCCAGCGCCATCGCCCCTAGATACCGCTTCTTTCTCTCCGCGTAAAGCTTCAGCTTCTCTTCGGACATTTCATTCGCCTCCTTGTTCTTTTAAGTTACCTCCAGCAACAAAAGTAACCGTTTATAACCTTTTAGTGGATCACCGCCTCTCTTTTCAGATATTCATCTGTACCTTAACCGTATATATGTCAATCATAATCCCAGATATGCTTTTCGCACATGATCACTGCAGACCAGTTCCCCGCAATCCCCTTGCAGAGCAACGCGGCCGTTCTCCAGCACATAAGCCCGGCTGGCTGTTTCCAGTGCACGCTGCACGTTTTGCTCCACCAATAAAACGGTAATCCCTTGCTTGCTAAGCGACTGCACAACGTGGAAAACCTCCAGCACCATTTTCGGGGCAAGGCCATACGATGGTTCGTCGAGTAGGCACAGTTTTGGACCGGACATAAGGCCGCGCCCGATGGCCAACATCTGTCTTTCGCCGCCGCTTAGCGTCCTGGCCGGCTGCCTTTCCCTTTCCGCCAAACGGGGAAAAATTCCATAAACCTGCTTAAGCATCTCTTCCCGCTTTTTCCAGGTATGCCGGGGAAAAGCACCCATCTCCAGGTTTTCGCGGATTGTCATATCCGGGAAAAGCCTGCCCCCTTCGGGTATATGGGAGATACCCATTTCCGCAATGGTATGGGAAGTCAACCCGTCCAGTTTTCGGCCAAGGAAAGATACACTGCCCGAAGCCGGCTGCAGCAAGCCCGATATGGTATTGAGCAACGTTGTCTTACCAGCCCCGTTACTGCCAACCAGGGCAACTATTTCCCCTTCATTCACTGTTAACGAAACGTCCCACAAAACCTGGATCTTGCCATAAAAAGAATTGACCTTAGTCAGTTCCAGCATATGCCAGCTCTCCTTCTCCCAGGTAAACCTCAATCACTTTTTTGCTGCCGGTAATCTCCAGCGGTGTCCCTTCGGCAATTTTATTACCATGATGCAATACGATAATGCGGTCGCAGATGTTCATAATCGCTTTCATCACATGCTCGATCATGAAAACCGTAATCCCCTGATCCCGTATCTTTCTTACCAGCTCCATGGCTTCGGTTACTTCCGTTGAATTCAAACCGGCCATCAGTTCGTCCAGCAACAGCAGCTCAGGTTTTGTAGCCAGCGCCCGTGCCACCTCCAATCGTTTCTGGTTAACCAGGGTCAGGTCTTTCGCCGGGGTACAGCTCACATTTGCCAGCCCCACAAAATCCAACAATTCCGCTGTCTGCGCGGCGGCATGGGCCGTTGACACGTGCCTGGATTGTCCAAACAATGCTCCCAGCAATATATTCTGAAAAACGGAGATATTGTTAAAAATCTTAACCAGCTGGAATGTCCTGGCCACACCCAACCTGCAGATCTGATACGGCTTCAGCCCGCTTATTTTTTGTCCTTTGTACTTGATTGCCCCAGATTTAAGTCTGAGATCCCCGGAGATCAAATTAAACAGTGTTGTCTTGCCGGCCCCATTGGGGCCGATCAAACCGACGATCTCTCCCCGGTTCACCTGAAAGTCCACGTTTGTTACCGCGGCCATACCACCGAAATATTTGGTTGCACCTTCAAGTTCAAGCATTAACATCTCTCTTTTCCGCCCCTCTTTTCTGCTTTTTTTTGAAAAAACAGGGGGAGCTGCGCGCCTTCTCCCGCCATTTTTCAATTAAGCCAACCAGGCCGCCGGGTAAGTATAATATTGCCGCGATCATCGCAGCGCCAAAAATAAGCATGTAAAGATGGGGAAGCCTGGTGATGAGTATTTCTTCCAGGTAGGTGAAAACAGTTGCGCCGATTATCGGCCCATAAAGCTGTCCCATACCGCCAAAGATCGCCATTAAGACCGGCATAAAGGAAATTGTCGGATTAAAGGCAATGAACGGGTCCACGTAGGTCCAGTTTGTCGCCATAATCGCCCCGATCGTACCCATGAAAAAAGCGCTGACGGCAAAAGCAACGATCTTTAGCATGGTCACATTAACACCCATATGCGCAGCCGCTTCTTCGTATTCTCCGATACTGCGCAACGCCAAGCCGTACCTGGAGCGCCTGATTAGATAAGCAGTCAGCATTAACACCACAAAAATGGTAAAGACAGTGTAATAAATTGTATAGTGATCCACAACAACGACAAACCTGCCCCGTATACCGAGTATATTAATTTCCCACCAGAGAAGAGAATGCGCTAACAGCTGAACAAGCCCGAAGGTAAAGATGGTAAAATATATGCCCTTCAACCTCAGGGTAATTGCGCCCACAAGCAGCGCCAGCAAAACGCTGATCAGGCCGGCGCTGAGGATGACAAGGGGCAGGGATAAAGCATATCCCAGCATGGCAGCAGTGTAGACACCCACTCCGAAAAAAGCAGCGGAGGCCAGGGAGATATAGCCGGTAGGCCCGGAGAAAATAACCCAACTTACTGTAAGAATAATGTACATGAAAATATGGCATAGCAGCAAGATATGGTAAACAGATAGATATGCAGGCAAAACAGCCAACAGGACCAGGAGAATAAGGATAAGCACCGGTAAATATAAATTTTTGTTTTTTAGCTGTACCCTGTTCATCGCGCTACCTCCCCAGAATCCCTGCCGGCTTTACCAGGAGCAGGATCATAAAGATCAGATAAAAAGCAACCATCACTAAGCCAGGCTCAATAGCGCTTACAATGCTGCCGATAAGGCCCAGAATAAAACCACCGACAAAACTGCCCGGAATACTGCCCAGCCCGCCAAGGACAACCACAATGATGGCAATTAATGTATAGTCGAGACCCATCAGCGGATTAATCGGGAAGGACATGCTTAATAGTACGCCGGCCAGGCCTGCCATTAAGGTGCCAAACCCAAAACAGAGGGCCAGTACCTGTTTGATATTCACGCCCATAAGCTCGGCAGCAGCCGCATCCTGGGCAGCCGCCCTGATCGCCTTTCCCAGGCGGGTGCGTCCCAAGAACAAGTAAAAGGCTACAGATATGGCGATGGCAAAAAACAGGGCAACTATGCGATTGGCGGGAAACACGAAACCCCCTAGATCCAGTGTATAAGCCAGAAAGGAATAACCCTTAATGTCGGCGCCCCAGAGCATGATGGCCAAATTCTGTATGATAAAGAGGAGCCCGAAAGAGGCTAACATGGAATTTCCCTCAAAGACTGCCGTCGATCCTCCTGATGAGACGTAGATGCTTCTGTACAGGGTCTTATGCAGCACAAAACCAGCCAGGAAGATGAGCGGGCCGCTAATTACCAGAGAAAGGAGAGGGTTAATATTAAAAATCGTATACAACGACCAGGTGATAAATGCCCCCAGCATAATAAATTCACCGTGGGAGATGTTAAATACCCGGGCCACCCCATACTGCAGGCTCAGCCCCACGGCAATAAGCGCATATATGCCGCCCATCAGCATAGCGCTGATCAGTATATTTATACTTTCAACAATCATAGCCACAGCTCCCGTCTGGGTAATTCTAAAACGCCAGCGGGCTGCCTAAAAGATATGGTACGATGTATAATTACGTCTGCGTCATCGATCAAAAGTTTTTGCGTCATTATCTTTCAGACAGCCCTTTGGCCGTCTAGGTCATCTGCGAATAAAACTTTGAAGATGCTTTATCACCATGTTGGCTTGGGATAAAGGGGTTCTGCCGTAGCCCTTTCCGGTGGCGCGATGACTTCAAACCTGCCGTCCTGCCACTGGCCTACCTGCCCAGGATGGCTTTCCTCCGCCAGCAACTGATTCTCATAGCGAGTCGGCCCTAAAACCGTCTCAAACGTTTCCGTTACCATGACCTCCCTGATTGCACTGTTGTCCAGGGTGCCGGCCCTTACGATAGCCTGCTCCAGAAACTGCAGCGCTCCCCAGTAATACAGGTGCCCCCAGTGGTCCACCAGTGTTTCCGGATGGATTGCCAGGAATTTATCCAGGAATTCCGCAGCGCCCGGAGAAGTTTCGGCGTTCCAGGCCCCCCAGGCCATTAAGCCGTCTATTTGCTCGCCGAACATCTCCTTAAAGAAGCCGAAATTACCGCCGGGACCGACCAGGAAGAGCTTTGGATTGAAGCCAATCTCGATAGACTGGCGAACAGCCAGGATATTTTCAGCAGGAAGGGTCAGATTGAGGAAGGCGTCCACATTGGCCGCCTTGGCCTCTCTTAATATGGGGGTCATGTCTTTAGTTCCAGGCGGAATGCTCTCCAGCAGCACGACATCGATACCCCGCATCTCCAGTTGTGGGACTATCACAGATGAATACTCTACGCCATGCAGATCGCCAATGAAGGCAACCGCTGCCGTTTGCACACCCAATGCCTGGGCCAAATCGGCAAAAGCCGGCCCCTGCGTGTAGACAAAACTCAGGTTGACAAAGACATAGGGCAAGCCGCTGATGACCCTCTGGAGGCTCAAGCCCCCACCTGACATTCCCGATAGAATCATTCCGTGCTTGTTGGCCACGGGAGCGGCAGCATGAAGCATGCCGGTGCCGGTGGGAGGCAGAAGCAGGTCAACCTGGTCCTCCAGGATTAATTTTGTCATCAGCCGCGTCAGTGTGCCGGCATCACTCGTATCGTCATATTCGATCAGCTCAAGCGGAAAACTTTTGCCGTATTCCTCAATAAATATCCCGCCTCTGGCATTTACATCGTCAATCCACATTCTGCGGATTGGACCAAATGCCGCATCTTCAACGGTAGCCAGCGGGCCGGACAGGGAGCTCACCGAGCCGATAAGAATACTCTCCCTGGGCGGCAGCACTGGCTCCGGTGCCGGGACCTCCGGCTGCGGGACTGCGGCAGGTGCCGGGCAACCTGCGGTAAACACCGTAAAAACAAGCGCCAGACAAAGCAACAGTGGCACAAGAAACTTTTTACGCATACTTTAACATTCCCCTCTTTAGGATTTTTTGAAAAGCACCCGCACGGAACAATAATATGGAACAATAATCCCGCTTCGCCCATTCATCCCCTCCTTATCCACATCAAAGGCTGCGGCAGAATTGCCAGCGCTGTCAGCAAACTTGGCATCTTTGCATGCCGCCAGCCTCTACTCTTAATTACAGGTTACTGCAATAATTGTGCCAACTTAATTGATTTTTTTAATTTATGCAATTTAATGCCTGGCTCTTTGCCCTTGGAACAGCAAAGTCCTTTCTACCGTTATATCTTCCCGCTATTATCATCAATCAGTGTCTTTATGTGTCTTTATAGGGTTAGCATGTACCATCATGGCCAGCATTAGAGGAAATTCTGATATTTAATTTTTGTGCTTGCTGTATTTTCTTGAAACATAATTTTAATTATAACTGATAAAAATGAATATCATTTAAACACTTTCCTGAACATTTAGCGCACACTGCATATTGTCTGTACACTTATTACTGTATAATACAATTACGCGGCCTGCTGTTGAAAGACTTTTCATTTATTTAAACGACAGGTTGCCCTGCTTTAACCCTCATCCCCATGGTGTTGGCTGTAATCACCGCGTCAAAAACCATTTCATCAGTAATCGGAAAAGCATGGTTGTATATAATCTTACCAGGCAAACATGATGCTTTTACGGCTTCCATTAACCGGTCTGAACCAACTTTATCAATACCAAGATCAGCTAAAGTAATCGGAAGACCTAATTTATGACCGAAATTAAATACTTGCTGCAACGTCTCTTTAGAAGATTCTTCCAGGATTAACTGGACGAGAGTCAGGAAAGCCACTTTCTCACCATGGTAATAAGCATGGAGTTCTTCAAGAATACTGAATCCATCCTGCAAAGAATGAGCTGCCGCAACTCCACCGCTTTCAAAACCGATCCCGCTCAACAATATATTGGCCTCTACTACTTTTTCCAGGGCAGGTGTTATGACCTTCTGTTCACAGGCTATTTTAGCCTGAAGCCCATATTCCATTAAAAGATCAAAACATAAGCGGGCCAGGACAACGGCAGCTGCTGTCTGCTGACCACCGGAGAGATTGAGCGCGCATGACCTCGTACAGGCATCGGCTTCAAACCAGGTTGCCAGAGCATCCCCCATACCAGCCACCAATAGCCTGACCGGAGCTTTAGCGATAATCTCCGTATCGACAAGCACCAGCGCAGGGTTTCTCGGAAGAATAAACAGCCGGAGAAAAACACCATGTTCATCGTGAATTACTGTAAGGGCGCTGCATGGAGCATCAGTTGAGGCAACAGTTGGAACAATAACTGCCGGAATCTTTAGTTCTGCAGCAACCGCTTTTACCGTATCCATGACTTTACCGCCGCCACTGGCCATAATGACATTACTTTTTTCTTTCCCGGCAATTTCCATCACTCGATTAATTTCGTGATCACTGCATTCACCATGAAAGAACTCCTCAATTTGATGGATACCTTTTTCGGCAAAGCTTTTGTTACGCCCTTCCCTTGTTACAGCAAGACCGGTTTTTCCACCAACAACCAGGACATTGTCTCCCAATAGAGAGACATGTTCACCAATTTCATAAATGGCTCCTCGTCCCTGCACATATCTACCAGGCGCTATCATTACTCTGATACTTGTACTCATTTTATCTCCTCCTAAACGCGAAGCCGTTTGATTGTTTGACTGGGGTTGTCCATTTATTTACACCCTTGCTATCCTCGATTTCCACGCAATGCAAACCGCGGCCTTATTCTTAAGTGTCTTTATAATTTATCACACTGTAGTGTTATTTAAGTAAATGTTATCTTATTTGTAGTTCCCGCTACCGCAGGTACACCGTATGATTTCATCACCTCCACCAGATATCTAATGTTTTGTTCCCGGATGCTTCTTTCTACCGGTGTAAAGTTTGCCATATAATAATCAATTCCAAGTGAGGTATATTTTTCCATTCCCAGTTGCCGGTACGGCAGCACCTGTACCTGGTTTACGCAACTGTTCAACTCTCTCACTATAAACTCAGCGGTTGCCCGGATATTTTCTTCGTTGTTGTTGTGATCAGGCACAACAGGTATACGAATCACGAGAGGCATATTAAACTCAACAGTCCTCTTAATATTTTTCAAAATAAGCTCGTTGCCTGCTCCCGTGAATTGTTTGTGCCTGGTCGAATTCATGTGCTTTATATCAGTAATTACCAGGTCCACGTAGGGATAAATGTGCTCCAAGACATCGGTTCTGTAGTGCAAAGAAGATTCCATGCAGGTATGCAAGCTATTTTTTTTACATGCTTTCAGCAGTGCCCGGGCAAATTCCCACTGCATAAGCACCTCCCCCCCCGACAAAGTTGCGCCGCCGCCTGATTTTTCGTAGAAGGCGCGGTCGGCTAAAATTACCTTCATAACGTCGGGAACGGACATTTTCTCCCCCCAGGTTTTCAAAGCGTTTGACGGGCATGCTTCCGCACACTTGCAGCATTTTGTGCACTTCTTCCTGTCTATTCCTGCAATCTTGTTATCTTCTACAATAAAAATCCCGTCCCGGGACTGGGGGCAAGCCGACAAACAATAGCCACACCTATCAATTCCGATGCAGCGGTTCTTAAATACTCCAACCTCAATTTCGGCGTTTATGCCTTCCGGATTGCTGCACCATCTGCAATGCAGCGTACACCCTTTAAAAAATACTTCCGTTCTTATGCCTGGGCCGTCATGCAGCGTATATCTCTGTATGTTAAAAACAACTCCCTCTGCACCGGAACCATTTTCCATATCCACGGCCATTTCGCCCCTCAGCACCTAAAAGTCCCTAATTTACTGCTATGACGGCAGCGGTGAGGCAGCTTAATCGAAAGATAACTCCGTTCTCCCAATAATGTCGTCCTGCAGTTCTTTACTCAACTCTACAAATAATGCACTGTAGCCGGCTACCCGTACAAGCAACCCTTTGAACTGATCCGGGTTAGCCTGAGCGTCTAAAAGTGTCTCCCGGCTAACAACGGTAAACTGGCTGTGCATACCTTTTCTTTGAACGTACATGTCAAGCAGGGAAATCAGGTTATCACGACCGGTTTCGCCGGAGAGAGCCGTCGGTGAAAACTTCCAGTTAAGCAAGGTCCCGTTAGCGGCCCTGGCGTGATCCAGTTTAGTTACAGATTTGCATATAGCACTGGGGCCGTTAACATCATGCGCTGCGGCAACTGTGTGCACAGCCCCCATACAGTCGGAAATTGGCTCGTATGCTTTTCTGCCGTCAAGCGACGCCCATTGTAACATGCCAAAGGCCACGTTTACCGCGACGGAATAAGCCCCCGGCAGGAATACTCCGCCGTGCGCAGTCGGTCTCTTTTCAATGTGTTTACAGTAGATGTCTAAACCAAATTTGGCCAGTTCATCGGCATAATTGTCGTCATTACCATAGTGGTGCACTTTGTTGCTATTGGCCAGGGCATAAAGAGGTTCATAACCTTCCCAGTTGTTTATCACAGCCTTTAGAAGCTCTTCTCCGCTCACTTTCTTTTCATCGAAAACAAGCTGTTTGATGGCTGCCAGACCGTCTCCTACAGTCCCTATCCCTACAGCCTGGGGGCCGCTGAAGTTGTACCTGGCACCTCCGGCAGTAACGTCTAAACCTTTTGCAATACAGTCATCTATCACCAAAGACAGGTACGGAAGCGGTTTTATTGTCTGGTGCGCAATATCTACGGCATTTAACATGGCAACCATCCTGTCACACCAGTATTTCATCTGTTTATCATAAGCATCCAAAACTTCGTCAAATGACTTAAATTCAGCCAGGCTTCCTGTGTTAAGCCCGAGCTGCTTGCCGGCACCTGCGCATACCGCAAAACGCAGACAATTAGCAGAGCATTCCAAGCACCTGCCGTCATTTACAGCCAGCTCCAGAACCTTTGCAATGTTGAAATAAGCTGCATCATGCCAGCCATACTCTTTTCCCGTGGCATCAGGTTCAACACATCCAACCACTTGGTAATCTCTGCAATCTTCAACGGTTCTGTTATACGCCAGCATACTTGGAATGGTAACATCATCATTAAATATCTTTGGTTCACCGGTGCCTAGTCTAATTAAATTTGCCACTTTTACCTTTAACTCCCAGGGAGTGTTCCCATGAAGCCTGACTGCCAACCAGGGCGTAGGAACCCTGGTGTGGGCGTGAGCGTCCAGCACCATGAAAGTGAGATCGTTCGTCCCGTCCAGGCTGTCCCTCCTCACACCACCCA
>Ga0209105_100574_pt1 | contig 11819 bp, 14 predicted proteins | sample SedPBSmetaG_FD_184158 | JGI IMG/M metagenome (GOLD analysis project Ga0209105, IMG submission 184158) | Freshwater sediment bacterial and archeal communities from Indian Creek, Illinois, USA to study Microbial Dark Matter (Phase II) -... | ecosystem: Environmental > Aquatic > Freshwater > Creek >...
GATTTTCTATTCTAAATTTTGTTTGATCTCCTTCAGTGATAAATTCTGCATCTTTGACGATTTCAACCGCTTGCAGTATTATTTCTTTTTTACTTTTTTCATCCATCTTATCACTGTCAAAAGCTATTCATAATTCCTTGAAATTAACTAAATGCGTTTTTAATGTCCTATTAACAAATTTTTATAGATTTTATTGATCACTATCGATCACTGGATCGATCGATCATTGATCATTAGATCGATCATTTGATCACTGGATCGACTGATCATCGATCACTGGATTGATCATTAATTGATCACTCATTATTGACTTGAACTTACTAAAACGTAATAAGTGGATGGTCCCTTACCTAAAGCCATAATAAGTCCTTTATTAACTAAATCATTTAATTCTTTTATTGTCATTGCTCTTTGAATATTGTTAAGTTCTCTGTACTCCCTATTAGTAATTTTACCATTAACCTTTAAGTAATCTAAAGCCTTTCTTTGCCTTTCATTTAATTCACCTTCAAAGTCAACAAATTTAAATTTATTAATTGTAACAACCAAACTTCCAGACTTAATTTCAAAAATTGGCTCAGGCAAACCATTATCCAAACAAAAACTAATTATTCTCTCAGTACCTGTCCCCCAATTTTCAATAAAACCTATTTTAAAGAAACATTCAGCAATCAAAGGATTTCGGAGAATAGAATCATGATCTATTTTTAAATCATCCACTGTTAAAGGGTCAGGCAAAGGACCACATCCCCAAATTTCTATTCTATCATCAAAAATACGCAATTGGACCTTACAATTAATTCGATAATCCCTATGGCATAATGCATTAGATATAGCTTCTCTAATTGCCTCCATTGGATACTCAAATTCTTCAACTCTATCAGAACCTTCAATTCTTGCACTTCTTTTTATATATTTCTCAGCAAAACGTAATGCGTCATCTCTTTGATCAATAATACTACCCTCAAAAGTACGCATATCATCAAATTCTTTTGTATTAATTCCTTTAAACCTTGCACATTTTGTAACTGCCTGTAAAACAAATCTCTGAGGCTCTAAACCAAATAAAAGAATAGCAGCATTTGTTAATTTCCCATTTTTACATAATTTCAATCTATTTAACGCCCCTTCTATGGGCAATTTAGGATCTAAATCAATATTTCTTCTTGCTTTAGCTTCTTTTAAGAAAGTTCTCAATTTATTTTCATCAATTTCATCAATACCTACATCTTCCAAAACCTGTTCATCCCATGAAACCACATTATTTTCAGTTGTAATTAAACTCCTGATCTCAGCAGATGAAAGTCTTTGATTAGACCTGCCAACCCTAATAAAAGCTTTATCCCTAAAAAAAACAGGCTTATTCGCGCTTTCTGGAACTTCAATGACAATAACAGTTTTACCATTAACATCAGAATAATCTATAAATGGAAATACTTGCGGATCAGTCCATCTCCTAATGTTATTAGCTAAATTTTCCAATGTGTTCCGTCCAATATCTACACCAACGACATTACGATCATCTTTTACGCCTACAAGAATTATTCCACCCTTCTTATTAGAAAAAGCCGAAATTGCCACCATTATATCATTTATTAAAGATAAAGAAGTTTTATATTCAACATTTTCTTTTTCATAGTCTTCAAGAAGCTCTAAAATATCCATTTTAATCCCCTCTTTAATATTTACAAATTATCTTCAACAATTTGAATTTCTTCATCAGTCAAACCATACAAATCATAAACCATAGAATCAATTAACTTATCTATCTCGCTTATTTCATCAATCAAAGGATGAATTGTGCTAATGCTTTCTTCAAATTCCTTTTTAAGAAGAGCATAGTTCTTCCTTGATGCAACATCAACCCTTTTCTTCTTCAATTCGGCCATAAACTCGCCAAAAGTCAATTCATAATATTTATCCAGCTTTTTTGAGAACTTCTCCACATTAAAAGTATGCTTTAGCCAATCCTTAAAAGAATTAATTTCATCCATTAAATCTTTATTGAATTGGAGCATTAGATCAGCTTTTTCAATAAAAGGCTTTTGCTGTTCAGGAGTTTCAGGGTAAATTGGGAGTTCTGACAATTTTACAGCTTTAACTTCAGCAAATACTCTCCCAATTTTAGGCACTAAATATCTGTAAATAAAATCAATTAAACGAGAATTCAAAACACATAGAACATATTCATAATTCATAGAAGCATTATCTTTAATAACTACATTATGAACACTTTTTAAATTTAAAAGACCATTAGAATCTATAGCAGCGATTATATGATCGCTTGTTTGCCTTATTACTATTTTATTCTTAGTAAAATCTAATGATTTTCTTTGAGTAGCTAAGCAATCCCCAAACTTGATCCATTGAGTTGATATGGGCATTGTAGAATATTTGTTTATATTTCTTCCAACAAGATATTGCTTATACTCTTCATTTTCTTTTTTATCTGAATCATAGATTCTATTTTTAACATCTTCCTTTGTTTGAGGGGGTTTTCCTCGACCTGCCTCATAAGACACTATTCCAGACGTTATTTTAGCTTTTTCTTTCAATTTTACGGCACAGTAGATTTTTCTAGTGATGGGTTTGGATATGTGTCTTCCAGAAGTTTTATAACTTATAGAAGACAATATATCCTTGGTTTTACGTATGGTATCTTTAAATTCTACTTTAATAAACTTTTCGGAAAAAGATTTATTTTTCTCGATTTTTGAGAACTACAACAACGATTATGAATACACATCAAAAGGCGTCCTTAGAAAAATCACACCACCAAAATGCCTAAATTGTGATACACAGATGAATCACAACGGTTATAACACTTATTCCAAGAAAAATTTGGGCAGTGTTAAAATTGGCAGGTATATCTGCCCATTACGTGGTGAACCCGGTGAAGAGAGTCGTGAGTTCTGGGAGAAGATGAAAACAGAATTTTTCAGTGTTTTAGACCATGTTTACCAAATTTTAAGGGTGAACCATGTTTCTTATGAAGATATTTCAGCTTTGATGGAAGCTATTTTTCCCAGGGGAAAGGACACCATCCTCCGTGCTTTCAATGATTCCATGGAGGAAGCTGATTTCCCTGTTTTGGAAAATTTTAATATTATTCATTATGATGAACAGTATCCTAAACGTGGGCGTACGCAAAAATACCGCCTCACACTTCTGGACAGTGTTTCTGGTCTGCCCATTGCAGACGAACTCTACAATAAAAAGGATCCGGAAACCATTAAAAATTTTCTCAAAAAGCATCTGGACCCAAATAAGATAACTTTTGTAATCACAGACCTTTATCCCAGTTATTCAAGTGTTTTAGAGGACTTTTTCGGCGAGAATCTAATTCACCAGTTCTGCCTTTTGCACCTGAACAAGCGCATAGTCAACGACTTCCCCAGAAAAACAACCTTCAAACAGGAACTAACAAAATACCGGCTATTAAACATCTTTTATAACCGTGAAGCTGAGATTGAAATCTTAAAAGATAAGGCCGAAGAAGAAGAACGAGTGATAAAAGAAAAAAGCAATGAAGAGTACAAGGAATGGTTAAAAAAGGAGATGAAAGCCTTTAAGAAATTTCTGCACGAAAAAAAGAAGGAACGCCGACGCAAGGGACAAAACCTAGAACAAAGATTCTACTTTAACGCATTACAAACATTTAACACCCTAATGGAGGAAATAGATTCATTCGACAAAGCTATACAGAAAAGACTTCGTAAAATTGAGAAAAACTGGGAAAAATTCACAGCTTTTTACTTTGTTGAAGGCGCACCCGCCACCAACAACCTCCTGGAAAATTACTACTCCACCAGCCTTAAAACACACAGAAAAAAACAATTAAGAACTGACAGAGGAATACAGAACCATATGAAACTCTCAGCCATGAAAAAAGCCGGACAACTCATCAACAATGGAAAAACACTCCTTCAAATGTTCTTAAAGTTCACACACTTCCTAAAAGCCGGATGAAAAAAGCTCATCCCACCAAAAAAAACCCTCCAATAATAAGAAAAAACCACAGTAGCGTTAGCCGCCGAAAATCTATGATTTTCGAGGCATCAAAATTCTTTGAATTTTGAAAGCCATCATCTTTTTATTCTAAAATGGGCTATTTTCAAGGTTTTAGCAGTATTTTGAATGGGGTTACTGAGGAATTTGGATGAGAAGTCCATATTCCATCGGCTTTCGATGGTTTACCAAATGCAGATGAGATGAAAATTCTGGGCAGGTGAGCAAAAAGTTTAAATATCAATAGATTATTAGATAGTACCATGGTGATGTTATGCTTTCCAAAATACCTATAGATATTAATAAAATAAAACAGGAAGATCTGGACCGGGAAATTCTACGTGCATCTATAATAGCCGAATTAGATGCCATAAACCTTTATGAAGAGATGGCGAATATGACAGACAACGCTGATCTAAAAGCGATTCTTTTAGATATAGCCCGGGAAGAAAAAACCCATGTAGGGGAATTTCAGGCCATGCTGCTTATGTTAGACCAGGAACAGGTGGAAGAATTAGAAAAAGGTAGGGAAAAAGTGGAAGAGCTAACAGGAAAGAAATGAAAATTAAGAGCATATTAATAGCCAGCTTGAAATGATTGTAGAATATTATTTCAAGCTAAATTTTACATGTATAAACTAAAAACAGCTTCATTTAGTGAGTCATATCTAAAAGAAGTATCATTAATTAAAAATAGTTTGAATGTCCAGTTCATCGCTTAAATATAGATTCAACACGATCTACAGTATCAATATCATCTAAACTAAGATCTTCTCTTATTCGCTTGACAACAGGAAATCTAAGTGAATAACCACTTTCATATTCTGGACTTTTAACGATTTCACTGAAGGCAACTTCAAGCACGATTTCAGGTATCACCTTAATTTTTCTTCCCTTTTTTTCTACCATAAGACTTTTCGCTCTGTTTGAAAGCTCAAGGAGCGTGGCATCATCCAGTCCTGTGGCTGTGTGGGCTATTGTTTTCAACTTCCCCTCTTCATCCTGTGCAGCCATAAGATACGATCCTATAAGATTGGCTCTTCTTCCCTTACCGTAGGTTCCCCCTACAACAACAAGATCAAGCGTTTCAGGTTCTGCTTTAAATTTAAGCATTTTTTTGCCCCGTATTCCCGGTATGTAAGAGGCTTTTGGGTCTTTTATCATTATTCCTTCATGGCCTATTTTAATTGAAGTTTCAAAAAGTTCTAAAGCGTCGTTAATATTTTCAGAGGTAACAAAAACCTGATTACTGAGTTCAATTTTAGAAGGCTTACTTCTGGAAATTTCCTCAAGTATACATCTTCTTTCACCAAAAGGAGTATCAATCAGTGATTTTTTATAGTAGAGAACGTCAAATAAATACATGATGAGAGGTACCTCTTTTCTTAATCTCTCAATTTCGTACTTCCTCCGAACTCTCTGGAGAATGTACTGGAATGAAATAGGAGCACCGTCCCTCATAGCAATTATTTCTCCTTCAACAATGAAATCTTCTTCTGGAAGACATTTTTCTATGTATTCAACAATTTCAGGAACAGCATCTTTGATATTGTCAAGTCTACGGGTGAATACTTTAATATCATCTCCATTTCTATGTATTTGAACTCTGAAACCGTCATATTTTGTTTCACAAAGGGCAGAACCCATTTCTTCAATGGAAGTGGCGATATCTGGGGAAAGCTGAGCAAGCATTGGTTTAACAGGCTTTCCAGGCTTTAAATTAAGTTTTTTAAGTCCTTCCTCTCCTTCCTTTTCTACAACTCCTGCAACAAGTCCTGGATCGTTTGTAAGCATTAAAGCTCTTTCGACGAGGTCTTTATCCACATTGAACGCTTCTGAAATGGAATCTTTCAGTGTTCCTTCACCAATTCCCACCCTTAATTCTTCAACAACAGTTCTTGAAATGTATTTCGCTTCTTTTGGTGAAGCAGATGTTAAAAGTTCAATGAGGATCCTTAATTTTTTTGAAACCGCATTTTTTCCAGATACATCTGCTATTTTTATCATGTTACTGTAAACTTTGGTTACGGTTAGTGGTCTTGTAAAAAGTGTTGTCTGTAACCTGTTACCGAAAAGATACTCTGAAGCAAGGCCTATATCTCCTTTATCCCTGACACTGTCTTCAACAGCTTCAGGACTCACACCCACAACCAGTGAAAGGGCCTTCATAAGTAGTTTCAGACCTATACCCATTTCTTTTTCACTCCATACAGGGAATACCTTTCCTAATGATAGTAATGTAACAATTGGAAGTATTTTAGGGTCAGTTTCCTTTAAAAGTCCTGCAAGTATACCTGTTTTTTCAAGCCTCTTGGTAGTGGAAGTCAGCGCTTCATAAATGTCTACAAGTTCCTGATACTTCATTTCTCTTTCAAAATTCTTCGAATTTTGATTACTCTCAAAATCTCTGCTTTTGATTGCTTTCGAAATCTCTGATTTCGATTGCCCGAAGACTAAGTCTTCGACGGCCCGAAAACCTTGAATTAAAAAACTTCAACTGTTAGATGGAATTTAGCCATGAATTATATTATATTTATTGTTTCTTTTTAGATAAAAAGATCATTTTGCCACTATTTTAAAATGACGCATTAAAACTATATTTTTAGATTTTAAAAATTAGACTACTATAATAATACTAATAACTAATAAAGTAATATATATAAATATTATGAATAATATAAAATAATGTATGAATTTGGATATGGTATGGCTTTTTGTGGTGTATTCCTCAGTACTTGCATTTATTGCAATATGTGTTATTATTGCACTTAAAATTGGAATACTTTCATTTAAAGTAGTGGTGAATACTGTAATAGCTGCAAAGAACATAGAAAATATTGAAGGCCCTATCAGCGGTATTAAAGGTATCAAAAGAAAAATGAAGAAAAGGACATAATTACATTGTTCACTGGCCACATGAAAAATTTCAAAAAAAACCAGACGTACAAGAGAACTCCCAGATATGCATATATGCAGCTATTTAAAAAATAAGTTACATGAGACTTAAAAAGCTATTTGAAATTGCCACCACCTGCACAGAATGTCCTCTCCACGAAAACAGGACCAGAGTGGTTTTCGGTGAAGGTCCAGAAGATGCAAAAATCATGCTTATAGGTGAAGCACCAGGAAAAAACGAGGATGAGAAAGGGAGGCCTTTTATTGGAATGGCAGGTAAATTATTAAGTGAGATAATCAGAGAGGCAGGTATGGATAGGTCTGAAATTTATATTACCTCTATTTTAAAATGCAGACCTCCTAATAACAGAAAACCAAGAAAGCCAGAATATAGCACATGTATGGATCTTTATCTTAAAAAACAAATAGAATTAATAAATCCGGAAATCATCGGATTGCTTGGAAACAGTGCCATCTATGCTTTGATTGGTAAAAAAAATATTAAGCAAATTCATGGAGAGACCTACAAAGTCAATGGTAGAAAATACATGGCTTTATTTCATCCGGCGGCAGCTTTATATTCAAGAAAACTACTTCCTCAATTAAGAGAGGATATGATATCCTTAAAAAGATATAGTTACCTTAAAAAAGGCCATTGAATCATAATTAATCACTTAGCATTTTCTGTAGCATTTGACAGTTTTTAACATCATTAGCTTCGTAGTTGTTGTTGAAATAGCAGAAAATATGTTCTACATCTAATTTTCTTATTTTATCTACCCACTCTTTTAACTCTGCCTTAGAATAAAAATAACGGTACTTTTCGACTCCAATTCCATGAAATCTTGTATAGGCTGTATTTGAAGTTGTTATAATATCTTCTGGAAAATCAGGAGATGAAACTGAACAAAATCCTATTTCAAATTCACTTAGCAGGCTATAAACTTCGCTGTCAAACCAGCCTGGATGTCTGAACTCTACAATATTATTCTTAACAGGATCAAACTGTTTGACTGCATTTTTTAAAAAAGCAATATTTTTAAGTATATCTGGAGGAAATTGAAACAATATACATCCTAATTTATCTTCAAGAATATCTGCAAGATTATAAAATCGGTTTATTGCATTTTGGGTGTTCTTAAACCTTTTTCTGTGAGTTATGAGTTGATTTACCTTTAATGTAATTTTAAAATCTTCTGGTGTTCTGTTATACCATCTTTTAACTATTTTTTCGTTTGGAAAGCGATAAAAGGTGTTGTTTATTTCTACAGTGTTAAAATGTCTGGAATAATACTCAAGCCATTTTGATTCACTTAATTTTTCTGGATAAAATCGTCCTTTCCAGTCTTTGTAGTACCAGCCAGAACAGCCTAAAAAATAATTGGATTTCATGCACTTAAAATTGATTATTTTGTAAAATAGAGGTTCTAAAAAATTTAAAGGGGATTATCCCCACTTCATCCCATGTTGCTTTTCGAAGTTTCTCCATGACTGAGCTGCCTCTGGCACATCACTTTCTAAATCATTTAATATTTCATCTCTGATGTCTTTAGAGTTTATTTCACTTCTACCTTTTGCAAGATTCATAGCATCTTCTGAAGCATGTTCTATAGCTTTCATTTTGGATGTAACAGTGAAACCAGCGTCTTTAATAGCATTTTCTATTGATCTTCTTATTTTTTCAGGTCTAAAGGGCTCTTTTTTTCCAGTACTTTTTCTAACATCTGTCATATTTTTACCTCCAGACAGGTCTTTGTATCATGCAGAATTGCTTTGCAAGATACCAACAATTTATATTTTTACTGTAATTTAGTATTACTAATATGATCATTAATAATATAAAAAGGTTTACACGATCCCAGGGATCATTGAAAACAAATTTAAAATTTAATGTAATTACCCAAAAAAAGATGTGAAGCATCTTTTATAAGCAACAGATGTACTTAAATTTTTATATTATGTAGCGTATACCCTTCAAAGTTTGAATATTCCTGCTGGTACATCACTATGGACCAGTTTGCTTAATATTTGGGAAAATGCTGTACCGGGGTAGGAATTAGAATAGGGGAAGGAATTATGCTAAATATTAATCCTCTCTTCAGTTAATGAAAGTTGTCAAAAAAGTAGAATTACCTTTTTTCCTGCTAAAATGTTGAAAGTAATACAAAAAAATATCTTCAAAGAAATAGAATTTTTCCGATGGATTAATTGTCCAATTGGAATTTTTTACGATCAAAAATTTTTTACGATCAAAACTTAGATCTTCGTTGAACTGATTGAAAGCCATAAGAATAGTTTTCACTAAATTTTTAGGCTTTGTAGAAATCCTATAAATATGATGGGATCACTTATTCGAGTATAACAAAAACCAAAAGTGATCCCCTGAATTATTTAAACTAACACAGGTTATACTGGCTCAAAGAGTGGCTCGTGGACCCAGACATGATTCTAAGGATGCAATAGTAACTATAAGAAAAACAGGCAAATATAAACCACGTGGTTTTAGTTTAGACAAAGGATTTGACAGTGAATAAATTCACAGGGTCATACAAGAAGAATTATAGGCAATCAGCATGATACTACCTAAGAAAAGGGTGAAAAATGGTAAGTATATGTTAAACATGCAATTCCTCTTCAGTAAACCCAAATACCATCTCAGGAGCCTGGTGGAGACTGTAATATCTGTATTGAAAAGAGTGTTTGGTGATAAAAATCAAAGTAAAAGTGATAGATTAAGGAATAAAGAAACTAAATTACGAAACGCTTGTTACAACATTTACAAGTATGTAAAACGCTTATCTACCAAAATTTAAAAGCATTTCTACAGAGCCAATTTTTTAATTATTTTGCCGCTAAAAAATAACTGACGTATAAAATTATAATTGAATTGTAGCTGAAGTACATATTATAACTTAAACCTGTCGGGCGTATCCACGACGGACCAACTCCCTGTTTAAATTTAACCTACCTGCAATTACCACCCCGCGTATCCTGCCAAAACGATCACGCAGGCGGCGAGTGTTAACACGAACCCTAACAGATAGATTTAAAGCGTAGTTGTTTAAAAAATCAATTGAACGGCGATAATTCCGCCGCCCACGCTCGGGAGCATTAATACCCACCAGCCTAACGGTGCCCACGTTCCTTACCATGATTGTATCACCGTCTATTATCCGTGTTACTGTGCCGGTCCGGTACTCTGTCCGTGCTGCTGCTACTCCAACGCTCGCTAACATGGTCAAGACAAATAAACAAATTATTAATGTATTTTTCATTTTATCCTAATCCTCCTTTTTTTCAGAACATTTTTTCAGCCCATCTACTGGTAAAATTACGTCCAGAGTCATGCTTTGAATATCTGAAATATTTTTCATAGAATGAACTGGGCTTATTCTCATCCAAAAAGAAGAAAACATGGAATGAATTGCCAGCCCAGCTAATAGAAAGTTCAACATTTCCCATAATTTCTTCAAATTCTTTATCTTCTTTTATAGCTTCAATAAATAATCGTGTTGCTTTCTGTGCCTCTTCTACAGAAATCCCTTTCACCCGGTCTATATCAAAGAATATACGGTCTATGTCTTTACCCTGACCTTCATGGTTGGTGGCGTAAAAGAAATCTGCAAGTTTCCTGGGGAGAATGGATTGGGTCCAGGTCTTTTTTTGCATCTTTTAATGTTCTTTCTGATCTAAGCTTTAAAAAATCAACATCCATGGCTTCTATCAATTCTTCAACATATAATGGTTCTAATCTGAACCCTCTTTTAATTAAAAATCTTATTTTACCATGGGGCATCCATATTTTGCATGCAATTTCTTTATCCTTTAAATATTTCTTCAATTTTGTGGCTGCAACTGCATAAATCAGTAAAACGTCAATTTCACCAAAAGGAGTTATCAGGTTGTCCATGTTTTTTCTGGCAAAGTTTAAAAGCGTCGGCATTAAAATCAGCCCTAATAGAATGCTTTAAGTTAAATAAACCTTTTAAAACGTTCCTTACTTACTTTACATATTGGGCATACTTCAGGAGGTTCTTCTCTTGCACATAAATAGCCGCAGACGATGCATCTAAATACAGGAAACTCCAGAGAAAAAATTGTTCTTCCCACATGTTCTTTTTTTGCCTGTTCACGTTCGGGGGGTGAAGGCCTCCTTTCAGGAATGGATATTACTTCTTTTTTACCCTCAAGAATATCTCCAGATACATAGAGGCCGCAGTAGCACATGCTGTATTCATTTAAATCAGGGTCTCTGTAATCACATGGACAGATTATGTCCATGTCATCTTCTTTATTTCCTGATGCAAGCCTGCAAGGGCAGGCCCCATAGCCGTACCGTTTTTCATTGATTAAAATACCATTTAAAAGTTCTTTAGTAAATTCAAGATCAGGATTCAGGTGATATCCAGACCCTTCAACACCTTTTTTCACTTTCAGGTAGAATTTATCCAGTTCCCCGTTTCCAATACTCATAGGAGCTTCTCCTTCAATTCATCCTTTTTAAACCCTACGATAGTGTCTTTATTGTTAATCACGACAGTTGGGAATGAAATCTGAGGGTTCCACTTTTTAATTTCATTTATAACTTCTGATTTATCATCACCAGTTAAAAGATCAACATAAATATAACGGAAATCAATCTTCAGTTCTTCAAGAAACATTCTGGTTTTTTTGCACCATATGCATGTGCTTAAAGCAAAAAGAACAACTTCTCCTTTCTTTTTTCCATCAACATGTTCAATTTTCACCATGATCACTCCTTATTCTCTTAATTAGTAATTTGTAACATGGACACTGTCAAAAACTTGGGTGTTTTTGAAATTCGTGTTTTTTTATAAATAATATTCTTATCTATGTATAAACTCATTATTTTTTGAAATAAAAAACTAAAAGCTTTTATAATAAGGGGAGCATAGT
>Ga0209105_100581_pt1 | contig 11779 bp, 13 predicted proteins | sample SedPBSmetaG_FD_184158 | JGI IMG/M metagenome (GOLD analysis project Ga0209105, IMG submission 184158) | Freshwater sediment bacterial and archeal communities from Indian Creek, Illinois, USA to study Microbial Dark Matter (Phase II) -... | ecosystem: Environmental > Aquatic > Freshwater > Creek >...
CATCAAAGCTCTCCATCAGGTCATCCTGCTTTTTGAGAAAAGCAATCAGTTCCTCCGTTCTGGCAGCCTCGTCATTAAATCCGTTATATTCGAACAGCTTGCTTCGCTGCTTTTTGGCTTCGCAGAGCTGCTTGGTGATCAGGTTGCTTTGCTCAATAAAAAGAACAGAGTCAAGATATCCTTTCGACCTCAGTCTACTTAATACATGACTCTGTTCCGTAAGTTCCGTTATTTTTTTATTGATTTCCCTGACCTGGGATTCATACTCCCTGCCGCAGTGAAGCTTTTTCAAATCCTCGGCCAGGGGGATTAATATTTTGTCATGATTGCTTTTTAGCTTATTGTACAGATTGATGAACGCAGCTTTGATGTGATTGTCCTTGACAGCTGTCATGCTGCATTCCATCCGATTTCTGATATGCTTTGTGCAACACCACTGCACGGTTTCATAAGGTTTGCCCTTGAATATGATTTGCCTTTTGAAAGTGCTTCCGCATTCACCGCATTGGATTTTGCTGCTGAAGGGATAACGCTGGTTATATTTCCGGGTGCCGGTATCCACCATGGCTTTTTCGGTTTTTCGCTGCTCCATGATCTCCCTGACCCGTTCAGCCTGCTCTTTTGAAATAATGGGTTCATGGTCGTTGGCGATGTAGTAGCATTGTTTCTGTCCCCGGTTCCGCTTTCGTTTAAAAGGTAATGTGTCGGTAGTAAAGGTTTTCTGAAGGAGCATGTCGCCGTAGTATTTTTCATTGGTCAAGATTTCCTTCACCACATTTTCTCCCCAGGCTTCCGCCCCTTTTCTTGTTGGAACTCCTTCTTCCGTAAGCTCCTTTGCGATGACGTACGTTCCTTTTCCGTTCAGATAATCGGTGTAAATCCTTCGGACAATAGCGGCTTCTTCTTCATTGATGACGATTCCTCCATCCTTACCCTTCATATAACCGTAGGGAAGGTAGGAAGGCTTCCATTCGCCTTTCATAAACCTTTTTTGTATCGCCCACCGGTTGTTTTTTGATGTGGAAATGGATTCCTCCTGGGCAATGGAGCTTAAAACCGTCATCAGCAGCTCGCTTTCAGCAGACATGGTGTTGATGTTTTCTTTCTCAAAGAAGACTGCAATCCCCAGCACTTTCAACTTTCTCACCGTCTCAATGCAGTCGGCGGTGTTTCTTGCAAATCTGGATATGGACTTGGTAATGACCATGTCCACCTTTTTGGCTTCACAGTCGGCAATGAGCCTTAGAAACTCATCCCTCTTGTCTTTGGCGGTGCCGCTGATGCCTTCGTCCGCATAAATTCCGGCAAAAGTCCAGGCATCGTTGCTTTCTATCAGCCGGGTGTAGTACTCCACCTGTGCTGAAAAGGATTGAAGCTGCCCGGTGTGGTCCGAGCTGACCCGGCAGTATGCGCACACCCGCAGTCTCGGAGTTTCAGCTTCTGCTTCCATGCAATTGATTGGCTTGATGACTCTTACTTTTGGCATACGCTTCCTCCTTTCACTTTTCAGTACATTATGCTTTATCAGCAACACACAGTACCACACAACCCCGGCCATATCAAGTGTTTTTACACATATACCTCTGCTAGAGTTGGAGTGAATGAATTCCGATTTAATCTGTCAATTTCTTTCAATTCAGAAAGAGTAATAAGGCCTTTTTCAAGCAGGCTGTTCAGCAGCGAAAGCGCTATTTTGTACTTGATTTCATTAGTTATTTGAGTTTGTGACATGGTTAAATCCCCCTTTACATTTTGCTTTAATACCACAAGGATGCAGCGGATTTAAGTTCCGCTGCATAGTTTCTGATATCAAAGCGGTTAAGCTTGTTATCAATCTTCTTCCTGTGCTCTATTTGCCGCTGCTTCCCAAGCACCGGGGCAACAGCTCAAACTACCTGTGGTCAGCAGGTATCACAGGAATTCCACCTCCCCGAGAACCTCCGGGCTGCACTCTGGAACTCAACCTCGACTATGCAGGAGTATCATTGTAGGCTGTTCAGGTCCTGGCGAAACAATCCACCACAGATTGTTTTATGGTCAAACATTTATCGCTCATAGCCTTTGATGCCATCGGTTTGACGAGCAAAAAATGCCCGCAGGCTGTCTTGGCGTGTTTACCAATGTCGCTTCCCGTTTCAGCGGCTGAACAGCTAACGTATTTGAGCTGTTGGATATGTAAGGCTTTAAGGCTTACAAGCGAGCCTTTGCCGGCAATTTTTCAAAGAGCAATAAGGGATAAAAAATACCCCTTCACTTTTTAAGCCGAAAAAATGAAGGGGTGGACGAAAAAAATTTTTATTTTTCAATAATTTTTTTAAGTTTGCTGATAATGCTGTTTTTACGAGATTGCAAAGTTGTTCTTGGCAGCTTCATAAAATCTGCAAGCTCTCTTTCGCTTTTGCCATTAAAGAACAGTTCGTTAATTATAAACCGCTCGTAATCTGTCAATTGTGCAAGCGCCAGCATTAATTTCTCAAGCATGATTTTTTCAATAATAACGTCTTCAACAAGAAGTTGTTGATCACACATTTTCTGCTCGATAGGATAGTCCAGCTCTACTAACTGGTCATAAGAAAGATTATTCTTTATGCTGATTTCCTCTATGTACTTTTCACGTCTTCTCATCTTGTAATAGGCAGTATATATTTCCTTGCTTACAGTAACAATTTCATTTTTCACTCTTATTTTGTATTCTTTCATCTTTCCTTCCCTCCGTTTTGCTTTGTTTGCGGGCCTTAGCAAAACAGAGGAAATCAAGGATACCGGATGTAGTACCAAAACAAACGCTTCACGGATGCCCCCTTTCCGTCAGCAAAAAAGGGCCGCACGATTTTCGTGCGACCCTTTTTTTGCTGCCTATGTGCAATTTGGGGATGGGTTTCGAGGCATAAAAAAACCCTCGACTCATGGCCATATAAGCCTGAAATCGAGGGCTTTAAAGTATGCAGCTACCCATCATAATTATCGTAACATCCTCGCAGTTCGTATTCAGTACTTGTTATGTAGGTATTTTGTCCTTTATCAGTTCGCATTTAGTTCACATTCTGTTTGCCATATATCCCTTAGAGCAGGTATCACATATCCCCATATGGCAATGCCCATTAAATTTATCGCTTCCTTTTTTCTTTTATAAAAGGTTGTCCTCTCACATTTGAGAGATTCGATAATTTCCTTTTCCGAATACCTGTATTTTACAATATACTGCTTGTAAAGGATATTGAAATACAGGTCCCCATAATCAGGATAATTCTTTATTTTTAACAATGCCTTGTCCACAATTTCAATAAGCCACTTGCTTTTCAATAATGAGCACAGCTTTTCTTCAAGGTCTTTCCTATTGATATTGGGGTCATAGTCATCCAGGTAATCCAAGGCTTCAGCCAGACGACTGCCTCCCATGGCATAATACTCTGCTTCAATCTCGCATACCCTGTCTTCAATACACCAAACCACATCCCGGTATATTTTCAGCAACAATTTTGTTTTATGATATACCCGCTCTTCATCAATGTGCATGGAAGCCAATCCTCGTTTCAACACAGCTAACGCCATTTTTTCAGAACTCATCTGTTTTCACCTCTTTTTCAAAATCATTGACATATTTTTTGTTCTCTTGTATTATAATATGTGAACAATATTTTTGTCAATAAATTTGTTCTCTCAATGTATAATTTGTGAACAATATAGCCAAAATATTGCCGGAGGTGTTTTATCAAATGCAGTTTGGCGAAAAAATTAGATTGTTGCGCAAAAGGGCTGGCATTTCTCAGAAAGATTTTGCAGAGCAGCTCGGGATTACAAGGCGGGCTTTGGTCTATTATGAAAACGGTGAACGTTTTCCGCGGGAGGCAGAGCTAATTGATAAAATCGCCGGTTTCTTTAACGTATCTTCAGATTTCCTGACAGACGATAGCGAAAGCATCGCAATGACCAAGGAAGAACTATTTTTAGAAGAAGCAAAAGCAGAAGATAAGTTGAGGGGAAAAAGCGAAGCAAAAAAATTCATTGAAACTACAAAATGTTTATTTGCCGGAGGAGAATTATCAGAAGAAGATAAAGATGCGCTTTTTGAAGTATTAACCGAAATATACTTTGACTCAAGGAAAAAAGCCAAAAAGTACGGTGTCCGTAAAAATAAAGGCAGCAAAAATACACCAACTGATTAGCTGCAGGGTGAAAAGTATGGAATTTATTTTACGAGAAGCCGAAAGGTTGATCCAAAAGCATAAAACCCGAAACCCTTTTGAGATTGCCGATTGTCTTAATATTAATGTTCTCTACAGGCCGCTCGGCAAGCTTAAAGGGATTTACATATACACAAGGCGGAGCCGGTATATCTGCATTAACAATGAATTGGACAGTCCTGCCAGACGATTGGTATGCGCTCATGAAATTGGCCATGACCGCTTCCACAGGCATTTGGCCAAAATGAATCCCCAGGCCCAGGAGCTTATCAGCTATGATATGTCATCAAAGCCGGAAAGGGAAGCAAATGTTTTCGCTGCAGAAATCCTCTTGCCTGATGATGAGGTTATTAAACTGATAAATGACGCAGATATGAATTTTTTAAGAGCCGCAAGGGAACTTTATGTACCACCGGAATTAATGGATTTCAAATTTCAGATATTGAAAAATAGAGGCTACAGGCTTGAAGCTCCATTAAATGCTACCGGAGATTTCCTGAAAAAATAACACCCCGAAACATCACATGTTTAAAGATGTACGGGGTGTTTTTGTTTTTTGTTTATACTATTCCAGTCTTACATCCTTGTTTCTAATTTTAAGACAATAAACAATCATTTCATTGCCAATCCTTTATTTATTGCTTTCTGAATGATCTTATGGTAGCAAACGCCCATTGGATTATTCTCTTTGTAATTAGAATTTTTTGGTATATTTTCCTGCTGCTTCGCCTTTATTATTGCAGATAGGGCAAATCCCTTGGTTTGAGCTAAATCCTGCGAACAGCATCCGCAACTGCACGCATTATTGTTTTTTATCATAGTAGAATCCCCCACTACTTTACTTTTTTGATTTTCAAGCATGTCTTTAGCAGATCATTCCTAAAGTCAATGTCAAATTCCCTGTAATGCTGGCTTTCTCCCCATTGCCGCATTGATTCATGTTCCGGGTGCTTAGGGTCATTCCATGCTTCAAGAAATTCTTTATAACCGCCAAGGCCACCTACATCTTCCGCCGGACAAGCTCCTTCGCCTTAAGAATTATAGGGTAACCAAACTCATAATCTTCTATGGTTTTTTCCAGTTCAATTTTATGTCTCCAGTAGTCGCCAAAGTCGTAAATGTACTCTAGGGTCTTATATTTTTCCAGATACTTATCAATTTTGACCGTTTGAGGCTGTCTAACGTTTGTTTCAATTATCCTGGCTATAATGCCATGAGGGTCTTCCTTTTTTGTTGGCTTTTTGTTTTTATACTTGGCAAAGTAAAATTTGAATTCCTCATAGGATTCTTCGTCATTAGTAATTCTGAGTTTCTCCTGCGGGAACTCAAACTCATAAAGATGATAATCCCGCCAACCCATTGAAAATTGTATTGTGTCATGCAGGCGTCTGAAGGTAACATCCGCCGGGATAACTACCCTTCTCCATATTAGCGGTTCGGAATCAATTAATTCGATTTTTATCTGAAAGGCTTTCATCACTTTCACCTGAATTCCTTTCCGGTTATTCTTTTAATCATCTTGCAGAATTGCTTCCATTCTTCCGGAAACTTATTGTTGCCATACTTTTTACGGTTCTCCCGCTAGTAATTATTTCAATGCTCCATTGAGTACCATCACAGATTCCGGGTTCTATGTACCTGGCTTTCCAATTCAGCAAATCAATTTCTTTTAAACACTTAATAAATTCTTCTGCTGTTTTATTTCGGATGGATCTTGTACTGGTTTCTTCAGAACCGCCCTCTTTGAACAGCCACATAGTTTTAAGATTTGTCAAATCAATAGTTACATGATAATACCCGCCGAAGTAACCACCCACTGATGCTTTAAGCCCTCTGATCTGGCCGTATGCTATGTCAAGCACCTGTTCCCGGTTCCACTCATTATTACAATCCTTGCAGTGGTATTCCGGACCGCCTTCTATAATGCAACAACCACCCAATTTTACTTTTCCGGCTTCCGCTTCCTGAAAAAGCTTAAAACTTGGCATGCCATATACAATTTTAACCGAATTCTTAGACCCGCATTCAGGGCATTTTTTATAATTAACAGCCACTTTTCCGCACCTCTTTGCTACGATAAACTAATCGCCCCACATTACAAACCTTGTTGAGCTCATTTAGCCCCATGCCTCTCCATGCTCGCCGGTTTTGAGCATTCCAGACATATCTTGCTCATCATCTTCTCTATGCAATCATCATCCTCCAGAAAAAGCACATTCCTGTTTTCAAACTCAGGTCTCTTAACTCCAAAATGGGAGCTGGCATCTGCAGCCGGTGTGCCGGACATGATGAAGGAATTCAAAATAATCTGCTTTTCGGTGCAGGTCGGCTGTAACTGGGCTTCCTTTTCCTTTATAGTCTTGTAAAATTGTATTTTGGGGTTATTGATATTCTTTTCCAGCATCATTATGTGTTGATGCTCACATAGTTTGACCTTGCCTTGCTCACACAACGCGCCTCCGGTTGCTCTCTTATCTTGCCGCAACTCATTAAAGGGTAGGCCATGGTTGTCCATGGCCGAATAATTATGGAAGCTCTCCCGCGATTACCGTGCGAATCATATGGTCGTCGATCAGCTTCTTTACTCTCTGCGCCGAATAGATCAACGCGTGGGTACAAAGTTTGTTGATGGCTCTTGCTGAACCGGCCGAGTATCGGTAGATTTCATCGACCGCTTTTTCAGTGAAGATTTCTGAAGATCCACCGGCATAGAGCAGGTGTGCCTGCATGTATTCCTCGGTTTGAGACCGGTCATACTGGATCAGCTCACATTTCAGGTCGATCCTCTGGCGAATGGCCGCATAGGCTTGGAGCTTAAGTTTGTCCCACAGCTCGTTTTGCCCCACCAGGATCAGGGACATGGGCTGGTGGGAATCCATCTTTGTATTCAGGAGAAACCGGATCTCTTCCAAAGTCTCCTTGGCCAGAAGATGCGCTTCATCCACAATGGTCACCACACGCTTTTGGTATACGCCGCGGATGATCTCCAGCTGCTGATGGAGTTGCCGCCTTGCATCTCCTCGGTAGAATTTCGACTCGATCCCCAACTGATCCAACAATCCCTTGTAAAACCACCTTGGGGTCAGCTTGGAATCTGAAAGATAGAGAATCTCGTATTCATCAGGTGGCAATATTCCGGTAAACTTTCGGATGGCGGTGGATTTGCCACAGCCTACATCGGAAGTCACGATGGCAAAGAGTTGATTGGCCGCTGCATACTTGAGCCGGGAAAGGGTCTCATCCAAAGTCGCAGGCAGATACAAACTCTCCGCATGAATGTCGTTTCGAAATGGGGTGTGCTTCATCTCAAAGAACTCTTCATACATCGTCTCCACCTCCCAAAGCCCGGAAGCTGATGGCTGCATTCGCTTTCGTCTTTCCGGTTCTGTTGGCTTTGTTTAGCCCATCCAACAGGCGGGAAGAGGGCGGATCGATGGGAGTCATGGACTCCGGTAATTCTGCCCGAGTACCGCAGTTTTCGCCGATGGTAAGAATCTTTGCCTTGAAGGGCGGATGATCCCTGTGGTGGATTTCCACCTCGTCTTTCCAGCTGAGGTCAAAGTGGACGTCCACACTTCTTCCTATAAAGCTCAATCCCACTTCGTACTTTTCACCCTCGAAGCTGATGCATCCGGTCTTGTCCACGCGGCGGGACTCGCTGTGGAGGAAGGCCTGCGCCAACTCCTTTGCATCTATGAACCGAAGGGGTCTTTCATCGCTTCGAAACGCCACTTCCGGGCAGAGCCCATCTAAAGAGGAGTGAGGATTCTTGTGGTAGTATTCCCGAATCCAGAGATCCAGAGCATCATTTAACTCATCCAGGGTTTTCGGTTTATTAAGAGCCACTTCCGATAGAAAAGCGTCCATCCTCCGGTTGAAGGATTCGATTTTCCCTTTGCCTTCCGGATGGTAGGGCTTGCTGAAGAGAAGCCGGATGCCCAACCGGTCGCAGGCTCGTTTGAGCCATTCGCTTCGGTACTGTTTTCCATTGTCCACATAGATCTTGTCCGGTTTTCCGAAGTGCATGATCGCACTTCGTAAGGAGTCTTCAATGATGTCCACCTTCTGGTTGTCGTAAAACCTGGCGGAGACGATGTAGCGTGTAGCATCATCGATAAAGGCCGACAGATAAACCTGCTTCAAGGCACCGTTTTTACCGATGGGAAGGTAAGGCCCGTATTTGATGTCTCCTTGGTAGAGCATGCATCGGTTCTTTTTGGCGAAACGCCTTGCGGCCATACCTTTCTTCGTATAGATCCGGATCTGGGCGGCTCCAAAACCCGCAGCCTGCATGTGTCGCTGCAAAGTGCTTCGATGAAGACTTCCCGGTTTGATCCGTTCTTCATGCTCCAAAATACGGATGATGTCGTTGATGCTTCTTGTGGGGCACTCCCGGCGTAAAATGATGGCTTCTTCCAGAATTTCAGAGAAGTTTTCTACTTGAAGGTCTTGGGTTCGCTTGTAGCCTGTCTTGGGTTTGAGCCCGCCAAAACCCTCCCGCTGATAAGCCTGTAGATAACGGCTGATGCTCCGGTAGGAACATTCATGGGCTTCGCTGATGTTTTTCTTCAGCTCCACCATCCTGGCGGGATCCAGATCCGCTTCCAAGAGCGGGGTGATCATGGACAGGCGTTTGGCTGCAACATCTTCCGGTGTTTGTTTCTTGTTCATGGGCATTCTCCTCGTTGTGTTTTATAAGAGAATACCACGCGGCCTTCAAAGACAGAATGCAAAACGGGTGGGTACGCCCAACCCTGCTTTAAGCAAAATTTGGGTGACTTTTGTCAACCAACCTGCTCCCTTGTTTTTCAGTTCATCGAGCAAAGAGCGTTGCGACAACAGGGGAAAATGCTTCCCGTGGATCTTCGACCATACCGTGCGCAGACCGTTTTCCGTGTGGGATGCATTCTGTTTGAACTGCCTTTTCCAGATCCGTATAGTGGATTCATCCGCCGGACAATGGGACTGTCCTCCATCCAGCACCATCTCTACTACATCCGCCTCATAGTGTTTATGGGGTTGCATGAAGTCAGGCAGTTGAAGATGCAACTTGCCACAACTCTTACAACGCAGGCGTGCCAGACGATATACTTCCCGGGATCCGTCGCTTGTTCTAAGTCGCCGCATTCTGCTGTCGTAGCCAACAAGGGAACCTTGACAAACCGGGCAGATGCACGTCTCCTTACTCTCAATGAAAAATATTTGTATCCGGATTGAATTTCTTCTCGTAAAGTGTTATTATGACCATACGTTTTGGGGCACCACTTTACGAGTCCAATCTTCCCGGAAAGGTCGTTTAGTGGTGCTTTTTCTGTCACCTCGATACCTGTTGATATCGGGTATTATATCAGCTTTCGCGGCAGAATAAGCGAGCAACTTCTCTACGGCATGGACAAAAACAACAAGTATGGCAAGGTCAAGTCAAGTGAGCTTTAACAGCTCACTCCAAATCGAAAAAAAGTCTCTATATAATAAACACAATACCCTGAAAAAAAATATTAAAGAATATTTAAACGTTAAAGAGAACATTACACGAATCCTGGATTTAAATCCTAATTCTACTCGGTTTCATTCACATCAATCAAGATAATCTAGCAAAGCGACGATCAATTATTAATGTGATACCACACATATTGAGCCTTCTATGATTTCAGTATTCTTCTTTGAAGAAATTTTGTAATCGATCGTTGTCACTCCATCGGATAAAAACAACACAGTTGGGAAAGCGACAGCTGTATTGTGTTTTATATAATCCAGGTGGAGTTTAATTGTAGTAGTATTAACCTTGTCGAAAAATTTGTATGCAAATACATCATTTAAGTCTTCCTTGTAATCTTCAACATCATCTCGTGTTGAATAAGGAAATATTGGTAGGTTTGGTACAAATTTTGGGGCAGGCTTACTTGTTTCTGAAGATGAATAATTTAAGTAGTTGATTGTCCCAGAAATTCCGAATATTTCTTCAAGTGAAGAGTTTTCGTTAATAAAAGCGATAGCACTTTTTGGTGGAGTCGGTAAGTCATACGGGTGCACAAAAAATTCCTTTTCAATAGAAAGTTCGATATCGATGTCCTCATCGTAATTTTTTCCACAGTTTAGCACTGCCAAATTGATACACTTAAATCCATGAAAAGTGTCTTCTAGAGCTACCCTTCCTAAAAAATTGTAAATTGATTTTTCGAGTTCAAGTATTTTGTTATATTTTTCCTTTTCTGCTAGTGAACCAGAGAAAGATCTATTCCCGAATGATGAAGTTATTACATCTTCACTGAGATTTCCCAGGTTGAAAAAATCAGTGCTAATATCTATGTCTAGTCTCTCTGCGCATAATCTTATTATCTGTATCGTTTGCTCATTAATAACAACAGGTTTATTCAGAGACGTGATGAAAGATTTCCCACTAATCATAGAATCTATTTCAATTTTATTAATGTCAGCATAGAGCGAATGAATTGTTGCAAGCATATCCTCTTGACTCTGTAAGTTTGATATTGTGAAGCTCTCTAGGATAGCATCATCAACAAGACTATTATCTTCTATTCCTTTAATAATCAGCATTGATTGTGCTTCAAATTGATCAATAGATTTTATAGCTGGCACACTTTTTATTCTTTTTATAAGTTCCTTTGCAAACATAATTGCGATGTTTTCTTTTGTGACAGCGTTCGATTTGATCCCCTGAATGAATTCGAGCTGCGGGTATTTGCCCTTAAGGTCACTGAATTCAATGTTGTGAAGTAAAGGAAGTATTATTTTTTGACCAGACTCATTTTGCAAATGTAAAAAATGATTTAACTCACGTTCAGTCCATTCACGTCCAAAGAAATTTTCGGAAATAACAATAATTGCAAATTCAGACTCTCTAACACCATCTAAAATCCTTTTTTTCCAGTGATCACCCCAAGCTAATTCTTCTTTGTCATAAAAAATATTAATTCCCAGTCTTTTCAGAATCGTATATAATTCATCAACATAATCAATTTTGTCTGCATTAGCATGAGAAAGAAATAAATCATAGGTCTTTTTTTTCGGTGCGCTGAGTAAGTGACCATCCTTAATTTGTTTGTCATCAACAAATTCAAAATATGTTCTACCTACTTGAGTGAGTTCGACCATGTAAGGGAGATTATCTGCCCACAAAACTGAAATGCATTTATTTTCTTTCAACTCCCCAATAATTCCTCTGACAATCGAGTCTGAACTATCTGCCAAAACTCGCTCTTCGAGAAGCTTTTGTACTGAATCACCCTTTTTTTCAGCTAACAATAAATCATTCAACAATAACTCCGCGCTTGAACTCAGATGCAAATTTATCCACCTCACTTCTTTTGAATTTTCAACTCATTCGCACAAGTCAATTTTGACTTGTGTTTCTGCAAGTGTATAAACACTTGCATTGCTTGCCAATTTAGTACCCACTTAACTTCTTTATTCTTGACGGATGCTTTAACTTCCTTAATGCTTTAGCCTCAATTTGCCTAATCCGCTCACGCGTAACACCGAATTTTTCACCAACTTCTTCTAAGGTTTTTGGTTTATGATCGTCAAAACCAAATCGAGAACGGATGATATCGGCCTCCCTTTCTTTAAGTGTA
>Ga0209105_100585_pt1 | contig 11724 bp, 13 predicted proteins | sample SedPBSmetaG_FD_184158 | JGI IMG/M metagenome (GOLD analysis project Ga0209105, IMG submission 184158) | Freshwater sediment bacterial and archeal communities from Indian Creek, Illinois, USA to study Microbial Dark Matter (Phase II) -... | ecosystem: Environmental > Aquatic > Freshwater > Creek >...
GATACATAATAATTAATAGAGATCAATAGATTTTAAAAAAATAATAGAAAATTTAAAAAAATCAAAATCAAACCCACGACACAGCCTCATTTATACAAAAAAAGCATATAAAACTTGCTAAACCAAACCAAAAAACTTAAGTTTTTCAAAGTTCTCTTTAAGTTTTTGATATTTATAGAACTAATATTGTTTACAGAGGACAAGGTTTAAATACTATAAACATCATGAAAGTGTATTATAGTATTATATTATATCATTATTATCTATGAAAATAATATGTACAACTACTTGTTTGGCAAATACAATATTAGTCTTGCCATAACAACATTTAAATACCATAAAATAGTATGATTATATTAAGTTAATAATGGAGGGAGAAGTGTGATGAGAATTAGTATGTCACTACCAAAAAAGCTGTTAAACGAATTTGATGGGGTTTTAAAAGATAGAGGATATCAATCCAGGTCAAAAGGTATCAGAGATGCATTAAGAGACTATATTGTAAGGTACCAGTGGATGAACGAAATGCAAGGGGAAAGAATTGGAATAATTACTGTAATATATGACCATCACTACACGGGAGTAATGGAAGACATTACAGAAATACAGCACGACTACAAAGATTTCATTAATTCAGTTATGCACGTACACATGACAGATAAATACTGTCTTGAAGTAATAGTTATTAAAGGCGATGTTAAATACATCAGAACACTCTCAGAGAAAATAATGAGATTGAAAGGTGTGGAACACGTACGTTTAACAAGTACGGCCATCGGAAAGTCATTAGATCTTGATAAAGCAGGTGCCAGAAGTACTATTTCACCATAAATAATTTTTGTTAATATAAGACCATCTGGCAATATTTTGCCGGACCAGATAATCAGTGATGATCAGTATGTGCGCTTCAAAACAGCCCGTAGTGAATTTAAGTTCACTTAAAAATAAAATGCATACAACACCCTATCATTTTAATCTTTTGTCCGACGAAGAAAGGTTAAGAGCTTTTCACGAAGCAATAATGGAAAAAGCCAGAGGAGTTGTATATGATATTGGTGCGGGCTGTGGAATTTTATCTATTTTAGCTTCTTTTTATTCTAATACTGTATATTCTGTTGAAATTGATTCTAATGCTGCTAATATTGCAGAATTTAATTTTAAGCCATTTGATAATATTCATCTAATTAATAAAGATGCAAAAGAACTTATTTTTCAAGATAAGGCTGATTTGATTATTTGTGAGATGTTAGATACTGCTTTAATTGATGAGGAACAGGTTCCAGTAATTAATTCTATTTTAAAATTTCTTAAAAAAGACGGGGAAGTTATTCCATGTAAGATTCTAAATGGCGCTGAAATCATCAGCATGGATAGAGATTACATCTGTTATGAAGACCCTGAAGTAAATCAGAAGCCTGATTGTGAAGCCCTCAAACACAAAGCCGCCGAAAATTCCTACGGAATTTTCGAGGCATCAAAAGCAGAGCTTTTGAAAGTGTTTGAGGCCGAGGAAATTACATTTCCTACGGCCGTCGAAAACAAGGTTTTAGGGCAATCAAAATCAAAGATTTTGAAATTAATGAGCAATTTCATAATCTACAGCGAAATTAATTTTAAAAATAGAATCGAAGAAGATTTAGAGGCTAATATTGAGTTTAAAATATTAAAAAAAGGAATTATCTCTGGAATTAAAATCACAACATTCACATTACTTACTGAAAATATAATTTGCGGGCCCACTCCAATGTTGAATCCTCCGCTACTTGTTCCTACAGAAAAAATCAATGTAGATATAGGAGATCAAATAAAGATCAAACTTAATTACAGGATGGGTGGTGGATTAAATAGCATTAGAACAACAGTTAAAAAAATTTCTTAAAAATCACGGTAAAATAGTTATTCTGGGCATTGGAAACGAAATAAAAGGAGATGATGCTACTGGACCAAATACTGCATGGAAACTGGATGAATTATTTAAAAAAAATGATGAAGTAGTTGTTTTTGACGGAGGAACTGTACCTGAAAATTATACTGGTCTAATAAGGAAAGAAAAACCCACACATATTATTTTAGTTGATGCAGTGGAAATGAAAAAAGAGCCAGGATATATTAGAACGGTTAAAAAAGAGGAAATAGCCAATTATAACCTTTCAACTCATGCGATGCCTGTTTCATTTTTAATAAAGTTTATGGAAGCAACAATTGATGCAAACATAATTCTAATTGGCATCCAGCCTAAAAAAATGAATCTTGGTGAAGGAATATCTAAAGAAGTGGAAAAGAGTATTGGAATTGTTGTAAACACTCTTTTTAAGTTAATAAATTAACTTAAAGGTCTTTGATCATTTCACCAATTATATCTCTGCATGAAGCTGCTGCAGGCGCTCCTGAAGTGAGCAGTACAACTCCCAGAAGCTCAGCTATTTCTTCTTTTGTTGCTCCTGCGTTAAAAGTAGCTTTTAGTTTTGGGAGGTAAAGCACCGTCTTTCAGTATTATATCGTCGAATTCTGGATATTATATCTAAAAGTTCAGGATTTAATTTTTCATACATATTCAGTATGTCCGGAGAAAACCCCATTAGTTTTTTAGTCTTTTTTATAGCATCATGTCTTTCATTTCTTACCATTACAATCACCACTTAATAATATTAGTATCAATTTTAATAAATTTTACTTTTATCATAAATGCATATACTGCATGGTTTTAAATATGTTAAAATCAAGACAGAAAATGGATGAAAATAAACTTCTTTATACATTTAAACATGAATTAAACGTATATTACTACTGTTATTTACCGGTTTTCAGTGATAAAATGAAGATACTGTTTATAGGGGCAAGACTTTTCGATGATATAGCATTGTATACAAAAAATGAAGGAATTACATCTGTATTAACAGAATCAAGCCATGATTCACCCAATTTGAAGTTATCAGATATTCACTACATTGTTCCAAGGGGAATGGAAGCACCTAAAGAAATTGCAATTAAAGAAGATGTAGATGCAGTTTTACCTTTAATTGGAATAGATAAACCTCTTGTTGAAGTTGCCAGGCTAAAAGAAGAACTTGAAACTGATTATGGAATTCCTGTAGTGGCATCTCCATTAGAAGCAGTTATTACTGCCAGAGACAAGCTTAAAACCAAAGAATTTTTCGTTAAAAACAGGATAAATACTCCATCTTTTTGTAAAATTTCAAAAAATGTGCAAAAGCCACAATTACCTGCTGTACTTAAGAAATTGGAAGGTCAAGGTGGAAGTGGAGTAAAAATTGTCTGGAATGAAGAGGATTATGATAATATAATACTGGATTTTGAAGGTGCATTTGCAGAAAAGTTTATTAAGGGTACAGAAATATCCATTGAGGTTTTAAGACATAATGGAAAGACAGTTCCTCTTGTACCAGTTTATAAAGGAAAAACAACTATTGAAGGTATTCACCCACTGGATAAACTTAAAACCGCTCCCCTAAATATAAATGGTCTGGATAATGAAGAGTTAAGAAAAAAAGCCATCATGATAGCTGATTTTTTAGGTACTGAAGGTGTTATTGACATTGATGTCATATTTGATGAAAAAGAGAATATCACTTATTTCATAGAGATAAACACTCGCCCCAGCGGTACAAGATATTTAACTGCAGCCTCCACAAATGTAAGTCCTATGCACGAACTTGTTGATATGGCTGCAGGTAAATGGAATCACAAAGAAACAGAGAAAAAAATTAAAAAATACTGTGCTCTTGAGATACCTGTAGGGAAATATAAAATAGAAGAAAATAATTATAAGTTCAGAGAGTTTAAGGGCAGTGATTCATGGATAATTCACGGTCCTGAAAATTTCCAGCGGATCACAATCCGTGCTGAAACTCTGGAAAAAGCATTTAATACAGCACGAAAGTTAAATATTGATTATATAAAGTTTCAGTAACCTGAAAGAGTAACCAAACATTAAAATTTCATAAAAAACAAATAACATATAAAGATTAATTAAAATTAGAAATCAGGTGGTAAGTTGAGTATTTCACAGATAGACATTTTCATATTTCTCCTTACATTCATATCAACAGTATTTTTCACTTTATTTGTAAGAAAAATATTGAAGGATGCTAATATAACTGATAAACCAATTGTAACAGAACACAGTCATAAAGCTGGGACCCCAACTATGGGGGGAATAGCAATCCTCCTTGGAATTCTTCTTACTACAACTATATATTTTAAAAATTCCAATTTGATTATTACCACACTTCTAATGTTGAGTGCAGGTATAATTGGTCTTATGGATGATTTAATAGGCCTGAAAACCAGAGAAATTCAAAAAAAAGTCAAAAATATCTCTTCTGCTACAATAGAAATAGGTAGATTAATGCTTAAACCTGGAGAAGAAGTACGTGTTGCAACCTCTAAAGCTAAAGAAGACCTTAAAAAGCATTTAGAAAAAAAGAATGTTGAGATAATAGGGGAAGCACCTATAAAAAGCGAAGTTAAAGAAAGCGAAAAGATATTTGTCCAATTTTTAATTTCCCTGTTTTTAATAGGGTCAGGTACAGTCAGTTCTGCGGTGCTTGGATTTGATCTAGGCATTTTCGTAATTCCAGTGATAATATTTGGTATAATTGGTGCAATAAATTCTGTAAACCTGATTGATGGTATGGACGGCCTTGCAGCAGGAATATTGGCGATTGCCTCCACAGCATGTGCAATTTTTTCTATTTCTGTAGGAAATGTTGATGGTTCAATTCCATTTATTGCACTTGCCGGTGTCTCATCTGGTTTCCTTGCACTGAACAGGTATCCAGCTTCAATATTCATGGGGGATACAGGATCATTTGCTTTAGGTGCAGGATATATCACAGCAGCCTTCTTAGGTGATATAATTTATTTTGCACTAATTGCACTTTCTATCCCGATCCTTTCTACTGCAGTTAGCCTTTTACACCGTGCTAATGTCATTAAATTGCCTGTGGAGCCATTACACCACACTTTACATTACAAGGGGCTTTCTGAAAAGAAAATTGTTATCCTCTACTGGTTGATTACAGCCATAATATGTGTTTTAGCACTCTATTTCTACCACTACTTCATAATCTAAATTATGTGAGAAAATGAAAGAACTTAAAGTGTCAAAAATTGCAGAAAAAATAGAAGGAAAACTCAAAGGGTCGGATAAAGCCATTAATGGAATTTTTAACATTTTAAAAGATGCAGAAAATGGTGATGCAGTAATAAGGCACTGGATAGATGAAAAAGGAGTAGAAATTGCAGTTAAAAAAGGTGTCTCATGCTTAATAACTCAAAATCCCAAAGGTAGTGCAGTTGAAACCGCAGAAAAATTAGGGCTGCCGTTAATAGTTACTGAAAGAATTGAACTGGCCAATGCATTTGCCATAAAGTGGGCAATTAATAAATTTGCAAAGAATTCACCGCGTGTTGTGGTAACCGGGACTAATGGAAAGTCAACAACTGCGCATATGATTTATAGAATCCTTAATGAATCAGGATACAGTACTTATACTAATACCGACTCAAAATCTGAATTTAATACCCTTATTGATCCAATGGTTGCAAAACAAATAGCTGAATTTGAAGATGGCATAGAAGCAATGGTTATAGAAGTTTCTGAAGTGCAAGGATGGCTTAATAATATAATGCAAGATCATGCTTTCATAATGACCTCTGCAGTTGATCCTGATGTGGTTGTTATAACTAACGTTGCTTTGGATCATATAGGTCTTGTAAATTCCATAAAAGAAACTTATGATGAAACTTCTGGAGCTGTAAAAGCACTTAAAAAAGAAAATGGTCATTTAGTTTTGAACCTGGATGATCCTCTTGTAAAAAAGATGGAAAATCTTACATCAAAGGAGGTTTTGTTTTTTGGGAAAAATGCAGACATAGACATACTTGATGATGGAATTTCGTATAAAGGAGACGTTTTGATAAAAAAAGATGATCTGCCTTTTAAAAGCAATCACTTTATTCAAAACACCATGGCTGCTGTAGGCGCGGCATTAAGTTTGAAAGTTGATCCTGAAATAATTAGAAATGCTATTAAATCATACACCCCTTTAAATAGGCGGTTTACAATAATTAATAAGAATCCATGCATCATTGATGATTTTGCACATAATCCTGATGGAATAAAAGCCACGATTAAAAATGCTGCATTAATGAGAAAAGGAAATTTTTATGTTGTTTCAGCTATTAGGGGTTCAAGGGGTGAAGTTATTAATCAAATTAATGCAGAAGCCATTGCAGAAGGGCTTAAAAACATTCCATATAAACTCATTATAACAAGTAGCAGTGATGTTGTGGATGATTTGAACATGGTTAAAGACAATGAGAAAAAAGTTTTTATAGATGCACTCAAAAAAAAGGGGATAAAATATATCTTTTATGAAAGACTATATGATGCATTGGAAAATGTAATTAGATCATCAAAAAGACATGATACAATTTTATTAATTGGGGCACAGGGTATGGATCCTGCAAACGATATTTTAAATGAACTTTCGAATTTTTTTGAATAAACGATAATATTTAAATTAGATGAATGATAATAATAGTTAAGGACACGGAAAATTTTATATATAGATAGTGCCATAAAAGATGAAACATTCTTAATTCAAAAATTTAAATCTAATTACAATGAAATAGTCGGAAATAAAACTTTTTACGAAGGAAGGATAAAAAAATTTATAAAAACAATTATTAAATTTTCAATATCGTAGACTATAATAAATAAATTATTAACTTTCGGTGAGTGAGATGTTCCTGAAGATAAGAAGAGATACTTTAATCGTTTTAATGCTGGCCTTTATATTAATCACTTCAGGAAGAGTGATGAGTTATATGTCTTTTGCCACATATACTGGCTCAGATCAGGGTGTGCCAATATCCGGAGTAATTGTAAGAGGAAATGACATAATCTCAACTGGTTCAATTAGAAGTAACATAGCACAGGCAGGTTTTAGATCAGGGAGTTATATCAGGGGAGACACACTTGTAACAGGAAAGCGAGAACTCCCGTTAAATGAAGCAGTAGAGAATGCTAAGAACTTTGCAACATTAACCACTGTTCCCGGTACAAGATTAACTCCAATAGTGGCTGTAGATGTTAAAGTGGATAAAGAACAGGGGATTGTTACAGTAAATGTTATAGAGAGTTTCTCGAATTTACAGATAACGCCTATAGGAGTAAATCCTTTAACTGAAGTATGAGGTAGAAATACGATGCAAAATATGAAAAAATTACTTTTATTCATTCTTACAATTGCTACCCTGATTGCACCTGTAGCAGCAACAGGTAACATAGTTATAGTTACGGATCCTACTGGAGAAGACCCTAACGGAGCTGCAGCAGGAAGTATATCCTTTGGTCAAAATATGTTTCAGTCTACTTTTTTACATTCGAAGGATAACAATTTTGCTGTTCTTTCTGGGGGTGAAGGTGATTCTGCTGCCAGATTGGGTGCTATTGTGAAAACCATTGATCGTCTTAAAGCTGGAGCACCACCAGAAGAAGCTGCATCTGCTGCAGGTTTATTCCCTGGAGTCAGGACGATGGTTGGAACTGCTACTAAGGGAGCTGCAGTGGGAGGTTCATTTGATGTTTATGTGGTAATAGTGGAAAATGATGGAACAATTACAGTTACTCCCCAGACTGGAGGGATTGCAGTTTTACCTGCTGGAAAGAAAGGAGCTATAATTCACCTGAGAAACACTCATGGTAATCCTATGTATGGAACAGCGACCAAGGTACGTCAGGAAACTGCAATGAACATTGGAAGAATGATAAGGGATGGTCACCCTGCTACACATATACTTGGACAGGTCTTTAAACAGGTATCAAATGATGCTGGCGAAAAATACGGTGGTGGGGGGGTAAATCTGGTTTCTGGAATAACTACAGGAGATATGTTCACTCCAGAAAAGATGAATACAACTGGTTATCCTATGAACTCTCCTTACAGCAAAGTCTGCCCAATATGTTACTGGAGTATAGGTTTTCCGAGAGCATATGATCATCAGGTTTGTCCAGAATGTGGAACACCCCTTAACACCATCTATGCCTACGATGCTTTGGGTAATGCACTTACAGTAGCCGGGCGATCAGTACATGTTTCAGTGCATGGGTCTGATGAACTTGGTATAATAGGAACAACAAGAAAAATTGTTGCTTCAACTGTCAGGAGAGAAGGATACTGTAATGTAGAAATAGCAAATAGTATTAACCAGGCAATAGATAATGCAATTTTAGTAGGGGTCAATTACGTGGAACCAAGGGACATCAACGTTGTAGAAAGATCAAGAGCTGTGGGAGTATATTTCAAACCTCTTCCGGGTCGTAGATCAGCCCCACCATGGGACTTACCAGTAAGTTCATATATTCTTGACTTAATTGGAAATATACAAACTGCAATTGGTCTAATTTTAGTGTTGCTGGTTTTATTTAGAAGCAGCTTGATAAAATCATTTAAAAATAGATAAAATCTAAAAATTTTATTTTAAAGGTGATAAGAATGGCTTTAATTTTAATTCGGGCAGGCAATCATGAAAAACTTTTAAATGCACTTGCAGACATTGAAAGGCATGCCAATTTAAAGATAGCAAGTAAACCTAAAATAATTGATTCCAAGAAAGCAGACATGTTTGCAAAGAGAATTCTTAAACAGAATTTAAGGACAGAAAGTAAAATAGCGGTTATTGTAAAAGTTTTAGAAGATACAACAAAGAGTATAATGCACATAAAAAAAATACATCCTCCGGCGCACATAATGATTGTGAGTGATGAATATAGTGAATTTGAGGAAATAAAACGACTTTATACTATTTTACCTCCACTTAAAGGTTATTATTCTCACAAACATTAAAAAGATGGAACTATGAATTAACACAGATTCATTAATCTAAATTTAATTCCTCTTAATTCGAGCTATATCTCCGATTGTAGCACCTTTAGAATGGCCAGGCCCTATATCTTCTCTTTGTGCATCATCCTGTTTTTCAATTAGTTTTATATTTAATGTTCTTTCTAATTTTCTTGCAAGCTTTATGTCAGGGACCATTTTTCCAGATTCAATTCTGTTTACCACAGAAGCCTTTTCATACAATTTTTCAGCAAGTTCCTCACGAGACCATTCATTCTTTTCCCTTGCATCTCTTATTATTTTATTATAATCTTCTACAACCTCTTCTGAAGGTTCTCTAAATCTCCGGACTCTCTTAAACGGCTTGTGTTTTCCTGGTTTTGGTGGTTCTCTTTGTATTTTTCCAAATTTAGCACATTCATTGCAACTAACCATAATTGAGCTTTCAATTTTTGTTTTCGTTGGTTTTCCAATTATTTTTTTTCCACATATCTCGCATCTCATGTTATCCCTGTACTAAAACAATTGATCACTTGAAAAAAAGCATTATTTCATAATTAATTTGTATAACGTTATTTTAAATTATCTCTTTTTTTAAGTTAAACATGTTGTACTAATTCTTTTTTATTATATTTTGTACCATCAATATTTAAATATTATTAAAACTAAAGTATAACTGAACTGTTTATATTTTTTTGACTAAAATATAGAATAAAAATATAAAAAATTCAGGAGTGAGTACGGATCATGGAAAACATGTCCCAAAATATGATGAAAAAGGCTGAAGATCTTAAAAAGGAAATAAAACTCCTAAAAGAAGAGAATACTAAAACAAAAAGAAACTTAATGTGGAAAGTAAGAAAGCTTGAAAAAGACAAAGTTTTAGTTGAAAATGAAAAAATGAGGCTTGACAGGGAAGTAAAATCCCTTAGAGGAGAAATTGAAAGATTTAGATCTCCACCATTGGTAATAGCCACTATTACAGAAGTTTTAGAGGATGGAAAACTTGTAGTTAAAAGCAGCACTGGTCCTCATTTTGTAATTGGATATTCACGTTTATTAGATACAAATTCACTTGACCCCGGTGCAAGGGTTGCTTTAAATCAACAGACATTCGGCATTGTAAATGTTTTACCATCAGAGAAAGACCCATTAATAACAGGTATGGAAGTTGATGAAAGGCCAGATGTAATCTATGAGGAAATAGGCGGGCTTGAAGAACAGGTAGTTGAAATAAAGGAAACTGTAGAATTGCCGCTTAAAAGACCTGAATTATTTACAAACATTGGAATTGAACCTCCAAAAGGTGTACTGCTTTATGGTCCACCAGGAACAGGTAAAACCTTACTTGCAAAGGCAGTTGCTAACGAAACCAATGCAACATTCATAAAAATTGTAGCATCAGAATTCGTTAAAAAGTACATTGGTGAAGGTGCAAGGCTTGTTAGAGGTGTATTCGAACTTGCAAAAGAAAAAGCTCCAAGTATAATCTTCATTGATGAAATTGATGCAATTGCTGCCAAGCGGCTTAAAAGTTCAACCAGTGGTGATAGGGAAGTTCAAAGAACACTTATGCAGCTTCTTGCGGAAATGGATGGGTTTGAAGCCAGAGGGGATGTTGGAATTGTTGCAGCAACCAACAGACCTGACATACTGGACCCTGCACTTTTACGCCCTGGAAGATTTGACAGGTTCATAGAAGTACCTATACCAAACGAAGATGGTAGAATAGAAATCTTAAATATTCACGCTCAAAACATGTCTTTAAGTGAAGAAGTGGATATAAGGCTTGTAGCATCACTTGCAGAAGGTGCTTCAGGCGCTGATCTTAAAGCAATATGTACAGAAGCAGGTATGTTTGCAATAAGGGAAGAGAGATCCAGTATTACAATGAACGACTTCATGGATGCGGTTGATAAGGTTGTGGGACTTGAAAAAGAAGAAGAAATTAGAAGAGAAACCGGCGTAATGTACGGTTAAACCAATTTATTTTTTAAATTCTTCTAAAATTACTTATTATAAAACTTTTTTTAAGCCAATGATGAACCCTATGAGCTCTGATTGGTGATGAATGATGGGCGAACTGAGGCTTTTTTAAATAATTTAACTATTTTTGCAGAATCAATTATTATTCATTTTACTTTTCAAAAACTTTAAAGTATAATAGGTTTGAAGTTTAAATAATATATTATTATAAAAGTATAATAATTGATGGTGTAGCAATGTCTTATCTTGTCTGCGAAAAATGCAGTGGTTATTATAAACTAAAGGAAGGGAGATCTCCAGATGATCCTCAAAATCTTCGATTTTGGGTCACTGAAAACGAAGCATTCGAAAATCGTAGATTTTCGATGCGTCAAAATTGAAAATTTTGACAGTTTTCGAGTGTTTTGAATCCTGTCAACGCGGAGGCAAATTAAACTACATTCAAAACTTTGGCTCGCATTTTGATGAAGAAACAGACCCTTTAGATGAAATGAACATATGTCCAAATTGCGGCAGCGAAAATTTATCCGGTGAAAAGTACTGTAAGTCATGCAGCATCTTAACAAAAGCAGAAAATAGTGAAGAAAATCCTTCCAATTTTGGTAAAGAAAATAGATATCAAAAAATATTTTTAAGAATATTAGCGATAATTGTAGGGATTTTAATTGTATTAATACTTCAATTATGGATATATAAACAAATATTATGTATTAATTCCCCTTTTTATAGGTGGTTTCACAGCATCTTTAATTTCAAGAAATAATAACAAAGAAATGGCTTTAAATGGAGCCATAGTAGGTTCATTCGCTGGTTTAATTCTCCTGATTTTTAGAAGTAATATAATATTTTTTGGTGACTCTTCTAT
>Ga0209105_100586_pt1 | contig 11722 bp, 14 predicted proteins | sample SedPBSmetaG_FD_184158 | JGI IMG/M metagenome (GOLD analysis project Ga0209105, IMG submission 184158) | Freshwater sediment bacterial and archeal communities from Indian Creek, Illinois, USA to study Microbial Dark Matter (Phase II) -... | ecosystem: Environmental > Aquatic > Freshwater > Creek >...
GTGTTCCGCCAGGTCTTGCGAGAAGGCTCTTACGGTTTCCTGATCCTTGCCCGTGGTGCCGAAGAGAAGGCGCTTCTCGTCCATCTCAAAGAACAAGCTGATGTAGTTGTGGCCCTTGCGGCTGGATGTCTCATCAACACCAATGCGGGATACCGCGGAGAAATCGAGTTTGTTCCTGGCCTGGTCTATGTAGTGGTGGACGATCCGCCAGAGCCAGGTATCGTGTTCACCAATCAAGGCGGCCACAGCAGCAACCGGCATCTCCCGCACCAGAGCCATGACGAAGGCTTCGAACAGGAGGGTAAACCCGGTACCAGGTCTCGCCCAAGGCACTTCGACCTTCTTGATACCACAGGCCTGGGGACAGGACACGCGAGGAACGCGGGCGTGTAGATAAGTCGCATATTGAAAGAAGTTCAAATGGCGCCACTCATCCTGTTGCGTATCGTAAGCTTTGGCGCCCTCTGCACCGCACTCAGGGCAGGGAAACGCGCTACCTCGAGGGAAATCGATGGTGATGTCCAGACGACTTTCCTTGGCTGAGAATGCAAGGGCAGTTACTTCCCAAGGGGAACGGAGCCCTAGGGCTTCTTGGAATAGACCCTGTAGTTGCAAGTGATAACCTCTCTAAAGCGTAGTACGGTTATTGTACCATATTGTACCAAGCAAGTTACCCACTTAAAATGGCGAGGAACCTTAAAAAAATAGACCTGACCCCCCACCTCCAGCGCCTCCAGTATGAAATGATCATTGTTGAATATACAAAAATATTGTATTATTAATAATGCAGTCTGGCTGAAATAATTTTCATTGTGTCCCGAAATTTTTTAAAGGTAAAGGCGGTTATAGATGAATGCGTTCTGGTGAAAGAGTCTACCATTGTATCAAAGCACAGCAGTTCAGCCGTGATTTCCTGGAAGAGATCTGCGATCTGGCCGATAAAATCAGGCAGATCGCCAATACCAAGGCGGGAACGGAATACCTGTCTTCGATCTTGAATCATAAGCAAGCGATGCTTTACTTTGTCCAGCCTTCCACGCGGACTTTTCTTTCATTCTACAGCGCCTGCCAGATTCTCGGGATCAAATGCGCGGAGGTGCGCGACCCCAAAACTTCTTCCGAAGTCAAAGGGGAATCGGAAGAAGACACGGTGCGCACCTTTTCTTCTTATTTCGATCTGATCATTATGCGCCACCCTCAAGCAAACTTTGCCGAAAAAATTGCCGCCATGCTGGATGACACCGAGCGGCCCGTGCCGGTGATCAACGCCGGTTCCGGCAAAGATCAACATCCGACACAGGCCTTGTTGGACGTCTATACCCTGCGGCGCAGCTTCAGCCACCGGGGTGGCATTGACGGGAAGCAGATTGTTTTTGCCGGGGACCTGTTGCGTGGGCGCACCGTACGCTCCCTATCCACACTCTTAACCAAGTACCAGGACGTTAAACAATATTTTGCCGCGCCGCCTGAATTCCAGATTGGGCAGGATATCCTGGACTTCTTGGATGAAAACGGCACCGAGTATGTATTGACCGGGGATTTTGAAGCGGTGATTAAGGGAGCGGACGCCATCTATATGACCCGCCTGCAAGACGAATGGGATGGCGATGACAAAAACAGTGCAAGGGTGGATATAGAGCGTTTTTCATTAAGAGAACGCCACTTGCAGATGCTCAAAGCCGATGCGGTTATTCTGCACCCGCTGCCGCGACGCCTGGAGATCGACGTGGCCATCGATTCCGACCCGCGGGCCGGTTACTGGCGTCAGGTGCGCAACGGTATGTGGGCCCGTGTGGCCCTGATCGCCATGACCTTTCGACGGAATCGCCATATTCTTGATTACTATCTGAACAACAATCTATAATTCGGGGTCAAGCATGGGGTCAGGTCTATATTTTTACACAACTGACGCATGCACGAAGAAAGGCTTAACTGTTAAGGATTCAAGCAGTAAGGCAAAAAAATTTTGTCGCAAAAAGGGCTGGACAAGCCAAAGTGGGAAAGTGTAGATGGTATGCCCGCACTATGGCAGACACCTCAAGTAATGAGACTACCCTGTTGTTCGGGCGCGATTTTACAGCATTGGATCTCTGGATAGTGACAGAGACCGTGCGCCGGTTCCCCAAGCTCAGTCGAAATGAACTGGCAAACACTATTTGCGAGAATCTCAAGTGGGTGGCGCCAAACGGCCGCAACAAAGTAGATTCTTGTCTTCAGCTTTTAGAGAGGCTTAATTCCAAGGGCAAGATACAATTACCAAAAAAGCGGACCCCGGGGAACCGACCCCGCAAAGGGATTGTTCGGGCCTTACAGATAGACACACCAGCGGATATTGCGGACAGCCTGACTAACGTAGGTGTTGAATTAAAGCCTGTATTGGATAAAGCAGAAATACGCTATGAAGGAATGTTGGGACGAACGTTATCTTCACCGCTGCAATGAAAATGCGGACTGCTGCAAAGATGTGATATAAAAATTGAGTAAAGAAAAATCCTGCTGCTTTTCAGCCGATGATTGTTGTACCGGGGAATCCATTACGCTGGCCATAACGCCGTATGACAAAAAGGATCAATGGGTTATGGGTGATATCCATGCTCCACAAGGCGGCGTGCCTGTGGTTTCAACGGATCTTCAATTCAAAGATGCGCTTGGAACGTGGAAAGTACGCTGGGGTATAGGAGGCAGAATGAATTATATGCAAAAAAAACTTTGGGCGGAGTTTATCGGAACCTATTGTTTGCTGTTTGCAGGTACCGGGGCCATAATCATTAACGATATAAGCGGGGGTGCTGTTACGCATGTCGGCATTGCTCTGACCTTTGGTCTGGTAGTTTTCGTCATGATTAACGCGCTTGGCGATGTATCCGGCGCCCATATGAATCCTGCCGTCACATTGGGTTTATTTCTAGCGGGGCATTTCCCTGGAGCTGCGGTGATTCCGTACGTTGTCAGCCAATTAATCGGTGCTGTCGTCTCCAGTGCGACGCTCTTGGCATTGTTTCCGCACCACCCCACCTTGGGCGGGACGATGCCGGCTGGTTCAGCGTTTCAATCTTTGCTGGTAGAAATACTTTTGACCACGATACTAATGTTTGTGATTCTGAACGTTACGGTAAGGGCCAAGGCAAGTAAAATTACAGCCGGCATGGCAATCGGGTCCACTATTGCGTTAGCTGCCCTCTTTGCAGGCCCTGTATCCGGAGCGTCCATGAACCCTGCCAGGTCGCTTGCCCCGGCGCTTATTGCAGGGCAGCTTAATACGCTGTGGATTTACCTGGCCGGGCCGGTAATAGGGGCTACCCTGGGGGTTTTGCTCTGCCGCCGCACCCGGGAGGCATGTTGCCAAATACCTTTAAAGGAGAAACGAAGGTATCCATGAAGAGGATCTTGTTTGTCTGTGTCGAGAATTCCAACCGCAGCCAGATGGCAGAAGCATTTGCCCGCATGTACGGTGGGAGCAACGTGGAAGTATACAGCGCCGGTTCGCATCCTTCCGGAATGATTAATCCGAAAGCCGTTGCCGCCATGAGTGAACTTGGATACGATTTGACCAAACATTCCCCCAAATCGCTAACTGAAATCCCGGACGTGGAATTTGACTTTGTGGCGACCATGGGCTGCGGCGATGCTTGCCCCATGATTCGCTCCCGGCGGCGCGAAGACTGGAGCATCCCCGATCCCAGGGACTTATCGCCTGAGGAATTCCGGCACGTGCGTGACCTGATAGAGCGCAATGTCAGGCAGACACTTGCTGAACTTCTTTAACAACAAATAATTTCGGGACACAATGAAAATTATTTCGTTATGTCCCGAAGTTTTGCTCTCCTTTACCGTATGGCTATACGCCCAAAAAGCTGCATAAGAGACGCACTGGAGCGTTGGGCAAGTCCCAGCAACTCCCGCGTTCCTTCCACTTTCACCGTGGCTTTGGGTTCGTCAACTATTTCCCGGTGTTCCGCTGCCTGCAAAGCATTTTCTCGCAGAATATCCAGGGGGTCAAGGTAGTCATAACATCCCCTTTCATAAACTGCAAAAAGTACATAATGACGTGCCACCCAGTTTTCATATTTCCGGTGTCCACAGAGTACTATTCCCAGGGAATGATATGGCACACAGAGATCCTGAATAAGATGGAGAGCCGCTCCCAGGTAAAAAAAGCTGTCTGCCACTTTGCCCCTGCTATAATAAGTGAGGGCACAGTCAAAATAGGTGGCAAAAACCTTGTCTGCCGGGGAAAAACCCATTATTCCTTTCCTGCTGCGGGGTTCATAATAATGGTGGATACTGCGAAAACCACCGTCAGCCCAGTGGATGCCATTATTGAGCATCTGTAAAAAAGGTTTTAGCCTGGCGGCCAAAGCTGTATGTCCGTCATTATGTAAAATGGCAAGAGCCTGATGGTTACAAAAAACATGGGCTTTCCGCACGGGATAAATACACAAAGCCACGCTGTTCATAATATTTTCCCCCAATCCCATGTTTTTAATGCTTCACATATTATTTGCGCAATTTGCTTTGCGGCCAGCGGCATAGCTCTTGCCCGGGCCAGGCGGGACATTTCCTCACGTTTGCCCGGCGGGGCAAGGAGGGACTTAACCGCCTTACGCAGCGAATCCTGATCACCTGTCCGGCAAGCCCATCCCTCGGAGGCTGCCACAGAGGCATTATCTTCTTCTTGTCCCGGCAAAGGGCAGTGGATGATAACAGGCAAACCGCATGCCGCCGCTTCACTCAATGTCACGGCGCCTCCTTTGGAAATAAGAAAATCCGCCCGGCACATCAAATGTTCCACCCTTTCAACAAAAGGAAGGACCTGCCAGCGCTTGGTGCTCACCTTGAACCTGCCAGCCAGTGCCTGCTGCAGTTGCCGGTTGTGCCCAGTCAAAATTGCCCCTTCCAGGGGAAACTGCAGCCTTTCCAATAGCTCTGCCGTTTCACTTATTCGTCCCATGCCAAGCCCGCCTCCCATAATCAGGACAAAAGGCTTTGCTAAATCAGCCATGCTGCCGGCAGCATTTATATCAACCCTGTCGCTGCCGCCAAATGCAGCTGCTATGGGGATACCGGTACAGAAAACATGCTCGCCGGGATAGCCTTGTTTTACCAGTGCCGTCTTGATCGTTTCCCTGGCAACAAAATAGCTCCATAACTCCCGGTTGAACCAGGCAGTGTGAAATGCCAAATCGGATGTAACCGCAAAACCCGGTAAACCGCAGGATGCACGGTAAGCGGCTGCACCCAAAGGATGGACAAAGACAAAGGCGGCAGGTTGAAACCTTTGCCTTATTTTCTCCAGGCTTTTGTGGCAGAGCAAAGAAAAAAGACCGGTGCCGGAAACGGTCTTTTTGGACCAGAAGTAAGCATTTCCGTATATAGAAGTTGTATTATTCAGCATTGCCAGGTACAACTCCCCGATCCCTTGTAAGGTGCGGCCCTCTTCCAGAAGATCAATTATCCGGGCAGACATACCTTGTTCATCCATTGCCTCCTTGATGCTTGTGGCAATACGATGGTGTCCAAACCCCAGGGAAGCAGAAACTATAACCGTTTCCCCCGTGTTTTCCACACTTCACCACTCCCGTATTTTAAACAACTTCTCTGAACTTATTAAGGCTAAACATCATTTCACTGATATTGTTGAAATAATAATTTGGCTTGATCTGTGCAAGGGGATAGTTTTTATACCAGTCTATCACCGCACTGGGTATTTGGGCATTGCGTGCAGCCTGCACATCAAAAACCGAGTCCCCAACCATCACGGCCTCATGTTTATGCGCTTGAAGTGCCTCCAACGCTTTTTCCAAAGGTTCGGCGGACGGTTTGGGGTTTTGAACATCACAGCTCGTGACTACCGCATCAAAAAACTCTCCAAGCTTTAGTCTATCCAGGTTATTTTCCACAATCAATCTTTCTTTATTGGTCACCAGCGCCACTTTATTGCCCTTGTGTTTCAAAAAATACAAACTCTCCCTAATCGCAGGAAACAGTCGGGAAACCTTCTCTTCCTCTTTAAGCATCCATTTAAAATAATCAGCCTGAATTTCATCTGCACTGCTTGTATCAAATTGTTGCAGTATCTGCCGGAAAGATGAGCTGAACTGGCTTTCGACTTTCTCATAAGTTGAATCTACGCCATATTTTCGACACAAACAATAGATTACGTTGACAATCGCTTTTTTGCTGTCCAACAGTGTCCCGTCCAAATCAAATAGGAAAGCGCTTATCCTCTTCATCCCGGTAACACCTCCTTTTAACTGTAATTTTACACGGTCACTGTTAAATGCGGTTTAAAAATATGCAAGGATTACGTAAAAAATATCTTAAATGTTTGTTAAAACGGAGTTCCCGGGACAACAATTCCGGCTGTTTCCTGTCATGTTGCATCATAAAACAAGTCCCCGGCACAGTCAATAATTTTCATTGTGTCTCGAAATTATTTTAGGGTGCCGACGATGAACAGGGGTAAATCTGTTAATTCTCTTAACGCGGTGCAGTGAGCTTCCGCTACGGATACAAGCACACAGGTTGAAGGCCCGGCTGATTTTCGCAGGTCTATCCCCGGCGAAGGCATCAGGACAAGCCTGTTCCCGGAGCACTCCGCCAACAGTTCCGCCTCATGCAGCACCCCGTTTGAGCCTACGGGCAGGATTTCCCGCACAGCGGGGGCGGCAAGCAGCTTTTTGACCAGCGCCGGATCCGCTTTTTTTGTGCATTCCAGCACCTCGATGCCGAATTTGGGCCGTCCGAAACATATTACCAAGTCCCCGGCACGGGATCTTCCCAGGCGCAATGCACTTTTTGCCGCTTTGCCGATGACTGTAACTCCAAGTCCGGATTGATATGTCGTCGCATTTTCCTCTGTACTGCCTGTGACAACTATCTCAGCGGATAGTCCTGCCAGCATAATTTCTTCCTTAATTCCTTTGATCATACCAACTCCGGTCGGCTCCATTTCCACGCTGAGCGTGTTCACAACAACAAAGGGGAAGGCACCGCATGCCAGGACCTCCATTAAAGGTACCCGTGCCGTACATCTGCCGACAATCTCTGCCGGAGCATTCACGCTGTCATACGGCTTTGGCCCGATCCCACCGAGCGAATCACAGGCAATGACCAGGATTTCACTGGCTCCCAGGGGTATTAAAGTAAGATCCCTGAAGGAGGTGATGTTGCTAATGGCCAAGTCCTTTTCCTGCCTTTTGCACGACTTTTGATTGGGCAAGTAAAGCCGCCAGCACAATATTTATAGCAGAAGCAACGATGAGCGGCAGTAGCATTGCGGCAAAAAAGCCGGTCCCCAGAATAGGGATCAGCGCGGCGGGAGCAACAACCCCGTTCAGCAGTACCGCAGCAATCACCGCCAAAACCCTTTGCCCCTTTCTAAAGAGGTAGCCAAATACAGTAACGCACACAGCCATCTGCCCCGCTATGAACAGGTGCAGGGGAAAGCTTAACGGAAAAGCAACCGTCCAGGCGCTGAGCATATGGCCGAAAGCTCCTACCGCTGCTCCTCCCCAGCCTCCAAGGAGTGCTGCTGCCAGGTAGCCCGGCAGCGAGTCAAAGGCCACCGTTCCGGTAGGACTGGGGATTTTAATAAATCCCCCCACAGCGCTCATGGCAATAAGCAATGCCGTTACTACGAGTTTTCTTGTGTTCATCATGATTCCTTCCTCCCCGTTTTTTCATATAAAAAAGCCCACGGTTTTAACCCGTGAGCTTTTCCGTCACCCACTAAAACTAACGGACAGGCAGGTCTCCTGACTCGGTTTCATCACCCGGCACGCCTTCCCGGTTTAAACCGGTGGCACCTGTGCCGCGCTCCCCCATACAGTGGCGGGTCCGTCCGGGACTTTCACCCGGTTCCCTATTCTCCCAGAGGGCACCTGTACGTGTCTTTTATTTTAATGAAATTAAATTTCAACATGTGCTTTATTTTTCCTGCCGCTGTCAGGCTGCATTGTACATTTTTTCACTTTATTTTCAGTGAATCCTTGACAAACACGGGCAAAGCGGCTAATCTTATAATAATGATATTCATTATAAGTGTTTTCCGGCGATTGTTGAAGTTGGGCTTGGGGTGGGGTTATCTTAAATAAATAAATGATAATAGTTATCAAAATCAAAATTCCCTATATTCATGTGATCTCCGAAGACGAGAAAGACGAGGAGGTAGAGATCATGGAAGTTAAACCGGTTAATGCCAGGGCTCTCAGTGAGTTTAAAACAGGAGAAGCGGGCAAGGTGGTGCGCATCACCGCAAAAAACCCGGTGCGCCGCCGTATCCTGGAAATGGGCGTCACCCCGGGAACGGATATCTGTGTCAAGGGAATGGCGCCTTTGGGCGATCCCATGGAGATATTGGTTAAAGGGTATCATCTCAGTCTCAGGAAAGGGGAAGCGGCCTGTATCCTCATGGAGGTGACAAAGACGTGAGCGGTAATGTTTTACCTTTGGGCCTTTTGCGTGCCGGCTGCAGCGCTGTGGTCAGGGATTTACACGGCGCAAGGGGACTGCGTCAACGCCTGGTTGATTTGGGCCTGATACACGGGACAAAGGTAGGTGTTGTCAAAAATGATGAGGGCAGCCCGCTGATTATCTCCATCGGCGAGGGGCGTTTAGCTATCGGCCGCGGCATGGCCCTGAAGATTATGGTGGAGGAAGCTTGAGTTTTTAAAGCGGGGATCAGGCACGCTTAGCTTAACATGGGCAGGAGGTGAAGCAGGTATGGAAGCGGCAGAAAGAATAAAAAATGAGTCAAAAAAGATCGTGGTGGCCCTGGCCGGGAATCCCAATTCCGGCAAAACCACCGTTTTTAATGCTTTAACGGGAGCAAGGCAGCACGTGGGGAACTGGCCCGGTGTTACGGTGGAAAAAAAAGAAGGACATTTTTCTTCAGACGGAAAGGCGGTCCAGGTAGTGGACCTGCCCGGAACCTACAGCCTCAGTGCTTATTCTGAGGATGAAGCGGTTGCCCGCAACTATATCCTCTTTGAAAAACCCGACGTGGTGGTAAATATCGTTGATGCCACCAACCTGGAGCGCAACCTCTATCTCACTATACAACTATTGGAGCTTGGCGCCAACGTCGTTATCGCACTGAATATGTCCGACGAGCTGAGTGCCAGACAGACGGAGGTTAACGTAAACGAGCTCTCAAGGCTGTTGGCTGTGCCAGTGGTGCCGACAGTGGCCACCCGCAACCGCGGAATGAAAGAGCTGGTAAACAGCGTTCTGCTGGCAGCCGGGCAAAAAGGCGGCCCGCTTTTGCAGGTCAACTATGGCGAAGAAATGGAAAGGGAACTGGCAGCGCTGGAAAAAGAAATTCTTTCCTTCCCTGTGCTGACAGGAAAATATGCTTCCCGTTGGCTGGCGGTGAAGCTGCTGGAGAGTGATGAAGCTCTCCTTGCCGAGCTAAAGAATTATCCGGGCCTAGACCGGTTGTTTGCCCGCCGCAGTGAGGCCGTGAAGCGGCTGGAGGCGGTATGGGGGGATGATATCGAATCCATGCTGGCAGACCGCCGCTACGGTTTCATCGGCGGGCTCGCCAGGGAAGTGGTTACACGCCGCAAGAGCGCGGAAGAACGGATTTCCATATCAGACAGGATCGACCGTGTCGTCACCAATCGCTACCTCGGAATACCCATCTTCCTGCTGACCATGTGGGCAATGTTCCAGTTTACCTTTACGCTGGGTGAACCGCTCATCGGTTGGACTGAAGAGCTCTTTGTGTGGTTGGGCGAGGCTCTAGGGTCCCTGTTGGCGATTGTGGGGGCGGGGGAGCTCTTGACATCACTCTTCAAGGACGGTATCATCGCCGGTGTCGGTTCTGTGCTGGTATTTATTCCGCCAATTTTTCTGCTGTTTTTTGCCATCTCCCTGCTGGAAGACAGCGGCTACATGGCTCGTGCCGCCTATATCGTGGACCGCTTTATGCACTCGCTGGGCCTGCACGGAAAATCCTTCATCCCCCTTTTGCTCGGATTTGGCTGTAACACCCCGGCGATAATGGCCACGCGCACATTGGAAAATAAAAGCGACCGCATGATCACAATTTTGATTAACCCGTTCATGTCCTGTGCCGCCCGCTTGCCTGTGTATGTGCTCTTTGCCGGCGCGTTTTTCGGCGCAAACCAGGGCATGGTAATATTTTCCCTTTATCTTTTGGGTATAGTGCTGGCCATTCTGATGGGGGTTATCTTCAAGCGGTTCCTGTTTAAAGGGGAGACCTCCCACTTTGTCATGGAACTGCCGCCATACCGCATACCCACACTCAAAAGCACTTTGATTCATATGTGGGAGCGGGGCAGCGCCTTTATCCGCAAGGCCGGCACGATCATCCTAGCCGTGGTAATCCTGGTCTGGGTCCTTTCCAGCCTGCCGGCCGGAGTGGAGTACGCCAGTGCGGAAAGTATCCTGGGCAGAATCGGCAGTTTTATCGCACCGGTTTTTTATCCTGCCGGGTTTGGCACCTGGGAGGCGGCTGCTGCTCTGATTTTCGGCATCCTGGCTAAAGAGGTCGTGGTCGGCACGCTGGCCGTGGTCTACGGGATGGGGGAGGCAGGTCTTGGCAGCGTTATCGCCCAGTACTGGACACCTCTGTCTGCCTATGCCTTTATGGTAATGACGCTGATCTATGTCCCATGCGTTTCCTCCATCGCCGCGATTAAAAGGGAAACAAACTCCTGGCGCTGGATGTTTTTTGCTGTGGGTTACAGCCTGATCCTGGGCTGGATAATGGCCGTCCTGGTATACCAGGTTGGCACGCTTCTGGGCCTCGGCTAGACAACTCACTGCCAACGCAACGGCCCCGCGCGTTCCGCTGAGCGGCCTCCGGGCTCGATCAATCGTAGGGAACGGCTGCGGCTGCGAAAAGGCATCCTGCACCACGGTGCAGATGGTGCAAATGTAAGACTAAGCAGTAACGGAAGGATGTTGATGCATATGGAAACATTACTTTTAATCCTGGCAGGCCTGGCGGCTGCGGGAATCCTGGTTTGGCAATTCGCCAGGGCGAAAAATGGAAAGGGTTGCCCCTCCTGCTCCGCCACGTGCGGCTGCCTTGGCCAAAAACCCAAGGACGAACACAAGTTAATTCATAACTGATTAGGCTTCCAAAGAGGTAATGGCTGCCTTTGAGCGGCTTCCAGGCGCAATCAGGGGTTTTATTTTTTGACCATAACTTGAGAATGAATATCGTTACCGATAAAACATAAACGCCATAAAGTTAGCGGAGGTGAACTATGTCTGTATTGGTTGTGGGAGGAGACAGGCTTGGCGAAATCACAGCAAAATTGAAGCTGCTTGGCTATACTGAGGTTAGACATCTCAGCGGCCGCAAAAAGGGGCATTTTAGCGTTGCCCTGCCGTGCCAGGTGGATGTGATCCTGGTGCTGATCGACTATGTAAGCCACGGATTGGCGGAAAAAGTTAAAGAAGAAGCCCGGGGAAGGGGCATAAAAACTGTTTTTGCGCGCCGCGCCTGGTCGCATATTTTCAAGGCGTTAACGCCGTAAGCCGGTAAGCAGCAGCTTAATTATAAAGGAGCAAGGGCACGATGTTCATCTGGCCGGATACGGCAAAACTGCAGGGGAAATACCATGATATTATCGACTGCCTGGTGGCCGCATTGGAAGCTCGGGATCCATACACCGAAGGCCATTCCATGCGTGTGGCCGATATGGCCCTGGAGTTGGCCCGTAGAATTGGCCTCAAAGGTGCAGAT
>Ga0209105_100591_pt1 | contig 11673 bp, 14 predicted proteins | sample SedPBSmetaG_FD_184158 | JGI IMG/M metagenome (GOLD analysis project Ga0209105, IMG submission 184158) | Freshwater sediment bacterial and archeal communities from Indian Creek, Illinois, USA to study Microbial Dark Matter (Phase II) -... | ecosystem: Environmental > Aquatic > Freshwater > Creek >...
CTTTCTACTCGCAAATAATGAATGGCATGTGCTTACTATTCGCACACGCCATTCATTATCCCAGAACTCCGCCATGTAAGACAAGAAAAAACCACTCAAATGCCGACAGGCAAGGTGAGTGGCAACATCATACGTACGGCCGCGCCCGCCACAAGTATCGTACCTTGTTTCCGGGAGCACCAGCTTTACTGACAACATGGTGCAGGCTGGCCAGAAGTACAAAAGCATGCTACTGGAGTGGAAGCGGAGTCCCCCCACAGAGGAGGAAGCCCAAAATCTGCAGCTGAATGCCGCGCTGGGGAAGGTATACCGTTTAGAAATCCTGCGCTATGTAGAGGAAGTGCCGATTTCGGTCACCACCTCCGTACTGCCGGAAGCAGCAGTGCCTGGAATGGATCAGTATCTGGGAGAATTCCATTCCCTATACGCTCTTTTGGAAACACACTACCACTATCGGCCGGTACGTCTGTGGACTGTTTTCCAAGCTACATGGGCCGGAGCGAAGGACGTTGCCCACCTAAGGATGCCGGTCGAAGTTCCCATCCTGCGATCGGAAAGACTGATGGGCCATCCTGTCGGTCACCCGGTAGAATACGCGATCACTAGGATGCGGGGCGATATGAGCCGCCTCCGTGTAGAATTCGGTAGCGTTGATCTATGCGAAGGGCGGTGGGAAGCGAAGTAGAGCTATACGTAGCCAAACACTCTTTGCTGCGACGCCTGCAGGTCTGACAAATACGTCTCAAATGTTAAGGGGAAAGGATGTAGATTATAGTGCGTACAGGCAAAAACAAGAAGTTGATGACAGCATTAGTGGGTGTAGCGCTACTTATAGTTGTCTCCTGGCTAGTCATTGGCCATGCACGCCAAGCAAGCGAGCCCGAAGTACAGGTCCTTAGGCTCGCGTTAATTCCTGCTGACGACATCGACACCATGATCAATCGCTTTGAACCAGTACGGCAGTATTTAGAGACCGAGCTCGGCATTCCCATTGAAATTTTCAGAGCGACAAGTTACACCGCCGTCGTTGAAGCCATGCGCGCCGAAAAAATAGAGGTGGCCATGTTTGGCCCACTGGCGTACGTACTGGCGGCCGAGCGCGCCAATGCGCGCCCCATTGTTACCACGGGGAGTGCCGATGGGCAACCCGGCGTGTACTTTAGTGTGCTGCTGACCAACCGGGACACAGGGATACAAAACATAGACGACGTGAAGGCCAGAGCCTCGGAACTCACCCTAGCCTTTGTCGACCCCGCCTCGACGTCTGGGTACCTTGTACCAAAAGGGTTTTTTAAGTCGATTGGCATCGATGTAGACAAGGCATTTGAAGAGGTTGTTTTCGCTGGCGGCCATGATGCGGCGCTCCTCGCAGTTCATGCCCGCACTGCCGATCTAAGCACGACCACCGCGGCGCGGCACCAAAGAGCTGTCGAAGCCGGCATTATCGATGGGAATGACGTGCGCATCATCTGGAAGTCAGACCCCATACCCAATTCGCCCTTTGCTGTGCGGGGAGACCTAGACGAGGCGCTGATTCGCCGCATTCAGCAAGCCTTCTTGGACATGCACGTTAAGGCTCCGGCAGTGTTTGCAGAATGGGTCAGGGGCGAAGAAGCCTATGTGGCGGTAACGACCGAGAACTACGACTTTGTACGGCAGGTAGCGATTGGCCTAGGAATAATAGAAGCACCGCGCCGCTGAGCACGTGCGGTTTCAGTACACCCTTTCCCGGCGGCCCAAGTGAGCCGCCGGGAAATCCCAAAACAGGTCAAAATAGGAGGTATTTAGCGTGTTGACAGTAAAGAACCTTGCTAAAAGACTACCTGACGGTCGACTACTGCTTAAGGACATCAGTTTCAGCGTTAATAAAGGGGAGTTCGTAGGCATTCTAGGCGAAAGCGGCGTCGGCAAGACAGTGCTGCTACGGTGTATCAACGGGCTGACCATGCCTGACAGTGGCGAGGTTATGATTGCTGGGCCGCATGTTACCCATAGAATTAACGGCAACCACCAAGAATTACGCAAGATCCAACGGCATATCGGGATGATTTTCCAAGGATCCATCTTGGTAAAGAGGCTTAGCGCTCTGGAAAACGTGCTCACCGGGAGGCTGGGCTGGATCAGCCCGCTCCGCAGTCTGCTCTATGGATTTACCGACGAAGAGGTGCAGCACGCCCTAGCTGCAATGGAAAGAGTTGGCGTACGTCACTTGGCTAACCGCCGCGCCGAAACCTTGAGCGGGGGCGAAATGCAGCGCGTGGCAATTGCTCGGGCCTTAATTCAGGATCCGTACTTGCTTTTGGCCGACGAACCCGTATCTAATCTTGACCCCAAGAATACTGAAATGGTACTAGATTGCCTCCGCCCCCTGACGCAGCAAATGGCGATTATCGGCGTTTTCCATACTCCGCAGCTCGTCAGTAAGTACTGCACGCGCGCTATCGGCATCAAAGACGGGGTGATTATTCATGATGGCAGTCCTCACATCACGCGCCATATGCAGGAAGAGATTTACGGTGCTGAATGGGAAGAGGATACCGCTCGCCCAGTCGCTGTGGCATAGTTGGGTATGAACTTAGCCAGTGTGAAGGGGCTCGCGCGCTACCGCGCACTCATCTTGCCGACGGCCATTCTGACGCTTCTTGTATGGGGTGCAGCGATTGTGACGCGGGTAAATCTAGCGACGTTAGTGGACGGAATTCCACGCGGCGTGGCACTTTGGCGGCATATGTTCCCTCCCGCTTGGGACGCTTTTTCGGAACTTTTGGCTCCGGCACTCGAAACGGTGCAAATCGCATTTGTGGGCACCGTATTTGGGGTATTGTTTGCACTGGTGGTCGGATTTGTCGCGGCCGCGAACATCAATTCTAACCGCATCGGGAGGGAGACAGCACGCGGACTGCTTTCTGCTGAACGTGCCTTGCCCGACTTAATTACCCTCCTGCTCTTTGTGGCTATCGTAGGGCTCGGGCCCTTTCCCGGGGTCATGGCAGTGGCCTTAAGCTCGGTGGGCATGCTCGGGAAGCTTTTTGCCGATGCCATCGAGGAGGTAGACCCGCGCCCGGTCGAGGCCCTAGGGGCTATTGGGGCCACAAAAGCGCAGATCATTCGCTTCGCCGTCCTGCCCCAAGTGCTACCGTCGTTCATCGCCAACAGCATGTTCCGTTTTGACATCAACATCCGCATGTCCATTTTTCTCGGTGCAGTCGGGGCTGGCGGCATTGGTTTTCATCTTGTCAGCGCCGTAAGGCTGTTGGAATATCAAGCTGCGCTGTCCGCCATCGTCGTCGTCCTAGTGTTAGTGCTCGCCTGCGAGAAACTTTCGGATATAGTTCGCACTAAAATCTTTGGGCAAGCGGTGTTGCGATGAGGACGCTGCGCATCCCGACGCAAGTTCACCCCCCCGTGTACTATGAACGGTGGTATCGGCGCTGGTTTTGGGTGGGGGTAATCTTTGCCGTGGTTTTTGCCTGGTCACTTGCCTCACTTAACATCAATTTGCGTCTATTCTGGGAAGGCATCCCTCACTTCCTGCGCCTGCTGAGCGAGATGTTTCCGCCTAATTGGGCCGTATTCACGCGTGGCAGGGTGCTGTGGTCAATACTGGAAGCGCTGTCTATGGCGTTCCTCGGCACCTTTATCGGGGCCATCCTTTCCTTCCCGTTAGCTCTGCTGGGGGCAAAAAACATTACGCCATCGCCGGTAGTGCGTGCCCTCGCCAAAGGACTGATGGCCGCAGAACGAGCCGTACCTACCCTTATCATTATCCTATTGCTCGTAGTCGTGGTGGGTTTGGGGCCATTTGCGGGGGTTATTGCCATATCACTTGGTTCAATTGGCATGCTGGGGAAGCTCTTTGCCGAAGCCATGGAAGACGTTGACCCAAAACCACTGGAGTCCCTAACGTCTACCGGAGCCACGCGTCTACAGGTCATCCGTTACGCTATATTGCCCCAGGTGCTCCCTTCGCTGGTAGCCAACTCGTTGTATCGGTTTGACATTAACCTACGCGCGGCTCTCTTCTTAGGCGTCGTGGGTGGCGGTGGTATCGGCTTTGAGCTCCACATGGCCATGAACTTGTTTCGGTACAGAGACGCGCTGGCCATCACGGTGATGACCTTGGGCGTGGTGTGGTTAGCCGAGGCAATTTCCGATCGCCTGCGCAGGCAAATCATCGGACGAGAGCTGCTGCAGTAACAAGATGGGGGGCATAGCGTTGAACAGGACGAGGAGGACGGCCATACTCATCGACGGTTCGCACAGTCTCGCCATGTATCTTGCGGCGGAGATAGCGAACAACCATACCGTGAACGTGCTTGAGGAGCCCCACAATGGATTGGTGATGCTCAAGGTGCGCGAGGGCGGGAAAAAAAGTCTTTTCTACCTAGGAGAGCTGCTGATTACGGAGTGCAAGGTGCAACTCAACAATGCGATAGGAATTGGCATAGTTAAGGGCGATGAGCGCGAGCTAGCCTATCACCTGGCTGTGATCGACGCAGCCTTTACCGCCGGTCTACCCGAGACTACTTACTGGCCAAAGATTCTCCTGCAGGAAGAAGCCTGTATCATGAGCGAAAGCGCGGCACGCGCAGTACTGATCCGAAACACCCAGGTAAATTTCGAGACTATGGATGCAAAGGGGCAGAGCGATGAAAATGGACCGAGTGCATGACCTGCAGTCTGTATTCCGTAAGGTGCTCCTATCCATGTCCCGACCGGGTGTGATATCTAGTATTACGGATGAGGCGGCAAAAGTGAATTTAAGCAGTCCTTGCTATAGCGGGACGCTGCTGGTGGCGCTAATGTTGCTAGACACAGAAGTGAGCTTTTGTGCCGTCTCATCGCGTGCAGCGGAATTGGCACACCTTTTGGGAAGCTTAACTTATGCTAAGTCGAAACCGTGTCACGACGCAGACTACATTTTCGTCCTTGCCGATGCCAGCGGCGAAGCAAGGGATGCGGCGCTAACCGCCGCCAAGATCGGACTCCTCACCCATCCTCACCGCGCAGCTACCGTCATAATGGAAGCACAGCAAATTGTTGACGGCGAGGGATTGGTGCTGCGTGGGCCCGGGATACAATCTGAGCACAAAGTTGCGATTCAGGCCGCGGGCGAGTGGGTGGGGATTAGGGCAGAGCAGAACAGGGAGTATCCCTTAGGGGTAGATCTCATATTCCTTGACGCCGCCGCCCGCTTGATCTGCATTCCCCGCACGACAACAATAGAGGAGTGTCGATAGTTTATGGCATATGTAGCTGTTAAAGGTGGCGCGCAGGCCATCGAAGCATCCATCCGCAGGCTGAAGTTTGAACGACTGAAGCGAGGCCGAGTTCTCGGTGTTCCGGAGGCCCTAGCCGGGCTACGCAGTCTTATCGATCAAGTGATGTCCGAAGGCAGTTTGTACTGCGAAGCACTTGCCGCGCTGGCGATTAAACAAGCCGAGGGTAGCCCGGAGGAAGCCGTCTTTGTATTACGTGCGTACAGGTCAACTCTCCCGCGCAAGTACTACTCTAAAACAATCGAACCGCAGGCTATGGAAGTAGAACGACGCATCTCGGCAAGTTTCAAAGACATACCGGGGGGGCAGATTCTCGGGTCATCTCCCGACTACACGCACCGGATGCTGGATTTAACCCTACTCGATGAATCAGATGTGAGTGTGGGCCTGTGGCTGCGTGAGTTTACTGCCCTGCCTGCCGCTACGGCGGGGAACGAGGCCGCCAGCCTGCGCGCCCTGCCCAAGGTAGCCCAATACTTGCGCGAGCAGCAGCTGTTGCCGCATTACCTGCCTGACGACACCCCGCCTGCCGATGTCACAAAGCAGAGCGTGCAATTCCCTACCACACGCAGCCAGCGATTACAGATGCTGACAAGAGGGCAGACCGGGGCGGTGACTGCCCTAGCCTATGCGGCGCTACGCGGTTATGGCGGGCAGCACCCCACCGTGGGGGAACTCAGGGTAGGGCAAGTCCCGGTCTATGTGGATGACCCTCTGCAAGCAGAGGCCGCAGACGGCGAGGCCTATTATCTCGGGCAAGTCAAAGTCACGGAAGTGGAAGCTTTGGTTGTAAAAAGCGCTGGGAAGAACGCACAAAAGAAGAGTCTCACCTTTGCGCTCGGGTACGGCCTGTGCCTAGGGCAAAATGAAACCAAGGCCATAGCCATGAGTGTTCTGGATCAATGCTTGGAAGCAGGCGATCCGCAATATCCGACGCACAATGAAGAGTTTGTCCTCATGCACATCGACTCCGTGGAAGCGACAGGGTTCATCTCCCACTTAAAGCTGCCGCACTATGTAACCTTCCAATCCAAGCTAGACAGCATCCGCCGCACAAGTGACAGGCTGGCCGAAGCGGCGAAGGAGTGTGCGCCTTGAACATCTACTACAACTTTGCCTACTTCGATGAAGGGTCCAAGCAGGAAATCCGCCGGGCGATCCTCAAAGCAGTTGCCATTCCAGGCTTTCAGGTGCCGTTTGCGTCCCGTGAAATGCCCATCGCTCGCGGCTGGGGGACAGGAGGCTTGCAGTTGACACTGGCGTTGATCGGGCGCAGCGACATCCTAAAAGTTATTGATCAAGGTTGCGATGAATCCGTTAATGCGGTGAGCATTAAGCGGCTAGTCACGAAAACTACAGGTGTTGACATCACTGACATAACAGAGCGGGCGACGATAATTCAGTCACGACACAGGATCCCTGAAGTGCCTTTAACAACGGACCAAATATTGGTGTTGCAGGTGCCCATTCCGGAACCTCTGCGGCATTATGAGCCCAGCGAAATGGCCACGCAAAAGCTCCATGCCGAACAGGAGTACAGTGGCGCCTGGCTGATGCTGTTCGAGCAAATCATGCACTACAGGCACATGTCGACGGGGGCCGATCATCCGGTGTTGGTTCATAACCGCTACGTTATGGCTCCCAGCCCCATTCCCCGCTATGACAACCCAAAGCTTAACTACTCCCCTGCGCTCGTTCTTTTGGGCGCGGGACGCGAAAAAAAGGTGTATGCGGTACCCCCCTACACCCAGGTCGTGTCCTTGGCCTTTCAAGACTTTCCGTTTCGGGTTGAGAATTTTAGTGGCAAGACATGTCGGCTGTGCGGCTACGCTGCGGCGTATCTCGATGAGCTGGTGGATGACACGACGGGTACGACCTTTTTCCAGTGCAACGATACCAGCTACTGCTTTAAGCGCCGAAATGAGACAGCACTATGAGGATGCGGTGGTGAGAGACGTGGAAAATCCTATCCTCACGGTAAGAAACCTTAGCAAACGCTTTGGACTCGGTTGTCGGCAATGCCAAAGTGGCCCCACCTCGCACCTAGATAAGAATTACTGCCAAAACTGCGGTACCGTCTACGCCTGCGCGGAAGTCTCATTTGACCTTTACGCTAATGAAGTGTTAGGGATTGTCGGGGAAAGCGGTAGCGGTAAGTCCACATTATTGCGTTGCCTTTACTTCGACGAGGAGCCGAGCGGGGGCGAGGTCTATCTCAGTGCGTATCACCACGGCGAAAAGAACGTGGTCTTAGCTTCTTCCCAACAGAAGCGATACATCCGCAACCACACGCTGGGGATGGTGTATCAGAACCCAGTCCTCGGCCTTAAAATGAACTTTTCCGCCATTGGCAACATCGCCGAAAAACTTATCGCTGCCGGAACTCGCCATGTCGCGGATATGGAGGGGCGCGGGCACGAGCTCCTGCAACACGTCAGCATCCCCTTAGCCCGCATTAAAGAGACCCCCAAGTCGTTTTCAGGCGGCATGCAGCAACGGGTCCAGATCGCGAAAGCGCTTTCCAACAACCCACCGATCCTGCTCTTGGATGAGATCACAACGGGACTTGATCTATCCGTGCAAGCAAGTGTCCTCGACTTAATCAAGGAAATCCGCAGGAGCACGCATATCAGCATGCTCATTGTTTCCCATGACCTTGCTGTCATTCGCATGATGGCCGACCGCACCATAGTCATGCTGGACGGCGCAATTGTTGAAGCCGGAGTAACAGACCAAATCTTAGAGGATCCACAGCACTGGCATACACAGCAGTTGGTCTATTCGTTGCTGTAGTTTAAGGAGCAAGGAGTGCGCGCCTAATGTACGTGATCACCAACGGACGCATCATCACTGCCGAACAGATTTTGGAAGGGTACGACCTGATTGTGCACAACGACCGCATCGAGGCTATCGTGCCGCAAGGGTCGCAGCCTTGTGGTGCTGATGTTCGTACCATTGACGCCGCCAAGGGCTACGTCATGCCAGGCTTCATTGATATCCACTCCGACTACATCGAGTTTATGGCCGCCCCCCGCCCGACATCACTGATGGACTTTCAAATCGCGATTCGCGAAACGGAGCGGCAGTTAGTCGCACACGGCATCACAACCATATTCCACTCCGTGTCACTTTCCAAGGGCTCAGCTTTTGCCCGCAAGCCGATCAGGGAGGCAGAGAATGTACAGCAGCTGATGGAGTCTATCGCCTACGCCCGTCAAGGGCAAGCCCTCATCCGCCACCATTTTCACTTGCGGTTTGAGATCGACAACTTAGGCGAATTTGATAACGTACGGAGCTATATCCTAGGCAAAAAGGTTCAATTGCTGTCCTTTATGGATCATTCCCCCGGGCAGGGCCAATACCGAGATTTAAACTCCTACCGCCGCACCGTGCAAAGCTATCGCCACATCGCCGACGCCGACTTCGACGCCATTGTTGAGCGGCAGCGCGATAAGGCTAAAGTGACGGCGCAGGAGATTAAAGAACTGGCCGCCTTAGCTAAGGCCAACCAGATTGCCATTGCCTCGCACGACGACGATACGCTAGAGAAAGTGGACTTAGTACACAGCTTGGGAGCTACGATTAGCGAATTCCCCATCACTTTAGAGGTAGCGAAAGGAGCCAAGGCCAAGGGCATGTATACACTTGCCGGTGCCCCCAATGTAGTGCGCGGGCAATCGCACAATGGCAATCTGTCGGCAACAGAAGCGATTCTACAAGGAGCCCTAGACATTCTGTGTAGCGACTACTACCCTCCCTCCCTCCTGCACGCAATTTTCGCCATGCAACGGCGACACGGCCAAAACCTCGTAGAAATGACCAAGCTGGTTTCATTAAATCCAGCCAAGGCTGTAGGCATGGACCGTCAATATGGCTCGCTTACACCTGGGAAAAAGGCGGACATTCTAGTCATTGAAACTCTGGGGGAGAACTTCCCTGTGATCACCTCGGTGCTTGTAGACGGCAACCTCGTCCAAAGCACGCGTTACCCCAGAGGCCCCCGTAGCGCACATGACTAAAATACTAAGCACGCAACTGTTAATTGCTGAGCACTGCCGCATAGTCAACAGCCACCTCGGCTACTACACGGAAATTGGTTCCCATAACTTTTTTGAAAACGTAGCCTTTGGCGGTTACTCCTATACGGGGAAATTCTGCTACTTGCAGAACACTCAGGTGGGCAAGTTTGCCAATATTGCTGCCATGGTGCGTATCGGCCCTACGGCTCACCCCACAGAGCGACCGGCACAGCATCACCTTACCTACCGCCGCATCATGTATGGGCTAGACACCAGAGACGACGACGCTTTTTTCGCTTGGCGAGCCGCCCAAATCACGCGACTGGGCCACGACACGTGGATTGGCCACGGGGCTATCATGCTTCCTATGGTCAATATTGGGAACGGAGCGGTCGTCGGTGCAGGAGCAGTTGTCACTAAAGACGTGGAGCCTTACGCCATCGTCGTGGGCGTGCCGGCAAAAATTGTGCGTAGGCGGTTTAGCCCGGATGTGATCGCGCGGTTGGAGTCAATCGAGTGGTGGCATTGGTCGCACGATGTCATCAAAGCTAGACTGGCCGATTTCAACCTTTCGGCAGAGGAATTTGTGCGCAAGTATGCGCCGTAAGTAGGTGGGGGAATGAGCGCAATCTTGTCCATTCGCAAACTAGCCAAGTCTTTTTACATTCATGGGCTGAAAAAAGAAATCGCCGCACTCGCGGAAGTCGATTTGACGGTGGATAGCGGCGAGTTTATTGGTATCGCAGGGATAAGCGGCAGCGGCAAGTCAACCCTCTTTCGCTGTATCTATCGAACATATTTACCCCAAAGCGGGGAAATGTGGTTTCACTCCGCCAAGTTTGGCTGGATCGACCTCGCCCAAGCAGACCTGCGCCAGATCATCTACCTGCGCAAGCACGAGATTGGGTATGTTTCCCAGTTTCTTAGGGTCTTGCCGCGGACAACGGCCATGGAGATGGTGACACAAGCCGCCCTAGAACGCGGCGCAAGCTTTGGTGTCGCCCAGAGCGAAGCCGAGAAACTGCTCCGACACTTTCAACTAGACCAAAAGCTGTGGGACAGTTACCCCGGTAGCTTTTCGGGCGGCGAAAAGCTAAGGCTAAATATCGCCCAAGCCATGATCACGCGTCCTAGACTACTGCTGTTAGATGAACCCACCGCCAGCCTAGACCCAGATGCCAAGCTACGGGTGCGCGACCTTATCCGGCAGCTTATGCAGGCGGGGACTACGATGCTAGGTATTTTCCATGACCATGACTTTATGGGGGAGCTGTGTCATCGTGAGTACCGCATAAAGGATGGGCGGCTAATTGCTTGGGAGGATAAAGTGTATGCAGATTAAGGCCGACCTCCATGTACACACACATAAATCAGACAGTTCCTACTCAGTCGCAGACACGGTGCGCATGGCTCAGGCACAGGGCATTACCCACCTCGGAATTGTGGATCACGACACCACAACCGGACTTGCGCAGGCGATTAACAACGGGCGCGAATACGGCGTGGAAATCATCACCGGGGTCGAGATTTCGGCCTTTGATTCTGTCCGCAACAAGCGCGTGCATATCCTAGGCTACAATTTCACCGCCGCAGCGACACACATTCAGGCGTTGTGCGCACCGTTGCTTGCGCGACGTACGGCTAATTCGCTGCGCTATGTAGCCACGTTACTGAATTCCGGCTATGAGATTACGCCCGCGGAGGTTAAGGCCAAGGCAGCAGCAAGCGCGGCCATTTACAAGCAGCACATCATGCAGGTGCTAGTGGAAAAGGGAATTGCGGAAACTATATACTCTTCACTCTACTACCGTCACTTTAAGCACGGCGGCATCTGTTCCCAAGAAATTGAGTACCTCGATGCTTTCGCCGCCATTGCGGCGATCAAATCCGATGGCGGCATGGCTGTTCTGGCGCACCCCGGCCAGTTAGGCTCCTTTGAGCTGCTGGAGGATCTGGTGGACGCTGGCCCAAGTTTCGACCGCTCCCCCTAAAAACGCGCGAAAAGCGCCTCGTTTTGAGTCAAAGACCATTGGCAGCGCTAGCTTCACATTCGCAAAAGCGGAAATGTAGTGACCTAATGGCGCAAAGACCCGAGCAGTCTATTCCATTTTGGTTTTTGCTCTGGTAAAACGAAACTATGTTTACAAGAGAAATTGTTACCAAGAACAAAACGACCAACAAAAAATATGTCAAGCATTCCTTGATGGAATCCGTGCGGACTTCAAATGGCCCAAGGCAAAGAACTGTTATGCCCTTGGGTTCTTTGGAGTTGCCTCAAAGTCAGTGGAAGGCATTGGCGGCGTGTCTGGAGCGAAAGCTCTCAGGACAGGAGACGCTGTTGTCAGAGGACCCTACTATTGAAGCAGTGGCATTAA
>Ga0209105_100594_pt1 | contig 11660 bp, 5 predicted proteins | sample SedPBSmetaG_FD_184158 | JGI IMG/M metagenome (GOLD analysis project Ga0209105, IMG submission 184158) | Freshwater sediment bacterial and archeal communities from Indian Creek, Illinois, USA to study Microbial Dark Matter (Phase II) -... | ecosystem: Environmental > Aquatic > Freshwater > Creek >...
ACATCGTAATCGATATTAAAGGCTTCATAAGCTAATGTTAATATGTAAAATTCAGCTGATTGTGATTCCACGCGAAGGTCAAAATCGCCGGCATCGTGCCAACCGCCGATATTAAGCCCCGGAACGGCATCGCCGGGCTTATATTTGCTCAAAGTAGAAGAGCCTTGTGTATATCCGTCAAGGAAACTGAATGTTAATGGCATAATAAAAATACCCTTTAGGGGTACGGACTAAACATTGGGACAATTTAAAGTTATTTTTTGGGGGAAGCAAAGTGCATAAACAGGTTAATCGCTTTATTAGCCGTTGCAGCGAATTATTATTAGAGCTTAAAATTCGTTGATATAAATGGGGTTATAGATTTTCTTGAACCCTTCAAGTGTCAAGCTTGTGTTCGATAAAAATATTCTGCAAGAGATCAAAAAATGGTATAATTTATTCAAAAATAGATTGGAGGATGTTGAATTATGGCTTATTCGGCTGACAAGGAAAGGTATTCTCAAATGAAGTATGCAAGGTGCGGAAGAAGCGGTTTGAAGCTTCCGCTGATTTCCCTTGGCCTTTGGCATAACTTCGGGGGTGCATATGTTTTTGAAAACGCAAGAGAGATGGTTCTTAAATCATTTGATCTGGGGATAACTCATTTTGACCTTGCCAATAACTACGGACCGCCCGCAGGATCTGCGGAAGAAACCTTCGGAAAAATATTGAAGTCCGATCTGGCAGGTTACAGGGATGAATTGATTATTTCTACCAAAGCGGGTTATTATATGTGGCCGGGTCCATACGGCGACTGGGGTTCGAAAAAATACCTGATAGCAAGCCTTGACCAAAGCTTGAAGCGCATGGGGCTTGATTATGTTGATATTTTCTATTCACATAGACCTGATCCCGATACACCTCTGGAAGAAACAATGGGTGCTTTGGATTTAGTCGTGCGTCAAGGCAAAGCGTTATATGCAGGTATTTCTTCCTACGATGCCGAAACGACTAAGCAGGCGGCTGCCATACTTAGAAAACTTGGCACACCGTGTTTGATCCATCAACCATATTACAACATGCTTGACCGCTGGATAGAAAACGGTCTGCAGGAAGTTCTTGATGAAGAAGGGATCGGGTCGATCGCTTTTTGCCCGCTTGCCCAAGGATTGTTGACAGGGAAGTACCTCGTGGACGCACCACAAGGTGCAAGACTTGCAAATAGGGAAATACCTGAGGCAAGCCTGATAAAAGTACGGTTACTGAACGATTTTGCTGCGCAACGTGGGCAAAGCCTTGCACAGATGGCGTTGGCATGGGTGCTTCGTGGCGGAAAGGTCACTTCAGCGCTTATTGGGGCCAGCAGATTCAGTCAGATAGAAGAGAATGTAGGAGCACTTTCGAATCTTGAATTCAGCAAGGAAGAACTAAATGGGATTGAGGGGATACTTGAAAGTTAAAGGGTAAGATACCTGACAAGGGGACAGGGACTTGTCTGGTTTTATATAAAGACCACATTACTACCGGTTTGCGCGCACAGGAGAATAAAATCTGTGCATTTTATGGACAGATTTCAAGTTAAATTTCGAGGGGGGTTTGTTTTGTGACGGATAATTCTGGAAACTCATGATGCTTTAGAAAATTACTGGTTATTTTGATTTTAGCAAATCTCGAATTTGTTCAAGCAATACGACTTCCTCACTCGGCGCTGCCGGAGCTTCAACCGCTTTTTTCTTTGCTGCTGATAACAACTTGATAAAAAGAAAAACGCTAAAAGCAATAATTACAAAGTCTATTATTGCCTGGATAAATGCACCATAGCGGATGGCAACTTCAGCGATATCCCCGACGGCAGGGGCGATGACATGTTTTAAGTCGGCAAAACTGACGCCACCTAAAAGAACGCCAATTGTCGGCATTATGATATCGTTGACTAACGAGGCTATTATTCTACCAAAAGCACCACCAATAATGACAGCGACAGCAAGGTCAATAACATTTCCTTTTAGTGCAAATGCTTTAAATTCTTTTAACATAGAGGCACCTCTTTCTGCTACTTTTAAAGACTGCTTCTGATTCATAAGTTTGCTAATTCCTACTCTTAATAAAATATATTTTGCCGTATTCCGACAACCTGCATTTATTATATCATAGTCACAGCATTTAGCAAGCATTGGTGGAGTGCTGCGGGCCGCATTTTTTATTTCTTTTTTCTTTGTCAAAGTGTTATACTTTTGTTGCGGTAGCTTTTTCATTAATTATTTCCAGAGTTCAAAGATCTTTTATTAGCAATATGGAGTAAAACGATATGCCGATATGGCTCATAATCAAATTGAAGGCTTTTAATCGTCATAGGGCAAAAGTGACGATTCTGTGTATGCTTTTTTTTGTGCTCATATTCGGGTCAATTGCATTCTATTATTTTGAAAGAGATAATGAGGAGGTAGAAGATATATGGGACGCAGCGTATTGGGTAATGGTGACGATAACAACTGTAGGATTTGGAGATATTACACCTAAAACAGCCGGTGGAAGAATAACATTTGCATTTGTTGCGCTCGGTGGGATTGGCACCCTTGCATACATTATTGAGGAAGCTGTCTCTATTTCTGCCAAAAGACAATTAGAAAAAATGTTTGGGTTAGGAGTAGCAAAAATGAAGAATCATACTATAATTGCAGGATGGAATACCAAAACAGAAGAAGCGATAAATGAGCTAAAAAGCATTGGTGAAGAATTCTTGGTCGTAGGAATCGACCTGGATCAGGCGCTACTGAATTCAGCAGGGATAGTATTTATTGCCGGAGATCCGACAAAAAGCGGAACTTTGAATAGATGCAATATTAAGTATGCAACGACACTGCTAATACCTTTGGAAAGTGATTCTGAGACTATTATGGTTGCTTTGGCGGCCCGGAAAATAAATCGTGACATAACAATAGTTGCAACATGTGATTTGCAAGAGCACGTAGAAATGATGCGTGGAGCCGGAGTCAATCATATCATATCATATCACATACAGAGTTAGGTGGCAGGTTGCTTGTTCATGCAGTTAATGAGCCTGTAATTGTTGATTTCATAATGAATGTCAGCACATCAGCGGGGGGAATCAAGCTTAGACAGAAAGAAGTGAGTGCTGAAACGAAGTTTTCAGATATATCGCTCATGAAGAATGAAAAAGTTATAGCGATATATAGAGGTGAAATCTTCCTTCTCGATTTCACCGTTGACATGATGCTGGAGAAGGGGGATCGTCTGGTGATAATATCCACAAGGTGAAAGAGTATTTAAGCACGTAGATATCGGAGTTGTAGTATATGAGTGTGAGGATTATCTATGGCAGAGCGGGTAGTGGGAAAACCCGATTATGCCTTAATGAGATTAAAGCAAGAATAGATTCCGGCAGCACAAAGCCGACAATTTTACTTGTGCCTGAACAGTTTACTTTTCAGGCAGAAAGAGACTTGATCGAAGTGCTGAAAACAGGAGGTATTCTCAAAACCGTGGTGTTGAGCTTCCGGCGTTTAGCTTTTAGAGTTTTCAATGAAGTTGGAGGCATCACCTATCCCCATATCCACTCTGCAGGGAAATGCATGATTATATACCGAGTTATGGATAAAATGAGGGGTAGCTTTAAGGTGTTTTCAAAATCGGCTGACCGCAAGGGATTTGTTAAAACTATTTCTACTTTGATAACAGAGTTTAAAAAGCATAATATAACTTCTGAGGATTTGGAGATTGCAAGTAAAAAACTTGGTGAAGATAATCCGTTAAAGGAAAAGCTCAATGAATTGAATTCGATATATGCAGAATTTGAAAAGACTCTTTCAGAAAGGTACAGGGATTCGGACGATGATTTAACCATGGCTTCACAAAAGCTTGGTTCCACCTCTCTTTATGACGGAGCAGAAATTTGGATTGATGGTTTTGCCGGCTTTACACCACAGGAGTTCAAGGTTATTGAGAGGTTAATGCAAAAGGCTGAGAAAATAAACATTACTTTATGCACGGATTGTCTTGAAGGGGCAGCTTCCGGCAGTACAGATGTGTTTTCTGCAGTGAAAGCTGCATATAGGAAATTTGTAATGCTTGCAACAGAGCAAGATGTTAAAATTGAACCTTCTGTCCATCTTGAGGCTGAACAATTGCCGCGTTTTAGAAAAAGTCCTGAATTGGCTCACCTTGAGAAGTGGCTGAATTCATATCCATATAAAACATATAAGGAAAAGACCAATGATTTGTCTTTATTTGCATCGGTCAATATTTTTACCGAAGTTGAGGCTGCCGCAAGAGATATAATCCGCCTGTGCAGGGATTGTGGTTTGCGGTACAGGGATATTGCCGTAGTCACAAGAAACCTTGCAGAATATGAGAAACTGATAGAAGTGATTTTTGCAGAGTATGAAATTCCTTGCTTTTTAGACAGAAAGGTGGATATCTCAAATCATCCTCTGATCCGGTTAATTATGTCCATGTTGGATATTTTCATCGAGAATTGGTCTTATGAAGCGGTATTCAGTTATTTAAAATCCGGAATGACAGGTATTGATCAAGATAGCATCGACCGGTTGGAAAACTATGTTTTAGCATGTGGCATTCGCGGCAGCCGATGGACTGATGAGCAGGAGTGGAGAATGAGTCCGGATATTATTCCGGATGAAAAAAGCCTTGCAGCTTATAGTAAAATGCTTGATAGCATAAACAAAATAAAGATTTTAGTTTCAGCACCGCTTTTGGAGTTTAGAAAGAAAACTAAGGGCAGGATGAAAGCATCTGAGTTTTGCAGCGCCCTTTATGATTTTCTATGCTTCATCAGAGTACCGGAAAAAATAGAAAACAGTATAGAAGAGTTCAGAAAAAGTGGAAATCTGAGTCTGGTCAATGAATACTCTCAAGTCTGGAATATAGTTATGGAGGTTTTTGACCAGACGGCTGAAGTCATGGGAGATGAAACCTTCGGCGTTGAGCGTTTTGCTAATATTCTAAAAATTGGGCTTGATGAATATAAAATTGGTTTGATTCCTGCATCTTTAGATCAGGTGCTCGTGGGCAGTGTTGAAAGGTCGAAAAGCCATGAAATTAAAGCGCTTTATATTGTAGGAGTCAATGATGGCATCTTTCCATCATCAGTCATCGAGGAAGGTATTCTTTCGGATCAGGACAGAGCGATTCTAAATAAAACCGGCATTGAATTAGCCAGCGACACAAGAACCCAGGCATTTGAGGAACAATTTTTAATATATAGGGCTCTAACTACCGCTGGCCGATACCTGAGAATAAGCTGGCCGATTGCTGATCGGGATGGTAAAGCTCTTAGGCCTTCTATTATAATATCACGGCTTCGTAAATTATTCCCCGCGATCAGTGAAACCAGCAATATTCTTCCGGCAGGATCTGCGGCGGAGGAGCTGGGATTCGTAACCGCAAAGTCAACAACCTTTAAGCAAATGGTTACCGCTTTACGTCAACGGGCTGATGGAGAGGCAATTCAGCCTGTCTGGCAGGAAGTTTATTGCTGGTTTACCTCACAGGAAGGCTGGAAAGAAAAATGCCAAACTATGCGTGGTGCATTTCAATATAGTAATCTTGTTCAACAGGTCAGCAGAGACAAGATTTCAGCGTTATACGGAGATCCCGTTGTTTCAAGTGTATCCAGGCTGGAGAAATTTACATCTTGTCCTTTTGCCTTCTATGTCCAATATGGGTTGGGAGCCAGGGAACGGAAGGTTTTCCGACTGAGCCCGCCGGATGTAGGAACATTTATGCATTCTGCAATAGAGCAGTTTTCAAAGTTAGTTTCAGAAGGTGGAATTTCATGGAGAAGTATTGATAGTGAATGGTGCAGCGCAAAGGTTTCAGAAATCATTGATGAAATGCTTGATAAAATGCAGGGAGCGGGAGTAGCGAGCTCGAAGCGCTATACTGCCATGATTATCCGGCTCAAGCGTGTTGTAACAAGAGCGATTTGGCTGATAGCAGAGCATATACGCAGAAGTAGTTTTAATCCGATAGAATATGAAATCGGCTTCGGAGAACAGGAAAAATATCCGCCAATTATCATTGAACTGGATTCGGGTGAAAAGGTTCATTTAACGGGAAGAATTGACAGAGTGGATGCATTGAAGACAGAAGAGGGCACATTTCTTCGGATTATTGATTACAAATCCGGCAGTAAAAGCTTTAGACTTTCGGATGTATTCTATGGTTTACAGATTCAGCTTATCACTTATCTGGATGCTTTGTGGGAGAGCGGAAGTAAGAGTGCAGAGCAGCCTGTGCATCCGGGCGGGATGCTATACTTTAAGGTAGATGACCCCATTATAAAGGAAAAAGGTAAAATCACTGAAGAAAAGATCGAACAGGCAATTATTAAGCAGTTAAAGATGAGGGGACTTTTACTGGCAGATGTGAAATTGATCAGGGCAATGGATAATAACATCGAGGGAACATCTTCGATTATCCCTGCTGCCATCATCAAAGGCGATGTTTTGGGGAAAAACAGTTCTGTAGCAACCATGGTTCAGTTCGAGATGCTACGGAAATATGTGAGGAAGTTATTGAAGGATTTGTGTAATGAGATTATGAAAGGAAATGTATCCATAAAGCCATATAAGAAAAAGGGGAGCACCTCTTGTAAGTACTGCAGCTTTTTGTCAGTATGTCAGTTTGACATTTCCATGAAGAATAATTCTTTTAAGCTTCTTTATGATAAGAATAATGAAGAAGTATGGAGTCTTATTGGAGAGGAGAAATCGTGAAATACTTCGCATCGGGCGATTTCTCAATAATCAAAGGCGGTGTAGTTAATGGCTGACAATAAATGGACAGATGAACAATTGGCTGCAATCACTGCCAAGGACTGTAACCTTCTGGTTGCTGCGGCTGCAGGGGCAGGGAAAACGGCTGTGTTGGTCGAGAGAATCATTCGGAAAATAACTGATGCTGCGAATCCGATAGACATCGACAAGCTGTTGATAATGACTTTTACTAATTCAGCTGCAACTGAAATGAGAGAAAGAATAGCTGATGCCATTTCGGGAATGCTTGAAAATAATCCTAACTCCGGAAACATTCAAAGACAGCTCACATTATTGGGGAAAGCAAGCATAACTACGATCCACTCTTTTTGCCTTGAGGTAATCCGCAACAATTTTCAAAATATCAATATCGATCCGGGATTTCGCATTGCTGATGAGACTGAAAGTTCTTTAATGAGGCTTGAAGCATTAAGCGAAGTATTTGAGGAACAGTATGAGAAAATGGATTCGGATTTTTTTGAGCTTCTGGAATGTTATGGAGGTAATCGGGATGATCAAGCGCTGCAGGACATGGTGCTGAATTTATATAAGTTTATTCAAAGTATTCCTTGGCCTGAAGAGTGGCTGGATGAACAAACAAACAAAATAAATGTCTCGCAGGATATAGACTTTTCAAAAACACCCTGGGGGAAGGTGCTTCTTGAATCTCTTATACTTGAGCTTGAAGGACTAAATGTAATGATGACCCGGGCTGTTAAGATTTTGGAAACAGCACAAGGGCTTGAAAAATATCAGGATGTTTACAAGGAAGACCTCGATAATATTAATGTTATACTAAAACTGTCAAAAGATATTCTTGATTTTTCTGAGAATGGAAAGGTCAGTAGAGAATTTCCTCTTGATTATAAAAAATGGGATAACTTATTTCATGCGCTGCAAAACGTGGAATTTAGAACTCTTCCGCGCAGCGGTAGGGAAGTTGATATCGATAAGAAGGAGATAGTAAAGGAAATCAGAAAGGATGTCAAAGCCGGTATAATAAAGCTTCGCGAAAAGATAGTCCCGGCTGAATCGGCGGAAATTAATAGTGTTCTAGAATCACTGTATTCAAATATGAAGTACCTTGCCAGCCTTGTAAAATCTACCGCTGAAAAATATGCAAAGAAGAAGAACAGTAAATCGGTGCTTGATTTTAACGATCTGGAGCATTTTTGCCTTGAAATTCTTTGCGAAAAAGGAGAGGACGGAGGTATAAGACCTTCTGTAACAGCGCTTGGGTATAGGGAACGCTTTGCTGAAATATTAATCGATGAATATCAGGATAGCAATCTGGTGCAGGAAAACATAGTGAATATGATTTCAAAAGTAGATGACAATGAGCCTAATGTTTTTATGGTTGGAGACGTAAAGCAGAGTATTTACCGTTTCCGTCATGCCAGACCCGAATTATTTCTGGACAAACTCGATAAGTACAAGAAATACGAGGAATGTTTACCTTGCAAAGGAGATGCCTTGCGGAATATACAGCTTTCTAAGAATTTCAGGAGCCGCAAGGAAGTGGTGGATGCTGTTAATTGCATATTTAGACAGATAATGTCGAAAAAAGTAGGTGAAATTGATTATAATAATAATAATGATGAAAAGCTTGATTTTGGAGCGTTTTTTGCGGAAAATGATTGTGAAGATTGTTTTGTTGGAGGAGAAGTAGAGCTGCATTTAATACAAACCGGCGGGCAAGATAATAAAGACGAATCATCATTTATAGCAAATGAAAGCGATGACGATAATGAAGATGTTGAGGAAGCATCGGAAGATGAGGAAATACTTGACAATCTACAGTGTGAAGCAAGGATTGTAGGTCGAAGAATTCATGAATTGTTGAAGCCGGATGAAAAAGGCAGGCAATTTTGTGTTTTTGATAAAACGAAGAAGCAATATCGCAAAGCAAAATATAGTGACATAGTAATATTGCTAAGAACCACAAAAAACTGGTCAGAGGTTTTTACAGAGGAGTTGTCCATGATGGGCATAACAGCCTTTGCCGATACCGGAACCGGATTTTTCAAAACAATAGAGGTTCAGGTGGTATTATCGCTTTTGCAGATAATAGATAATCCGTTACAGGATATACCCCTGCTTTCTGTGCTGCGTTCTCCTGTCGTTGCTTTCACAACGGATGAACTGGCCGAGTTGAGACTGATTGATAGAAAAGTACGCTTGTTTGATGCGTTAAGTAAATTGGCAAAAACTGTGCAGGAGGGAGCAGCCAAAAAGGCAGCAAAGTTCCTTGAAAACCTTGAGAAGTGGCGGGAAATGGCACTTTATATGTCCACTGATCAGCTGCTATGGCAGTTGTATAATGACACCGGCTATTATGGAATGGTTGGTGCTATGCCGGCAGGAAAACAGCGTCAGGCAAATTTGAGGATTCTTTTCGATAGGGCAAGGCAGTTTGAAGAGACCAGCTACAAAGGCCTCTTTAACTTCATTAGTTTTATTGATAAGTTAAAAAGCAGCAAAGGTGATATGGGAAGTGCAAAAGTCCTCGGTGAGAATGACAACGTGGTGAGGATCATGAGCGTTCATAAGAGTAAGGGGTTGGAGTTCCCTGTCGTAATACTTGCCGGATGCGGGAAGAAGTTTAATATGCAGGATATGAATAAAAGCATCCTGCTGCATCGGGATCTTGGTTTTGGACCGGATGTAGTAGATCACAAATTACGCCTATCATGGCCTTCGGCAGCTAAACAGGCTATCCGGGAAAAGATTAAAACCGAAACCTTATCCGAGGAAATGAGGATTCTTTATGTCGCACTGACGAGAGCCCGTGAAAAGTTGATTATAACAGGAAGCGTAAATGATATGGGAAAAAAGAAAAAGAAATGGTCTGCGCAAGCCGCGTTACAAGAAAGCAAACTTCCGGATTACGAGATTATTAAAGGCTCGAATTATCTTGATTGGATTGCACCTTCGCTAATTTGGCATGAAAACTGCAGCGAACTTCGTGATAGTGTGGACAGCGGGATTGAATTCCGGGGACAACTGATTGATGATCCATCTGTCTGGAAAATCAGGATATGGAATAAAAGTGATGTATTGAGCGTCAAGATTTCCGAAGAACGTCTGGACACTGAGTTTATTGGGTGGTTGGATAGTTTGGAAACCGCAACGGAGTTTTCGGAGTTTTCAGAGGAAATAGACCGAAGATTGAGTTGGGATTATGCTTATTCAAAGACTACCCGTGTTCCTGCCAAGGTTTCGGTTACAGAGCTAAAAAGGCGGTTTAATGCTCAGGCAGCAGAAGAAATGGGTGCTTTTCAGGAGTATTTGCCTGCCTTAGTTAAAAAGCCGAAATTTCTGGAGGGAAAGAAGGGGTTGAGTTCTGCGGAGATTGGTTCCGCATTTCATTTTGTCATGCAGCATTTGGATTATTCACAAGGCAATATTGAGGTGCAGATTAACAGAATGGTTGAAAACGATTTACTTACTACCCAGCAATCAGAAAGAATTGATACAGGGAAAATCAATGCTTTTTTAGAGTCGGAGCTGGGAAAGAGAATGCTCGCATCATCAAGTTTAAACCGTGAAGTGCCGTTTAACATAGAGATTCCATGTCATGAGCTATATGATGATATGAAGGATGAAAAATATCAAAGTGAAACTTTACTGCTTCAGGGGATTATTGACTGCTTCTTTGAGGAGCCGGACGGAATTGTGCTGCTTGATTATAAGACGGACTATGTGGCGGCAGGTAAAGTTGAGATGATCAAAGATAGTTACAGAGTGCAGATGGGTTATTATGCCCGAGCTTTGGAGATGTTGACAGGGAAGAGTGTAAAAGCTAAGTATATTTATCTGTTCTCAAATGGGGAAGTACTGGAATTTTAACCAACCAGTGGGACGTTTTGTTTGGCAGGTTTTTATGGAGATAAGTGAGAACATCAGCGCGAATTCATTATATGCTGTAAATTTTCAAACACCAAAAAACAAAAAACCATGGGAGTGAAAGGAGAATATGCGAATACTACATACATCCGACTGGCATTTAGGCAAAAGCCTTGAGCAAATCAACCGTATTGCCGAGCAAAAAGAGTTCATCGACTTTTTATGCAAAACGGTGAAAGAGGAAAACATCGATCTTGTTTTGATTGCGGGTGACATATACGATACATATAATCCTTCTTCAGCTGCTGAAAAACTTTTTTTTGAAGCTGTTGAGAGACTAAACGATAAGGGTAAGCGAGCAGTGCTCGTTATTGCCGGCAATCATGATAGTCCTGAGCGTCTTTGCGCTGCCAGTCCACTGGCTTATAAGAACGGCATCATTTTGCTTGGTTATCCCGGAAGTGATGCAGCTATTTATAACATAGACAGCGAAAATATCAAAATCGCAGATTCAGGACCCGGGTGGCTGGAACTTAGCATAGCGCCATTTCAATACCACGCCATAATTATTACCCTTCCATATCCATCCGAATCACGTTTAGAAGAGCTTTTATCTCAACAAGCAGATGAAGGAATTCTTCAGAAAGCATATTCAGATAAAATCGGTAGCATATTCGCTTCTCTCGGACAGAAATTTAGAGATGACACGTTGAATTTGGCAGTCGGACACTTTTTCCTAATGGGTGGGAAGGAATCAGATTCTGAAAGAACACTGCAAGTCGGCGGTGCACTCACTGTGGACCCAAGCGTACTACCTCCAAATGCACATTATGTTGCGCTAGGTCATTTACATCGTCCGCAGGAAATCCGTAACAGCCCATGTCCTGTGTTTTATTCGGGATCTCCTCTGGCATACAGCTTCTCAGAAGCCGAGCACAGCAAAGCAGTATATATAATTGAGGCAATTCCGGGTGAGAGAGCTGAAATCAAGCCATTATACCTTGACTGTGGTAAGCCTTTGAGAAGATGGGTTGCCAC
>Ga0209105_100596_pt1 | contig 11650 bp, 10 predicted proteins | sample SedPBSmetaG_FD_184158 | JGI IMG/M metagenome (GOLD analysis project Ga0209105, IMG submission 184158) | Freshwater sediment bacterial and archeal communities from Indian Creek, Illinois, USA to study Microbial Dark Matter (Phase II) -... | ecosystem: Environmental > Aquatic > Freshwater > Creek >...
AGCAGTGCTGGTTTCTGACCAAGCCGGCACTACGATTGCAGAATTGCCGACATATAAACCGTCGATGTTTGTATGTACCTTCGCCGAACTCTGGGCATGCACAGGGACAGCAAGCAACGATATGGCTGAAATTATGACCACGGCTACTAAACGAGTTTTTTTGATGGACATAATACAATCCCCCTTGTAATATTTGACTTCCACTTATATAACGTGCGAGGGACAAAAATAAGACAATATTTTTGGATAAATTTTAATACTAAGGAATACTTACAGAATTGGCTATCTCGACAACTTTTTTTATGGGTAAATTTGCCACAACGCTGCATTTCAGGCCATCTTGCTGCCAAACAAAATATGCTACTCCTTGGTTTTCCCAAATAAACGCCGGCTGGCCTAAAAATTCAATTTCCTCTACCACAACACCTTCCGTGTCATATGCTGTAAGAGACCCTTCTGGTATCGCAACCATGAAAGTAATCATATTTCCATAACCATCTACATAGGTACGTGTTGTGAAAGTTCGAGCGTGAAAGGGTTCGTCAAGAAGATAGAACCCGTCAGGGATGTAATGCGGCCTTATTAATGGAAGTCTTGCATATAATTCGCCATCTGCCATGTTTGACGAAGGAGCGGCTCCGAATTCTGTAAACTCAGAGAATGTCCTGCGTATCCATTCGAAGAATCGTTCTCTCATCTCAGCATTCACTGCAAGGGATGCCGTAAAAGCCAGCACAAGAATGAGAGCGAATATGGCTACACGCCTACCGATTGCGGCTAACAAGCTGTGTGATTTTCTGGCCGCCGGAATCATTTTCATTGTGCGCCTGAACTTGTGCGAGTATTTTGGTGCTATAGTTGCAGTGTCTTCTTTTTTATCCACGCAGTATTTGTTAAAGGCGATACGACATGCGCTTGACAATGTATCCGGATGAAGATAAGATTTCTCAGGTAATCCCATAGCAAAGCATAGCAGTTCATTTATATAGTGCAAATGCCCGGCGATGTACGATTTCTTTGTAAGAGCCGATATGCTTTCGTGGTCTAACTTGAAGTAATACTTCAAGAACATCATGGTTAAATAATCGTTAGGAATCTGCATAATCTTATGCGCAAGCACGTTCTTATCTACGCCACAAAGTTCTACGAGAGCTTGCGGTATATTAAATTCAGCATCATACCTTTTTATGGTACTGTCAATATCCGATTTCAAAAAATCGACTATGCTCGCCACAATTATTTCTCCTTATTATCTACTGCCTTACGCAACTTGGCTAAAGCCCGTTGCGCTCTTTTGCATGCAAGCCCTTCACTGATTCCCAACATATTGCCAATTTGCTTAAACGAAAGATTGTTGCCATATCTAAGACGGACAAGCTGTCTTTCGTCAGTACTTAGCTTGTCTAATGCCCTCAACAAAATGATTTTATTCTCATTTTCAGCAAAATCGTCCTCAATATGCTTGGATTTTTCATCATGGATGTTATCAAAATCTTGACCATATACGACCTTTGAGTTTTTACGCAGGATATCTATGGACACATTCCTTACTATAATAACGCAGAACTTTACCCTGTCATGACTTGCTATGTCCTTAATCCTCTCAATTTTATCTGTTATGCGCAAAAAAGCCTCCTGAACAGCCTCCTCTGCGGCCTCGGGTTTTGTCAGTAGTTTTAACGCAACATTATACATTTTAGTGTTGTGAGATTTATAAAGTGATTCAAGTAGGTTCTCATCGTCATTTGACAGCACGAAAAACAAGAAAAACAAAATGTCACACCCTTATGTTTGCTTTTCCGCAGTCCATGATTTTGGATGCGAACAATTTGCAACAAGCGACGTTGAATATCTCAATATATGTTACCATCGCATCTGCTTTCACTGTTATGCGGTGTTGGTTCCGGCGGCCAGCTCCCCCTCCAGAATCAGTCGCGATGTAGATATATAACCCGAATTCCCTGTAAACATTTTAACCCACCGCACTACTCTTGTCAAAAATACCTTAATCACGATGCAAAACGTCGCTCATGTGTCAGTACCCCCATCCCCTTGTCACATTTAAGATTACTCGATATTTTTAATGTCTAACTATCCGGAGCAGGGTCAAACTCAAATACATTCGGGTTTATATCACCATCATACCCACTCATGTGAAAAGCGAAGTACCTTGTAATTCCGTAACTATCCACAAATGAAAATCCTTCTGCCGCTAGTGCAGAACCGCCCATAGTCGAGCCTGTCAATACTAATGGTATGCCGGGAGTTAACTCACCTAACGTAAAAATCACTTCGTCAACAACATACAGTCTTTTAGCATCGTTAAAATGGATCAGTAGTACCCGAAAATCCTTGACGGTTCGCTTTGTTGTTATGATGATTTGTTCTGGGTCTTTGTTAGCACTGGTAAACACATTAACACTAGGCATTATGAAATTGTGATAGAAATCCAATGTTTCTGCGTCAAAAACATTGAAGCCCGCTTTAAGATCATCCGCATTTGTGGAGTAGGTTAGTAAATATAAGCTAACAGGGTTGTGTAATGTATTTTGAGGGATCCTATTGCTCTCGCTTATGCGAGAATCCGAAAAACATCCGCTTAGTGCTAATGGCACCATTAGCACTAAGATGCTAACAACGACTCTATCAGTTGTTCGATTTCTGATAGACACAAAAAACCTTCTTAGGTAATCAATAAATGAATCTTCTTCGTAGTCCACATCAAAGGCACAACTTACCATTGGTGGCTTGTAAAGTGACTCATCATATCTGATTGCCTCTTTTTCAAATACTGGTACTGTAGTCCTTAAGCAACCGCATCCGGGTACATCCTGTTCGATTCTATCTGTTAACACAATAGTCCCCTTCTTCTATTAAGTTTAATTTTCTCGTATAATAGTTTTTGTGGGGGGTTAGCAGATAAATTTCCAGTTAGACCCCCCCGGGTATCGACCCCAAACACGCTGAAAAACCCTGTTATACGCTTAATACTACGTATCAAGTATCGCGCATCCAACATAGTACGATCAATCAAAATGCTGATAAAAACCTTATGATGAATCCATACAACCACCACCTTCGTGAATTTTGTGGAATATTTTGCAAGTTGACTTTACGCCCTCACAGAGGCCGAAGTCCTTTCAATCCGCTCCGAGCCTACAGTAACAACGAACCTAGTGCGGTACGTTGTTCCGCTCATCCCGGAGAATGTCCGCTCAGCGTTTATCACGCCGATACCAGAAACTGCCCAAGATGCAACACTTGCCCAAGAGCCGTTCCGGCTTTCCTCAAGAAACATTGTGCCGGAAATGCGTGTTGCAGAACTAATAGCACGTACATGCATAGATGGGAAAACAATTGTGCCGGATGTGGAGATTCTGGCCATAGCAGTGCTGGTTTCTGACCAAGCCGGCACTACGATTGCAGAATTGCCGACATATAAACCGTCGATGTTTGTATATACCTGCACCAAACTTTGGGCATGTACAGGGACAGCAAGCAACGATATGGCTGAGATTATGACCACGGCTACTAAACGAGTTTTTTTGATGGACATAATACAATCCCCCCTTATAGTATTTGACTTTCACTTATATAACGTGCGAGGGGGAAAAATAAGACAATATTTTTGGATAAAATTTAATACTTTGGAATACTTACAGAATTGGCTATCTCGACAACTTTTTTTATAGGTAAATTTTCCACAACGCTGCATTTCAGACCATCTTGCCGCCAAACAAAATATGCTACTCCTTGGTTTTCCCGAATAAACTCCGGCTGGCCTAAAAATTCGATACTAAAAAATCAATGCCCGCTCTTTTTGCCTGCTCTCCGTGAATCGAGCGCTTAATCTTGAAGATTTTATTGTCCTTTTTAAAATTTTCACCTGTCTGCTTGAAAATGAAAGATACATTATTGGAAATGCACTGTTCTCTTAAATCAAGTACCCATTCATAATCACACAGCCTTGCTCCTGAGCCGCTTTCTCCACCTGCTATAACATACGATATCTTATCTCTTAGTTTTTCTCCGAACACAATCGGTCCTAACAAGAGCTCACATATGATGAACCTACGCTTTAGCAGTTTTGGCAGCCTTCCGAGTACTTACGGCATCCATGCCATGGATTCCAAGTCAGGAATTTTTCAGATTCGCTCATGTGTCACTAACCCCGTCCCCGTGTCACAATGATTCAAATATATGAATCTCGTAATCACTCAGCTGTCTGACGGTGAAATCCCTGTTTTTACTATCGACAGCGACCCCTAGGGACACACCGGCGTGTTGCTGAAGTATTATCCGATCACCCGCCTCATTATTATCCCGGAAAATACCTTCATCGTAGGTAGTCGCTGCTGAATTTTTTGAATATCCGTAAAAGTGCTTATTTAGATGGATTTTCAGGACTACAAGTCGAAGCTTTGGGTAATTTTACGTCTTGTCAAGATTAATCAATTCGTCTGATTTTCCAACAAGCTCTGCATCGTGGGTTGCATATACCACAGTCGTTCCTTCCCTGTTTAGTTCTTTTAATATCTCGAAAACTATATTTCTATTTTTCGAATCCAAATTGCCAGTAGGTTCATCGGCAAATATATATTTACAGCCCTTTACAATCACCCTTGCGAGCGCTATCCTTTGTTGCTCACCGCCACTTAATTCGTATATTTTTTTGTTTTCAAATCCATTAAGATTTACAGACTGCAAAGCCCTTTTGATTTCATCCTTTTTATTCACTTTTCCCCTGTATTTTAATGCTATGGCTAAGTTGTTTAACACTGTTTCATTTTCAACAAGAGCATAATTTTGAAATAAATATCCAAATTTATGCCGTTGAAACATCATGATTTCCCTGTCTTTGGGATTCACGATTCCTTCAATGGCTATGCTACCTTTAGTTGGTTTTTCAAGAAGACCAATTAGATTAAGCAGAGTGGTTTTGCCTCTCCCGCTTTCACCAGTAATTGCCGTAAACGCTTGCGGACGAATCAGAGCCGTTAAATTATTTATAACAGACCTATTATTAAAGACTTTGGAAACATTTGAGATTTCTATCATTTCATCCTCCTCCTTTTATTATCTGCGAAAATGACTTTTTAGTTAATTGCTTGTCTATGAGAAATGCAAACATAGCATCCAACAACAGTAAGGGTAATCCTATTAAAAACACTATATACCACACTATATACCCTCCTGGAAGCAGAGCAGCAAGAAGTAGCATGGCTATAAAACTGTATGCGGTTACAGTGCATAAAAAACGAAAATGTCTATCTATAAATCCGAATCCCATAACAAGCTTTATGAAAATACTTTGCTTGTTTTTTTCAAAGTAATTCGACATTAAGGCGTAGATTATAAGTATGCTCGAAATTAGTAAAATAGCCATATATCCCATCATGCGTACATATCGTTCTCTTAATTCAATCATCACAGTTCCTTTTTGGTTGAATATAGAAACTGTTCTCCGTATTACGTGTGATAATCCATTTTCAACTAGTAACGGCAGTATTGAACTATGTGCATCTATCGCATTTGTGTGGAAAAAGAAACTATGGGTCATTGTAGTGCTTAGATAACTTGGATGTACACTACCCGTATACACAACCGCTATAGGGTCTCTAATTCTATTTCCATACTGCGGCCTTATATCCGTAGAAAACGAGAAGTAGTATTGATTATTAAGTACATATATAATATTTATCGAAAGGTCATTTATAGGCGTTTCGTTCAAGTCGAGTCCTAAATTTTCATTATAAATATTGTCTACGTTGATCTTAGCATGGATAAAATGTTTCAAATACAGTCGCTGTATTTCATCTTCATATGGACGTAAACTCTCTGGCACTAAAAGATTTAAGACATAATCATCGAACACAATTTGTTCCTTAGCATTTACGCCATTAGAGGCGTAAATTGGGTTTATGTTTAAATAATTCGGACTAATAGTTACACGATACCCATGTGGCGATAGTTTAAGAGGAGGGAAATTACTCATGTCAAAATACGGCTCAAGCCCTAAATCTAAGTGGTGTACTGGGCGAGCATTCATTATAAACGCATTGTTGTGTTGAGACATGTGTTCATAAAGTATAGTCTTTCTCCTAATTATTTCTAAATCTACAGATAAATCTGAAAACTGACCAACATAAAAAATTCGTACAGTGTGTATGTTTTGTGCATTTTCCCAGTCAGAAAACACAGCCATGCGCTGCCTGAGTTCTATAAAACTATCTCCTGCTACACTGCCAAAAATAAGCAAGGAAATAGTGAATGAAATTTTCAATATATGATTGAAGCTTTGAAGAATAAAATAAGGTTTTTTACCTTTTATGATGCTAGAAATTCTCATCTTGTGTGCAAATACAAATACAACTATATTTGTAGTAATTATATATATCAAAGATAATATTATATATACAGCAATGAAATATAAAGATACTGCAGAAAGGAAAACGAGTTGTCCTGTAGCTGTCATATAGAGAACCAGTAAGGAATAAGAAACAAGTAACGATACCAAAAGAATGTTAAGCAGTTCTAAAGTCAAAATTCTTGCTACATTAAAATCGCTATACCCATGTATAACAAGTACAGATGACGATTTTAGCTTACTTGCCGAGTAGTTTAATATTGAAGCTAAAACACAAAGAAACATTAATAGTGATATTGCAGCAAGCTCTACCAACTGTAACAATGTAATACCACTCCAGATGCTTACTTCATTATTTATAGAAAATAATTCTGCCCTGTAGATATTGTTACTCAACTCATAAACTAAACTTAAGAGAATTTCTTCATCTATGCTATTTATAGAAAACATACCGTGTATGTCAACACTGGTGGTATTCTCTATTCTGCTTATGGAAAGATTGAAACCCGGAGTAACATTATAAATAAGACCAACTTGATTCGCCTCACCCGAATTAACAGTGCTTACAAATTCGTTTGTATCGGCAGCAGGCCATCTACCGTTTCTTAATACTACTCGACCATTTAAAGTCATATCGGAAGTGTATATAATTAAATTTGTATCATCTATAAAGACATTCCTTGTAACCGTGAGTCCCTTTCTGTCAACAGCTTCAATAAAAAAACAATACTCTTCAGCAGTATCAAAAAGAAGCGCAAGAGTTGAAGTGTTATCATTTAACAAAGAACTAATTGCATGACTTCTAAATATCAAAAGACCATGAGCAAACATAATCAATAGCTGCATGGCAACGAGAATACAAATTAATTTTTTCATGTTATAACTCCTTATTCCCTTATCTCACAGAAAAATCGTTACCATGTATATTAATATGATCAATAGTAACATACGCATTGGCAACGACTTTGATTCTTATTACTTAGCTGAGGTAGTCTGTCAAACTTAGTTCTGTACCATCCTCAAATTCCACAATGCACGGTTTATGCCCCTTATTGTGCGATTTACCTGACCTCTGCTTGCAAAACCTGGTTCTTGCCATCCGCCTGAACCAACTTCACCATTCCCATTTATTGCTGTGCCAAGGCCTTCAGTCAGTAGAAACCCAGCACCTGAATTTCCTATGACTTGTGAAAAAAGGTTTTGATTTACAATCCCTGTATTGCCATGAGTCCAAGTACCTTGTAGGGTTCCTCCAGTAACTTGTATTGTTACTGAAGTGAATGGAGCTATGGAGTTATGGGGAGTAGGTTTCACCACCACATAACCACCTATAGCACCAAATTCATTGCCGGAGTTTCTTGCCAAGACATTAGCGCTGCCAGATAAAATCAGTGCACCCATCAGCATTGCCATTCCAAGTCTTCCAATTGATTTTTTCATGTTTTATTTCCTCCTTGTAGGTTTTGAAATTTTTTACAGCTTGTTTGTGCAGCCTGCATCTAACTAATAGAAAAAATATTAGATAGAAAGTTGACTTCTGTTTTGTATTGCTTGTAACCGTTCTGCCAAATTTTTAGGCTCCGACGGTTGGTGTATCAGTAACCAGCAACGATTATCCACGCTGTCTAGTGCAATACTCCATGCAAGGGAAGCCATTGCTTTTACTGCCTTTTACCCTAACCCCTCGTTGCCTGTTTGGTTCGTCAACATATTACCACCCCCTCTCATTGTGATTGTATGTTCAGGACTTCGCTAAGTAATAAAAACGGAGGCTACCTCGTTAGTTTGTTTATGAGGTACTTGTCCTTCGCTTCTGAACCGAATATAGCATCCGTTAAAATTTTTGTATATAGGTTTGGCGAGAACGTATCGTTTTGAAGCGAAAACGATGTTTGACCTGCCAAAATCAACTATAAATTTAGCTCGAAGGCAAATATATCCATATTGCAAACCGCTCATCGTCATGTTCGTAAGTCATGTCGCCGCCAAGTCTGTTGCTAATCCGCTTTATGCTCTGCAACCCAACACCGTGGTGCATTTTGTCGGATTTTTTAGTTTGGAGAAAGTCGCCGTCGGTTTGCGGTGGCTCACCTATATTATTTTTCATATGAAATAGGAAGCGAGACGAATCTGCCGTTAGCTCCAACTCAATTACTTTTTGATCCACATTGGAGTGCATACAAGCTTCAATAGAGTTGTCGATTGCGTTTCCCAATAACATGCATATGTCCATAGACATATAGGGAAGTTTCGGCAGTACAGCCAAATCACACTCAATTTTAATTCCCAGACTTTTTGCTTCTTCTTTTTTCGATGAGAGGATTGTGTCCAATAATAAGTTTCCTGTTTTCACAATCAATAGTGCGCTGTGATGATTAGATAGCTTCGATAGATGACACAATAGCTCGTCATATTGTTTTTCTTTGCACAGGCGGTACAGCACCCCTGCCTGATGCTTAAAATCATGCGACATATGCCGAATCTGCTCATGGTTATTAAGCAGCTGATTGATATATTTTTGTTGGGCATCGCTTTGTGCTTCTACAAGAATCAAGGCTTGACTCTTTTCGTTTTGGCGCGCTATATTCTCGACCAATACGAAAACAAAAATATTTACTGTCACTATGCTTAACATAGGGATTATTTCATTTATATTTGTGATATATGCTGTATCAACAATATGAACCGTAAACTGCTGAACAATAAGGATGGATGCTATTGGAAGTATACATAATGCCAAGACCGATTTTGCGGTAACTAATGCAATTGCACTTTTTTTAAATCGTTCAACAAGAATTACTATCATCAAAAAAAACAGGTAGTTCAAGGTTTTACTCAACAGCCGATATATGCCGAACTGCATAATCTCTTCTAATGAAACGGACTGAAAGCATGTAATAACGATTACAGCCATGAGTTCTGAAATTGCCCCTGCAATAGCCGCAAGTATCGCAGACATGATTGTCAAATTCAACTTACCTCGGAAGAAAACATGTCCCATGACAAAAGCAGTCAATATTGCAACACTGGAAGTTACAACGTATTCGCTGAAAAATAAACTTGTAAAGAATTTTGCAGCCAATACCAAAACCGCCACAGCTACATTCAACACGTTTAAGTCTGACCTTTTACGTTTTAGAAAAGCGCGCACAAAAAGATATGTAAGCACAAGGCTTATACTTGCAAAAGCAAACTCTACAAACATCCACATCATATCGTTCATAATTTAATTTTTCGCCCCTTGATACTAAATGCTTTGCGAACATTCGATTTGTAGCTGTTTCCGATCGGAAGTTCCTCAGAGTTATTTTTCAGGACAAGGAAGTTGCCAAAGTTTTTAAATACATGCAAAGTATTTACCAGTAATGAGCGGTTTATACGAATAAACCCCTTTCCGGAGAGGTCTTGCTCTACTGCTGACAATTGATTCCTAAATACAAATTTTTCATCCTTTGTCACCGCAGTTACATCTTTATCGTAGCTCTCGAAATACAGCACGTCAGGTAATCGCAGAAAAACCTTGCCTTTGTCAAGTTTTTGTTTTATCAGATAAGTACCAATATCTTCCCTTCGGCGCATTTCATTTAAAAGCCTGTCCATTATTTTATCTATTTGTTTTTGGCTTACTTCCTTTATCAAAAACTCCTTGGCATTATAAGTAAACCCCATGTACATTTGGTCGCTCATGTTGGTCACAAAAATAATGTCAACTCTTAAATCTTGACTTCTGATTCGCTCTGCGGTTTCAAGCCCACTTAATCTGAGCATCTGAACGTCAAGGAAAATAAAATCAAACATACCGGGGGAATATTCATTGGACAGCTTATCGCCCGAAATATATTCTTTTATTTCGCAATTCTCAATTTGCTTCGCCCTGAAATAGTTTTTCAGCATTTGTTTGAGATTGTCGTTACATTCTTTTTGGTCATCACATATGGCGATTTTCATCCTAGCAGCCCCCTCTTTCTCTAAAGTTAGTGTAAAGTAAATTACACTAACATAATATTTGACTTTCACTTATATAACGTGCGAGGGGGAAAAATAAGACAATATTTTTGGATAAAATTTAATACTTGGGAATACTTACAGAATTGGCCATCTCGCCAACTATATTTATGGGTGAATTTGCCGCAACGCTGCATTTCAGACCATCTTGCTACCAAACAAAATATGCTACTCCTTGGTTTTCCCGAATAAACGCTGGCTGGCCTAAAAATTCAATTTCCTCAAACACAACACCTTCCGTGTCATATGCTGTAAGAGACCCTTCAGGTGCAGTATATATTAAAAACCTGCATTCCCGGACAATTATATCTATAAAGTGACTGAAAACCTTGATATTACTGAATTCCGTTGATAATTTTTCTTGACTTTTTGTCCATTCCTTGATATAATTATACCAAGGAATGGAGGGAATTGGATGTCATCTTATGTAGATCTGAGAGCCAGTAACGGAACCATTTATGTTTATGAATCAACAGGTCACTGGGACAAAGAAAAGAAGATGTGCGTCTGCGAACGCAAATGCGTTGGAAAACGCAACTTGGAAACAGGAGAGATTATTTTTTCAAAAAAGCATCTCACCCAACAGGCAGCAGAGGTTCAGGCAAGGCGCGGTCCTAAACCTTCGCCAGAGTACCGCAGATACTTTTCCGGAGCCACTTATTTAATGGATTCTTTAGGCGAAAAACTTGGTATAACAGATGACCTAAAGAGATGTTTTCCTGATACATACAAGAAAATACTATCACTGGCATACTATCTGGTGTTAGAAGGGGGGAATCCCATTTGCCGGTTTCCCAAGTGGTCGACATCCCATGATCATCCATATGGTATGAATATTCCGTCCCAGAGAAGCAGTGAATTATTTGGTTCCATCACGGAGAATGCGAAACAGTCATTCTTCCGGGCGCAAGGCAAAAGAAGAGCAGAGAATGAATATCTGGCTTATGATACCACCTCCATATCTTCTTACTCAGAGTCACTGAAACAAGTGAAATATGGTAAGAATAAGGATGAGGATCCACTCCCGCAAATTAATCTCGCATTGCTCTTTGGCGAGGAATCTGGTCTTCCATTCTACTATCGCAAATATGCCGGAAATATTACAGATGTAAAGACAATACAAGGATTCTTGCGTGATATCGACTTTCTTGGCATGGAAAAAGTAAAACTTGTCATGGACAGAGGCTTCTATAGCGAGGACAATATAAATGCCTTATACCATCAACATACGAAGTTTCTTATTGGCGGGAAGCTTTCACTAAAGCTTATAAAAGGAAA
>Ga0209105_100599_pt1 | contig 11604 bp, 15 predicted proteins | sample SedPBSmetaG_FD_184158 | JGI IMG/M metagenome (GOLD analysis project Ga0209105, IMG submission 184158) | Freshwater sediment bacterial and archeal communities from Indian Creek, Illinois, USA to study Microbial Dark Matter (Phase II) -... | ecosystem: Environmental > Aquatic > Freshwater > Creek >...
AGCTACCTAAACCGGTATCCTGCCAGAGGGAGCCCGGGGAAGGGAATATCAATACACTGGCTGCGCCCGGAGATGCTTTCGTGGGTATGTCTTCGGACAGGGGTTCGACTCCCCTCGCCTCCACCAACACGGTGCAATTTTCACCGGAAGAACCATCAATCTTATTGGTGGTTTTTTTGTTTTCTCTGTCCGGAAAGGTTAATACATCTATATCGATCTTATCTTCATAGACAGTCATTCGTTCTACAAATACTTGTATTGCTGACTTTTGTTCGCTTGGCGGTAAGTCTTTAATATTTTCATACTTTGTCAAAAAAGAATGGATCTGTTCTCGTGTTAATGAATGCGATACTTGCTGTAGTTTCGCTTCCTCTATTCTTATTTTAAGTGCTGCCTTTGATGCTTCAAGTCCATCCATTTTTTCTTTCATTGACTCATGAAACATTCCTTTTGTAATAGCATTTATAATATGAGATATATCTAGTTCAACCGTATGAAGTTGTTTCTCATAATTCCGGATTTTTGCAGGTAGTTCTTCACCACGATCAACAGCGTGGTTATGTATGTTATCTGTTGCGAAATCTATAATCTTCGGGCAAAACAGGTTGTCATACAATGTATTTATAACTTTTTGCTCAACATATTCCTTGTTAATTGACTTCATGCTGCAAGTCCGCTTTAATTTTCTGGCGCTGCACTCATAATAACTATAATCGGTTTTGTTTCGACCCATCCGGGCATGTTTTCCTGTCATGGCTGCTCCACAGTAACCACAATATATTCTGCCGGATAAAATGTATGTAACTTTTGCAGTATAAGCGCCAGTTGCGTTCTTATTGGCATCCATCTTGCTTTTCACCCTTTCCCAAAGTTCAGAAGATACTATTGCCGGGCATCCCCCCGGTATACGAATTATCTCATTATCTGGCTTTGACTTATGATTATTTCGTTTTCCATATGCTTTGCTTGATGCTTTATTAAATACATATACACCCGCATATTTTTCATTTTTTAGCATTTCATGAATGCTATTTTTTCCGAATGATTTTCCTGGTTTGGTTACATAGCCGCAAGCATTTAGAGTGTCGATAATAACAGAATATCCATATCCACTGTCATACATTTCGAAAGTTTTTCTTACTGCTTCGGACTCAAATTCGTTTATGACATATTTTTTGTCAGGACCGACATCATAGCCTAAAGGGGGAGCGCCACCGGTATGCTTGCATTGTAAGGCTGTTTCCCGCATACCCTTTATAACCTCTCTAGCAAGATTGCGGCTGTAGTATTCAGCCATACCTTCAAGTACGCTTTCAAGAATTATAGACTCAGGGCTATCGTCTAAATTTTCCAGTACAGAAATAAGGCGAACGCCGCATTTTCTAAAATGTCGTTTGTAATAAGCACTATCAAACCTATCTCGACTGAATCTGTCCAGTTTATGTACTATTACAGCTTGGAATATCCCTTTTTCAGCATCTCTTATCATCTCTAGAAATTGTGGACGCTGATCAGTGGTAGCGGATCTTGCTTCATCGGCATATACTCGAATGATTATCAGCGAATTTCTTTCTGCATATTCTTTTATAGCTCTGACTTGCGCATCAATTGATTCTTCACGCTGGTTATCAGATGAATAGCGTGCGTATATTACTGCGTTCATGTATTACCTTTCATTGAAATAACTATGATTTTTAATCAAATTAGGATTGGCGTACAACCCTTCCATTTTAAACTCTACAAGGTTTTTGCTAACTTCCAACAGACAGGCGATTGCTTCAATAGATTTTTCTTTATTTTCAAGAATGTCCTCGTTGCTTATAAGGAGTTCAGCAGCGAACTTATTCGCTTCATTTTCGAATTTCTCTGTTACAGCATAAGTGCAGATATCCAAAAATACCGTGTTAACACACGGATGTAGGGTAACATGTCCCAATTCATGGGCGCATACCTGCTTTGCCATCATTAGGCATAACCTATTGTTTATGAAAATGAATTTCTGACGGCGATTATATTTAAAAAAGCCTAAAACGTTACCTAAATCTTTGTACTCAATATAAATACCTAGATTTTTGCAAATTTCAAAAGGATTGTTCGTTCCGGTTTTCCGGATGAGCCTCTTTACGATTTTACGGATGCCACTGGCCTCCAATCGATTATTCCTCCTTTTTGCGATATTTTTTAGGAGTGTACTTTCTCTGTGCTTCCTTTCGTGCCAGAATCATTGCTTCTTCTAGTGCCAACATTACCTTTTCCAGAGTTTCTTCATCTTTGGGCTTACTGTTAAACGCCAATCCGGTTACGCTCATCATGGCGTTCTTTATGTATTCTGCGTCCCGCTTAAGTTCGTCACGGTCTTGTTTGGTTAATGTGGATTCTTTTGGGGGTGGGGGAATGGGGGTTAAATCTGTGGATCGTCCCAAAAGGTAATCAATAGAAACTCCATATGTTTCTGCAATTTTTGCCAATAGCGCAGTATCAGGATCGCGATAATCTCTTTCATAATTTGAAAGAGCCTGAAATGTTATACCTATTTTTTTTGCAACTTCTTCTTGTGTCAATCCTTTACTATTTCTTGCTGTTTTTAGTCTTTTCCCTAACGACACTTTCCATCCGCCCTTTCTTACTGCATTATATCTCAACTGATTGTTGAGTTAAATAGACTTAACGAAAAGTTTAAAAATTTTCTAAATTTCAATTGACTCCACAATTCGTGTATATTATAATAACATTAATTATAAACGTTGAGTGGAAAAGGAGAGTTAGTTTTACATCATGAAGATAGGCACAAAAATTGCATCAATAAGAAAGAATAGCAAATTTATTCAAGAATTTTTAGCTGCAAAACTAGATAGAACTCCTCAATGGATAAGTAATATAGAGCGTGGAATTCGTTCAGTCGACACCAATGCTCTGGCAAGGCTCGCGGATTTATTGAATGTGAGATCAGGAGATTTTTTTGAAACAAAATTAAACGATACGTGTATTTGGCAACCAATTCCCTTATGCTGCCGCAACAATATAATGACAATGCAAATAAACCAACTAATAACGAAATTATAACACAATTTCCCAATTAAGGAAGCGTCCACAGTAAAGGAGGACAATCATGGTGCTGGATGTTATGAGAATAAGATTAGACCGTAATACAGGTAGAGTTATTGCTAAAAAGATAGTAGGACAAAAACATTTGGATACTGATCAAGTTGGTTCTGCTTGCGTTAAGCTCATAACAAATCTGTCGGTTGAAGAATGTTATCAGACTATTAGAGAGAATTTATGTAAAGCCAACAATCTCGATCCGGAGGTGATCTAATTGAGATGGTCTGAAATGGCAGCACAATATAGAGCCGATGTCGCCGCTCTTGTTTCTCTTAAAGAATCTGTGGTGAAAACTATAAAAAATACTCCAAAAAAGCAAAAAGACAAAATAGCACAGCACGAAGTTGATCGCGAGCTGTTGGCATCAATGATTTCTAGCACGAAGTATGCGGCCAAAGAAGTCGAAAAGAAACTGATGTATGATCTGGGAACATTCAGCGAAGCTGAGTTAGATTTGCTGACAGGACAAGAGCGACAAATAGCAGAGCTTAAACAAAAGAGTACGAACAGGGAAATAGCGGAGATGTTGAATATTTCGGCTAATCATGTTCAGACAGTACATAAGCGAGTAGTAAACAAGCTCAAGCGAATTTACTTTTTAAACGAAAAGGGAATCCCGCCAGGCTTGAGCCGACAACAAGAAAGAATATATTATTTGCACTTCAAGGAAAATCGAGCGGGTCCGCAAATAGCTAAAAAACTTAAGATTTCCTTGGAATCAGTGCAAAAACAGATACAAAACATCCGAAAACTTGTTTAAAAATACAAGGGGGCGTAGCTTTGTTTTCGTTAGACTATACAAGAGCCGTTAAAGGCTCTTTTGTTTATGTTAAGGAAATTATGGGGGTTTAATATTTCTTGATGTTAAGGAAATTATGGGGGTTTAATATTTCTTGATGTTAAGGAAATTATGGGGGTTTAATATTTCTTGTAAGAAAAGAGGTTGATTGTGATATTGACCGTTAAAGAGTTGATGGATCGGAAAATAACGCATCATGGAGTTTATCACGATGTTGGGGTGGTTCTTGACAGCTATGTTATTTAAGAGCTTTTTGATTTTGTTTGGGATAATCTCAATATGCGCATAGTCTTGCGTGACTATCTTGAAAGGCAAATTATTGCTTATGTTGGTCAAGAAAAAAAGCATTCTGTTGGGCGTTGAGAAATTGAGGTGCATTATGCTTAATCGGACAAAGCATAAGCGAAAGAATTTTCCCTTTTGAAACTGATAAAAACAAAAGAAATAAGAGGTGGTTAAAGGTGTCGTATAATCCCCAAAAACTGCGCAGGGCTGTAATTAAAGAAGAGCTTGTTGCTATAACAGACGATGGGATACTTGCTGTAGTGCTTAACCAGATGATTTTCTGGTCTGAACGTGTTCGAGATGTGGATAACTTTATCATCGAGGAAAAACGCAGGGCATCAGCACACGGTACTGAATTAATTATGCCACTTTGTCACGGCTGGATCTATAAATCTGCTAACGAACTTGTTGACGAACTTATGGGTGTAGTTTCTAAACAAACCATGAGTCGTTACCTACAAAGCCTCTGTGATATGGGCTTTCTAACCCAACGTAAAAATCCCGCATATAAGTGGGATAATACATGGCAGTACAGGGTTAATCTTAACGCTATTCAAAAAGCGCTTTGTGAGCATGGTTATGTATTAGAAGGTTATGTATTTAAATATAACTTATCCACGACTCAATTTGAGTCCTGGACAACTCATGGTGAGTCGTCCATACCTCAAATTGAGTCTATAGCGAATCAAAATGAGTCGCTAAAAACCCAAATTGAGTCTACAATACCAAAGATTACTTACAAAGACTACTTACAGAAAGATACGTTCGTGCCTGAGCACGAACATTTTTGTTCCACACACACACAGGAAACTTCTGTAGCTACTCGCAATACAACAGTAACTCAAAATCAGGTTGATAATACGGACAATGATATTAAGCAGTCTGTTGTTACTGATCCGGCGTTTGAAATGTTTTGGTCAGAATATCCCAAAAAAATGGAAAAGCAAAAAAGTTATCGCATGTGGAAGGCACGGCGCAAAGAAGGTCTGACATCGGAAGATCTATTAGTTGCGACTATTAACTACGCTGACGCTTGTAGGAATCAAGGCACAGAACAGAAGTTTATAAAATATCCCGCAACATTTCTTGGTCCAGACAAGCTTTTTACTGAGTGGATTAAACCTAGGAGGGGCGGTGATCATGATGGGAATAACAAAATATCGTCAGAAAAGGAAAAAGGCAATTCTGGTTTCTGTAAAAAGGTTGATTTTGTTAAATTTCCACAACATCAATATAGAGAGGATGAATTAAACCGGCTCTTTGAGCCGATTACGTGATTTCGTTGTGTTGATATTAATATCTTACAAATCTCGCTAATGAGGGCATTTTTATACTTAAAAGGAGGATTTTTGTTTTGAGAAAACCTATTTTAATAGCTGTTACAGCTGCGATTATATTCGCCTTGGCTGTATTTTTATTCTTGCAGGGTCAGGAAGCCACGCGCCCTGTGGTGGTCGCTAATCAAGATATGCCTGTGGGGACAGTAGTGGACAAAAGCATGTTAAGAGTAGTTGATGTGCCGGTCGGTTCGTTGATTGGAGCTGATGCTGTGGTTAGATTTGCTGATATTGTGGGGAAAACAGTTGTTATTGCTCGTGCAGAGGGTGATCTTGTGCCGCTGAAAGCTTTAGGCGATGCAAGAATGATACCGGCCGAAGGGAACGGATTTATAACCGTAACTGTCCCGGCACAAGACGCAAAAGCGCTTATGGTTGGTGATTTAATAGCATTTTCGGTTTTTGAGCATGGAGCTGGTGCGGAAATGGTCGATGGGTTTATTGTGAGGGCTGTTTCGACTGATGAGAGAGCGGCATATTTGCTAGTTGAAGGTCATCGTGAAAACATTTTATATCTCTCATCGTTTCTAGCAACACAGTCATACATCTTAGTCAGAAAGGCGGGGGAATGATGGTTATAACGGTATTTTCACCAAGTGGGGGTGTTGGCAAAACCACAATTGCGTTAGCAATGTCCCGCGTTCTTTCGGCGCAAGGGCTTACGTGTTTGCTGGAGTTGGATTTTACTCCTGGTGATATCGCAGTATCTACCGATATCGAACTCAAACCTTTGACTGATGCTATTAATACGAATCCATTATTAGCCGTACAACGTCCGGACAAAGCAAATTTCGATGTTTTGACAGCAGGATATCCCGATACGGGCGAAACCATTAATTACGATGGGGTCGTGCAACTGATTGATGAATTGAAAACACAATATCAGTTTGTCGTAATTGATACACAATCGCATTTGATTGCCAATGTGGTTGCTGCGCTTCTTGCTGCTGACATTATTATTTTTCCGTTAGTTGATGAAATTACAGCGGTAGCAAAACTTATTGGGATGGTTGAGTATCTGGAAAACAATAAATATGCCGATATGTCAAAAGCAGTCATTGTTGCCAATAAAGTCAATCGAAAAAATAAATATATTTCAGTTGCTAAGTTTTCTGTTGCTACTATTTGTCATATACCATTGCTTAATAATTTTCACAATAATGACGTTCGTTTAACAAAGGCGATGTCACCGTTACTTGACAAATGGGTGACAAAACCGATTAAAGGGGGCATGAGGTCATGAGCCTGAAGGCGCTTGGAAAACAAATTAACGAAAGAGTTGATTTGGACGTATTGGCATCCGAAATCCGTGAGCGGATGGCTAGATGGCATGGGAAGGCAGGACTTAAGACTGTACTTAAGGCTGAACTAGAGCAATACATGAGGAGTAAATGTCCTCATGAACTCAGTAATCTGGATAAATATTGCGAGGAAATTCACGACAAACTATTCGGGCTTGGTCCGGTTGAGAAACTACTTGAAGATCCAAATATTACTGATATTTCCGTGATCGGTACACGGATTATGTATAAGAAAAACGGCGTTAAGATAGATGCTGAAGAAAGATTTGCCGATGATACAGCTGTGAGAGTGTTGCAGGACAGAATTCTTGCTCCACTTAACAAATCCGTTACAACCGCAATGCCATCTCAAGATGCTGAACTTTATGATGGCTCACGTGCGCTTATAGTGATACCGCCGCAATCAGAGCGACCCATAATAATCATTCGGAAACATAATATGCTTAACGTGCCGCTTGAGAGATTAGCAGATAATGTTGACGCGTTGCAGGACCTAAACGAATATTTTAAAATCGTTGTCAAGGATCGTAAAAACATAATCGTTGCAGGCGAAACCGGAGCGGGCAAAACCACATTTATAAACGCCCTCGGATTTGAGATACAAGAAAAGCACGTTGTTGCGGTGCTTGAGGACACAAGAGAAATAAAACTCAACTTACCGTATGTCTACTATTTCAGAACACGAGAAGGAGCGGGCGAGGCCAGGCAGATAAGCTATTCCAACATATTACGGGATTGTTTACGCGCCGATCCTGATCGTATTATTCTCACTGAAATTCGTACTCCGATAAGCGCTTACGAGTTTATTCACGTGCTTAATTCCGGACACAGAGGCTCAATGACCACCATACATGCGAATTCATGTGCGGATGCACTGTTCAGACTTGAGATGCTGATTCAAGAACATAAATATCTTGAATCGAACATAATCAGGAGACTTATTTCCCGTGTAGCTGATTTGGTGGTTTTTCTAAAACTCAAGCAAGATGCAAAAGGGAACACGGTCGGCAGGATGCTTTCGGAGGTAGTTGAAATTAATGGTATTTTACCCAATGGGGAGTATGACACGAAGGAGATTTTAAAATGTTGACTGCGGCGCTGTTTGGAATTTTCGTGTTTGTTTTTGTGTTATTCTTACTTACATTACGAATTCAAAACAAAGCGAAACTTAATATTCGGCTTGAGAAACTAAAATCACATAAATCCTCAGCTCCTCCGTGGTTATCCGTTGTTGGACTTAACAAAACACGAGAATTTTTGAAAATAAGATTTGAGATAAGTGGTATAAAGACAGATCCTGATGAGGCTTTTTTATGGTTTGTTTTAATAAACACCGTTATTGTAGTCGTTCTCATATATTCAGGATATGTTTTCCTGGCTATTGTGAAGCCGGTGGTTTTCCGTTTCGTTATGTTCCATATTCTTGATTCGTTTGCATCTAAGCGTAGCAGGCTTGTTGAGGCGCAATTCAGAGATTTTTTAATATCGCTTGCTTTGCATCTCAAGGTTACGCCATCGTTTCAATCAGCGTTCATTATGGCTGCTGCAACAGTGGAGAAGCCGTTAAGCGACTATATCAACAGAGTAGTTACCGGATTACAGGGTGGAGAGAGCATAGAAAACGCCATAGGCACACTTAAGACTATACCAAATGTTCACGTGCGTACCTGGACTGATTCTGTTGTTTTCGCAGTACGCATAAAAGCTGATTTATCGCGGTTATGCGCTCGATCTGCCGATAGAATAGGGCTTAAAATTCGGTTAGCAGGTAAGATTTACGCTCAGACTGTGCAGTCTAAAGCGCTCATGATTTCTTTGGGCGGCATGATGCTTTTCATGATGGTAACTACAATGAGCGCTAGTCCTGAATTTATTGAGTTTTATTCCTCTCCGCTCGGTAGGGCGGTTGCAAGTGCCGCTATTTTGTCGTTTATTTTTGCTACTCTTTATGTTCTCAAAAAAATTGATAAAGAAATGAGCGGTTAGAAAAGGGATATTTGATTAAGCCCGTACCTTTATTATTTCACGAAAGGAGCGATTTATTATGTCAACCATAATCAAAATACTTATTGTCTGCATTGGCTTTGTAACAACAATTGTTTTTTCGATTGATACCGGATCATACTGGCCGTTGCTAATCGCTGGTTTAGGATTGTTCGGTTATTTGTTTTGCGAATTCTATGTTTTGAGAACATCACTGAAGGAAGGTAAGAAATATGCGTCTTACAATTTTTGATAATTATTTATCCCGCATAGGTATTGAAAAGTCGAAGTTACAGACATGGGACAGAGAAATTAAAGCTGTCGGCGGCATAAAGATTTTTATATTCAAGGTCGCTGATGTGAATGAGTTGTTTTCCATTGCTTTATTATTAACGACAACTACATTTCTTATTGCCGGTATTGGCGCTTTGACCGGCGGATTAAGTCTTGTCAACTTCGCTTTTCTTGCTGTTGGGTTGGCTGTTATGTTTTATACGGGCTGGCGTAAACCTATAGAAAACCATAGAGAAATGTTCATGAAAGATGATGAATTACCCGTGGTTGTAGAAATGTTTATTACCGGCCTTGAGGTAGGACTAAGCGCAGAACACATAATAGCCAATGCTATTAAGAACTTAAAGGGGGTGATGGAGCGATCCTTAATTGGAATACAAGCGAAGCTGGATTCCGGAGTATCGTTTAAAGATGCGCTGATGGACGCTGCAAATCAAAGCTTTTGTATTTACTACAAACGATTTGCGGCGTTGATAATTCAAAATAGAGAGGCGGGTGATACTGACACGAAGCGATACCTGGAAGAATTTCTAAGCGAACTTGAGGAAGTGAGGACAAACAAGCGCGTTGAGCAAGCAGGGCGGCTTGATAATAAATTGTTTTTCCCGATCTTTCTTGGGTACTTCATACCTATACTGGTTATTTTCTCGCTACCGTTTATCCTTTCGTTGAGAGGATTATTCGGCATATTCTAAGCCCTGATATTTAAATTTTGAAAGGAAGAATAAAAATAATGATAACTAATTTACTAACTAAATTGTATTTTAAGGCTTCGGAGCTTGTTCGTTGCAGGAACGGGGCTTCTAATGAGCTGCTTACAGCCATTGGATTAATTTCAATTACCGTAGGGGTATTATCCGTGGTATCGCCTACGATACGAACAACTATTCAAGGAATTGTTACTGACGCGCTGAACGCGGCGGCAACTTTATTCAGAACAACGACAGGTGCTCCGTAAGGAGGACCAAATGCACATTGGTATTTTAAAAGACAAGCGTGGATTTTCTCAAATGCTTGTTATCGCGGCATTAGTTCCTGTTATTATGCTGGTACTCGGAGGGATGATAAATGTTTCCACAGTTACATCCCTCCAAACATTTGTACAGGAATCAGCGCTTCAAGGAACACGGGTCGGGATACGTTCCGAAACACCGGTTGAGACAGCTAGAGCCGCAATCCTGTCGTTTGGTGAGGGTATTGCGGGATGGTCATTAACAGACAGGCTGACGATTAATGCTACGTTTGCTTCGCAGACGTTGACTGTTGAGGTGGTATACGAATTTATACTTCTCGGAGGTCTATTTCATACAGTCAGCGGCAGAAGCTCAATGAGGATGGTGGATTTGCCGTGAGATTACTTAAAGACATAAAAGGCGACTCAACCTTCCTTTTTCTGATTTTTCTTCTAGTTGTGGCGGTTATGTTTTTACACGCAACCTCAGCAATATCTCACAATGTCGCCTTGCGTAGTCACGTGGTACGCTTAAGCGAAGAAATTGCGATGAATATTGCGACTGCGGGTTTAGATATGAACGCTGCACTGGAAGGAAGAACAGAAATAGACCAAACTATCGCAGATAACATTGCAAGGGAGGTATTAGAAAGAGAAAGCGCCGCTGATGCGACTTACAACATCAGCCTAAGCAACGGAGTTGTGCAAGTTGAGATTAACTTTAACGGTATAAGCGCAATAAGCACGGCTCAAACATTAAATCTTCAATAAGGAGGACATTAAGAATGATTAAAATTTTCACTCTAATTATTACGTTAGTAATCCTATTTCTTAACGTCTTGCCTGTTAGTGCGTCAGCACGAACAAATGGCAATTGGTTGAGAGGAAATAGAGATGGAATGGGTGAAAGGACATGGATAGATACTTCCAGGTGGGAAACGCGTCGTGTTCAGGTTGAGGTAGCCAGGCCAGCGAGATATGAGGATAGAACAATTGTTGTATCTAACGCTAGAACTGAAACAAGAGTTATACCCGAAGTAAGGGAAAATCGTACACGTTGGATACCGCCTGTGACTGATAGAAGATGGGTTGAAATTCAGTCAGCTATACCTGCCGTGTCTGAGCAGGGGTTTTGGCGTACAGATACCATTCCGGCTGTAACAAGGCAGAGATGGGTAGTAACACGTGCTTTTCAACCGGCTGTGATGGGTAATATATCATACGTCAGAACACCAGGATTTAATGAAACTTTTACGCACGTTGTTAGTCCTGCGAGGACAGAAACAAGAACAATCCCTGCGGTTACAGAACAACGTACAAGATGGGTAGCTCCGGTTACTGAAAGAAGGTGGGTTGAAACCCAAGCGGCTCAACCTGCTCAGTTTACTCGTATGGAGGTTGTTTTACAGCCTGGCAGGACAGAGACAAGACATATACCCGCTGTAACACGAGAAGAACGGTTTAGAGATGTTGAGGTTATTACGTGGACTGAAGTTATGAGATCAAGTGAATTTGCTTCTTTGGTTTCATCTGGCAGACTACCGTCAACAT
>Ga0209105_100600_pt1 | contig 11604 bp, 9 predicted proteins | sample SedPBSmetaG_FD_184158 | JGI IMG/M metagenome (GOLD analysis project Ga0209105, IMG submission 184158) | Freshwater sediment bacterial and archeal communities from Indian Creek, Illinois, USA to study Microbial Dark Matter (Phase II) -... | ecosystem: Environmental > Aquatic > Freshwater > Creek >...
AACAAAACCAGATCGTATGCCTACCATGATCTGCCCAAAATGCGAAGGAACTTTAGTATTCAAAAGAGAAACGGTAGACACTTAGTCCACCGTTCCTTAAGATTGCCCGTTAGGGCAAATTTGTTCTGTTTACTCTTCCCGCATCCACACAATCATCTCGCCCGGTTCACGGTTAGCCCAAAGATAGTAAGGAATTAGTTTAATAGTCGCGGGATTTGATGTGATTTTAGCATCAGTTGAGTAAAGATCTCCTGTCCAACCTTTTGAGTCTATCCGTTTGACATTTGATGTGATAACACATGCTCCCCCCAGAAAATCTTTCTCAAAGCAGTCTTCAAAAACACTCTCCTTTGTCAAAATTATGGTATGAAGATCTTTTCCGTTGTCGGCTGCTTCGGCACAATATACCAAAGGGCCACGCTTTATGGCAACCTTGCCTATATTTTCTCTAACATTCGGATGGGCTTTTACCCGCATTATGGGCATGTCTAAGTTAAGCAGGATTGTATCGCCATTTTTCCATTTCCGCTCAATCTTTATATATCCGCTCTTGTGCATTTGTTCTAAACCATATGATTCTCCGTTTATTGCGATTTGTGCATTTTTGCACCATTCCGGGATGCGTAGACTTATGGCAAACCGTGCTTCATGCTCTGGGTTGACCTCGATAGTTATGTTGCCATCCCATGGATAATCGGTGCTTTGAGAAATCGTAACCGCATTGTCTTTAAGCTCAATAACGGATTGTGAGTTAACATAAAGATGGATGTTGATATTATTATCTTTAGCCGAATACATGTATGAACCAACCGACATAAGAAGCCGGGCTATATTTGGAGGGCAGCACGCACATCCAAACCAGGGTTGTCTGCTTACCTTTACATGCGATCTTGTTTTGTTTTTGTCACAAGCTTCAGGCCACACCTCAAGAGGGTTTACATAGAAAAATCTCTTTCCGTCAAGCGATATACCGCTTAGAACAGTATTGTACAAAACCAGCTCTAAAACATCAGAATAGGCGCGGTCGGTTTCCCATTGAAGCATTCTCTGAGCGAAAAACACAAGCCCGATTGCCGCGCAGGTTTCGGCATATACAGTATCATTTGGCAAATCATAGTCAAAGGAAAATGCTTCACCGAATTCCATTGAGCCTATAGCACCGGTCACATACATTTGCCTGCTGGTTATGTTATTCCAGAGCGTCTTGCAGGCTTCAAAAAGCTCTCTGTCGTCGGTCTCAAGTGCCACATCCGCCATACCGGAATAAAGATATACCGCTCGTACAGCATGACCGACCGCCTTAGCCTGTTCACGCACAGGCAAATGGGATTGGAAGTAACTGGCGCCCATATGATCCCACATTCTGAAGTGATCGACTTTCCCTCTGGCTTCTGCTTCAAGTTCAAAGTAAAGAGGTTTCTTTCCTCGCTCGTCAATAAAAAATTTGCCGAGATCAAGATACCTTTGCTCGCCTGTAAGTCTATATAACTTGATAAGTGCCAATTCGATTTCTTCATGTCCGGGGTAGCCTCTTTTTTTGCCAGGTTCATCTCCGAAGGTACTGTCAATGTGATCGGCTAAACGACATACAACATCAAGAATCTTTGTATCGCCTGTTGCATTGTGATATGCTACAGCTGCTTCGATCAGGTGCCCGGCGCAATAAAGCTCGTGGCAGTCGCGTAAGTTGGTCCACTTCTTATCGGGCTCTTTGACTGTGAAATGTGTGTTAAGATAGCCATCCGGCTGTTGAGCCTTCGATATGAGGTCGATTAATTGATCGGCGGTTTTTTTGAGCTCCGGATCGGGATTGATACTCAAACTGTATCCCACTGCTTCCAGCCACTTTGAAAGGTCGCTGTCCTGAAACACGAAGCCCTTGAACTCTCCTTGCTCAAGTCCTGCCGCTATTCGGAAATTTTTGATGGCGTAACTTGGTTCCGCTCCTTCTACTCTGTCGTTTAAAGCTTCCCATTGATAGGGGATTACTACATCATTTATGAGATCTTGGTATTTCCCAAAGAAACTATCGGATATTCTAATCTTATCGTGTGGTATAAACCGTACATGCTTGTAATCGTGCGTTATTTGAAAGTCTGAAGATGGAGTTGTCGTTTTCATAAGTGTTAAGTCCTTTCAGTGATTTTAAGTGAAGATGTATTATTGCGAGTAAGGCGGTTATGTATAATATATAACAGATATCATCCTTAGTTAAATACAAACTTGATCTATTCACCTTTGAGTCCCGATAGCGTTACTCCTCTGATAAAAAAGTCCTGAGCCAAAAGGAAAGCGACTATCACCGGTAACAAGCTTAAGACTGTTCCTGCCATCAAAACTGGCCAATCTGTAGAAAAAAATCCCTGTGTAAACGCAAGTCCCAAAGGTAGTGTCATGTTTTCTTTGGTATTTAAGAATATGAGGGGTTGTAAGAACTGATTCCACATACCCATAAAAACAAATACGCTCAATGTTGCTATCGCCGGTTTGGATAGAGGAAGAAATATACGCCAATAGACTCCAAAAGGAGTACAACCGTCTATTTTTGCGGCATCTTCCAGAGCTGCGGGGATTGTCAGGAAAAACTGACGCATCAGAAAAGTGCCAAATGCTGTAACAAGTGCTGGTAGTATCAATGCTGCATGAGTATTCATCAATCCTAAATGGCGCATTAGTATGAAATTAGGTATCAAAGTAACATGTACCGGAACCATCATTGTTGCCAGATATAAGGCGAATAAATGATCCCTGAATTTGAATCTAAGTCGTGCAAAAGTAAAACCTGCCATCGAACTGGTCAAAACCTGACTTATTACAACAATTACAGTAATTCTCAAACTGTTTAGGAAAAATTGAAAAAAAGGAAATCTGTCCGATATTCTTAAATAATTCTCCCAACGCAACTCTTCGCCAAATAATGTCGGTGGAAATACAAATACTTCATGAAGTGATTTAAGAGAAGTGCCAACCATCCATAAAAATGGAGTAATCATTACTAATGCCCCCGCACCAAGAAACAAATATGCCAAAGTTTTGGGTATATACTTTTTTTTCTTTATAATTTTCCTAAGAGCATAAAGTTTTGAAATAAAACCATTTGCTCGATACTTGATATCCAAAGCAGCTTCTTTATTGGACATTAATTTTTCTCCTTATCTGAAAATTGAGACAATCGTGTCTATAAAAACCATGCTCTTTGTCTGCGTAACTGTATCAAAGTAAAGGATAACACTAGAAAAAAGAGCACATATGCTATCGCGCTGGCATAACCCATTCGGAAGTATTGGAAAGCGTTTTGAAAAAGATAATGAGCTAAGACAGATGTGGCTCTGGCGGGACCACCAGCTGTCATAAGATATACTGCGTCAAATGCTTGCAAAGCTCCTATTACTGCCATTACCAATATAAAAAATGTGGTGGGCGCTAGTAAGGGGATAGTGATATTCCAAAATTTTTGGAACCAACCAGCTCCATCAACTTCGGCGGCTTCATAATATATTTCTGATATACCTTGTAATCCGGCCAAAAACAATAGCATATTAAATCCTAGCCCCTGCCAAATTGCAACCACTATTATTGCCGGCATTGCCAAGAAAACATCGCTTAACCAACTTTGTCCTTCAATCCCAATAAGTCCGAGAATGTAATTCAACAACCCGAATTCTGGATTGTAAATCCACTGCCATACTATTGCTACAGCAATCATAGATGATATTACAGGCATAAAATAGGCAACTCTGAAGAATCTAATTCCGATTATTTTTTGATCCATTGCTAATGCTAATAATAATGAAAGAACAATACTGATTGGCACAGTAACTGCAGTAAAATATAAAGTGTTCCAAAATACTCTTCTAAATACTTGATCCTCGAAAAACAATTCAATATAATTACCAAGCCCCACCCATCTGACAGGACCAAATAAATCCCAACTGACAAAACTCATTCCAAATGATACCACCATAGGTACCATAAGAAAAATCATAAAGCCTAAAAAGTTTGGTAAAAGCAAAATAAAAGCCCAAGTTGTATCGCTGTAAAGTATTCTATTGAAGTTAATTCGCCTCATATTCGCACATCCTTTATACTTTGTGTTTCAGTTATCAAACTACAATGTAGCTTGATAACTGAAACTAAAAAGTTTTATTTTGCTAAAGAAATCTCTTACTGTTCTCTTGCTAATTCCTCATTTACTCTACTCTCGATATCGGTTAAAGTTTCGTCTAGTGGTTTACCCCCGTTAAAGAAAGCGCCAAGCTCCTCGGCGATAATATCCATTGTGGCAGGTCTTACATTAAAGGCAAAAGGATAAGCTACAGCATCGCGTATAAAGGGGATAACATCCATAAACCCTTCGGGATGCACATCAGGATTGAACCATCTGGCAATCCCCTCTTCGGTATACAATGCCGTACGGTTTGGCATCCATAGACCGGAACGAATCAAATCCAACTGATATTCTTCAGATGATAGGAAAGAAATTAATCTCCATGCTTCGTACGGATTCGGAGTATCTATCCATGCGGAATGTAAATGAGCTTGTCCGTGTGTTACAGCACGTTCGAATTTAGGTAGCACTCCAATACCAACGGGAAAGTCCATTTGGGCAAGCTCCTGCAGCGCCCAGCTTCCGTCAATTAGCATGGCAACTCTACCCGTTTGGAGCATATGCGACGGACTCATACCTAGGTGCTCCAGCACTAAAGCTTCTGGACTGGCGCCATATTTTTGTCTCAAATCAAAAACCGCTTGCAATACTTCCTTGACTTCCGGTGTGTTCATAGTTGTTTCAGTAAAGTCTTCATTAAACACATCACCTTCATTGCTCAAAAACATTGCTATTTTCATATATGGCCACGCAGGGTTCTCAAAGCCGAAAGCACCAAACTGTTTGGTTTCACCGCCTTCAACTATGGTCAATTGTTTTGCGACCTCAAGAAATTCATTCCACGTCCATGCTTCATCTGGATTTTTTGGAGGGTATGGCAACCCAGCCTTGTCGAATATATCCCTGTTATAAAATAGAATAGGTGAAACGGTACAACTGCTGACGCCATAAATTCTGTCGTTTATCACCATGATTGAAGCTGCGGAAGGTATAAAGTAATCCAACTCAAGTTCCGCCTCAAAATATTCTGTAATGTCCAATAATTGTCCTTTTAAATGTAAAGATCGGTACAATTCGGTGCCTACAAAAAAGACGTCTGCAGCGGCGCCTCCGGCCATAGAAGTGATTAGTTTAGTCTCGTATTCCGCATGTGGTACAGGCATATACTCAACTGTAATGTTAGGATTTTGAGTCATAAAGCTGTCTAGTCCTTTTTGAACGCTTTCTGTTTCAAGTGGGCTTGCTTCCCATCCTACAAAATGTAAAGTTATCTCTTCTTCTACAGGTTCCTCTGCAGGATCTTCTACAACCGGTTCTTCTACAACCGGTTCCGCGGCAACATCTTCCGGCTCAATAGGTGGACGTGTCAGTATAATTCCACCAAACACCAAGCCGAGCACTACTAATACGACAACAATCCCCGTCATAAGCTTGTTTTTCTTGAACATAACCATCTGGAAATCCTCCTTCTTAAATTTAAAATTAGAATATACCTAATATGACTCATGAGTTCTTAACACTAACTGAAAACAACAGCGATATGACCTCAAAAGTCACAAAAGCCAAATTTAAACACATCCTCATCATAAAGAGGTTAGGATAGTAGTCAAAAATAAACAATAGGTGTACAAAAGCTACCTTCATAAAATTATGCTTTAATAATGAGGAACCAAACTATTGTATAGAATTTATTACAATTCATGATTGATTTCGAGTGGCATCATCTCCCTTCGGATGCCTTGTTAAAATATTCAATTAAAACTTAGTCTTGCAGTGCGGTACATTTTTTGTTATGCTAACAATAACAAACATTTTAATATCAGTAAAGTAGTTCATTGTCAAGAATAGGTGGAGAAAAACGACTAATATATTTGTTGAACAGGTCAGTACATCATTTCCAGTTATATTGAAGTTAGGAGATGATACATTTGAACGAAAGAATACAAAGATTAAGACAACAAAGCATTGACGGTATTCCTTATATATCTGGGGAAAGAGCAAAACTTGTTACCGATGCATATAAGGAGCATTCCGGGAAAGTATCTCAACCTGTTTTGCGTGCTTTGATATTTAAGCATGTAATGGAAAATAAATCAATAAGCATTGGGGAAGGTGAACTTATAGTGGGGGAGAGGGGACCGAACCCTTTGGCTACGCCTACATATCCTGAGTTATGTTGTCATACCCCTGAAGATTTTGAGATCATAAGCACTCGCAAGAATATTTCTTTTGAAGTCAGCGAAGAATTGAAGTCTTTTTATATTGACGAGATCATACCCTGCTGGAAAGAGAAAACCATGCGTGAAATGATCTTCAATCAAATGACCTGCGAATGGAAGAATGCTTATGAAGCAGGTATATTCACCGAATTCATGGAACAGCGTGCCCCGGGACATACCGTTGCGGATGATAAGATTTATAAAAAAGGTTTTCTTGATTTTAAAAAGGATTTCGAAGAAAGCCTGAAAAGCATTGACTATTACAATGACATCGAATGTTATGAAAAACAAGAGGAATTGGAAGCAATGCGTATATGCGCAGACGCGATAATCCATTTGGCACATCGATATTCGGAAAAGGCACAGAAAATGCAGGAAGCTGAAAGCGATCCCAAGAGAAAGGAAGAACTAAGACAAATTGCCGATATTACTTCAAGAGTTCCCGCTCATGCCCCTCAAACTTTTTGGGAAGCGTTGCAGACATACTGGTTTGTACATATCGGAGTCATAACAGAACTGAATACTTGGGATTCGTTTAGCCCCGGACGGCTTGACCAGCATCTGTATCCGTTTTATAAAAAAGAAATTGAGGATGGTTTGATTTCATATGAATTTGCCAAAGAACTGCTTCAATGTTTTTGGATAAAATTCAATAATCAGCCTGCACCGCCTAAGGTTGGGGTAACGCTTAAGGAAAGCGGTACATATACAGATTTTGCTAATATAAATGTAGGAGGACTAAAACAGGACGGCAGCGACGGAGTCAATGATGTATCATATCTGCTCCTTGATGTGATAGATGAAATGAGACTTTTGCAGCCAAGCTCAAACATACAATTGAGCAAAAAAACCTCCGATCATTTTTTAAGACGTGTATGCGAAATAATAAAAAAGGGATGGGGTCAACCATCGGTATTTAATGCTGAAGCGGTTATTGCTGAGCTTATAAGACAGGGAAAGTCTTTGGAGGACGCAAGGTGCGCGGGTACAAGCGGTTGTGTTGAAACAGGCGCATTCGGGAAGGAATCCTATATTTTGACCGGGTATTTCAATCTCGTGAAAGTTCTTGAGATCACATTGAATAATGGCAAAGAACCGCAGACAGGCAGAAAAATAGGCTTGGAAACGAATAATGCCGAGAATTTCGAATCCTTTGAAGTGCTTTTAGACGCATATAAGAAGCAGATGAAACACTTCATCAATATCAAGGTGAAGGGAAACAATGTGATAGAAAAGCTGTATGCCTTATATATGCCCTCACCGTTTCTCTCGATCATCATAAGTGACTGTATAAAGAACGGAAAAGACTACAATGCAGGCGGAGCACGATATAACACCACGTATATCCAAGGTGTAGGAATTGGTACCATAACGGACAGTCTGTCAGCTATAAAATACCATGTTTTTGATAAGAAAAATTTGTCAATGAAGCAACTCCTGACTGCGCTTACCTGTGATTTTCAAGATATGGAAGATATCCATCAGCTCCTTTTGAACAAAACGCCAAAGTACGGGAATGATCTTGACTATGCGGATGAAATAATGGCTGAAGTTTTTGAGATTTACTATAATGAAGTAAATGGTAGAAATAATATGAAAGGTGGGCAGTACAGGATAAATATGCTTTCTACCACATGTCACGTTTATTTCGGCTCTGTCACCGGAGCAACACCGGATGGCAGGCTTAAAGGAATGCCGTTATCAGAAGGGATTTCAGCCGTACAAGGGGTTGATATCGAAGGGCCTACTGCCGCAATAAAATCTGCGGCAAAAATGGATCATTTGAAAACAGGCGGAACACTGCTCAATATGAAATTTACGCCTGCGCTTTTGAAAGATGATGCCGGAGTATCAAGACTTATGACTCTTATTCGTTCCTACTTCAAGCTTGACGGACATCATATCCAGTTTAACGTTATAAACAGGGAAACTTTGCTTGATGCTCAGAACAAGCCTGATGAATATAAGAATCTGATTGTAAGGGTGGCCGGCTACAGCGATTACTTTTGCAATCTGGATAAAGCATTGCAAAATGAGATAATTGGGCGAACAGAGCATGTGATTTTCTGAAATCAAGGAAAATTGAAAGCAATTGAGTGCTATCCACAACAAGAAGTCTATAAATCAGAATAGGTGGTGAAATATGACTAATGTATGTGTTGAAGACGGCGATAAATCCTCCATTAAAATACATTTCAAGCGGTAAATTTGTTTCAAACGGGCAATGGATCCACAAAAAACGAAATATCGATAGTTTTGTCATAGCTGCGGGACTGGAAGGTACGGTTTATATTGAGCAAAACGGAGAACAATTCGAACTGATTCCGGGTAGTGTGTTGATACTTTTACCGCATACAACTCACTTTGGCTATAAGAAATCTGATCAAAATGTATCGTATTACTGGTGCCATTACTATTCTCCCGAACCTTACCAGGTTACTCAGATTAAAAGCATGTCGGAATTTCCTGCTGTTCTGAATAAGCTTTTTTATCAGTCCGATGATTGTAATTTTTCATTACTACCGATTTATTCCCTATATGGAGATATAGATTCAATCAGGATATTATTCCATCAATTGTTGCATGTATCCAATACGGATTGTTACACTCGATTTGGAATGGATTATCTTTTAACTCTGATGATGGTTGACTTGACTCAGCAGAATATATTGAATTACATGCAGCCGCTCAGGAAAACCGAAAAAGACAAAAAATTTGAAGAAATTTTGGAATGGATAAGAATAAATGTCGCAACCGACATATCTGTTTCGCGTATATCAGATCGTTTTAGCTACAATCCGGATTATCTGTCGAGAATCTTTAAGCAAAAGACCGGAATGAATCTGCAGGAGTATATTCATAATATAAAAGTGTTAAAAGCCAAGGCAATGCTTATCAACTCAAACGATACCATTAAAGGAATTGCGTACAATTTGGGCTTTAACGACGAAAAGTATTTCATGAAGCTCTTCAAAGAACACGAGAACCTAACGCCTACTCAATTCAGAAACGCTTATTGTCATACGCATTTAAATGATCACTGAGAGATTTTTACGGAAACAAAGTCTTATAGGTTTATTATGACAGGTGTGAGATGGGAAGATTATGAACACGATTTATGGTATTGTGTTTAAAATTCAAAGATTTTCAATTCATGATGGTCCAGGAATTCGTACAGCGGTCTTTTTAAAAGGTTGTCCGCTACATTGTTGGTGGTGCCATAACCCGGAAGGCCAAGAGTCAGGTGTTAGAATTTATCATCGAGCCGACAAATGCTTAAGTTGTGGCAGATGCGTGGCTTTATGCCTTGCTTCGGCTATTTTGATTTCAAACGAAGGATTATCGATAGAAAGAAGTCGCTGCAACAATTGTTTTCGATGTGTTGATGATTGTCCTACCAATGCAATGGAGATGGTTGGTAAAATTATGAATGTAGTTGATATCATGAAGGAAATAGATAAGGATATTATCTTCTATGAAGAAATGGGAGGAGTAACGTTTACCGGGGGAGAACCATTTCTTCAATTTGATTTTTTGTACGAATTTCTGATTGCATGTAAGGAAAAGGAAATCCACACAGTTGTAGAAACCTCTGGCCTGACCCAATGGGATAATATCAAAAAAGCAAGTAGGTATATCGACTTGTTTTATTTTGATATAAAGCTTATAGACGCAAACATGCATAAAAAATATACAGGATTATCTAATAAAGCCATAATAAGCAACCTTATAAGGCTTTCCCGGATTCATGATAATGTTTGTGTGAGAGTACCAATAATACCAGGAATAACCGATAACCACGAGAACATTAAAAAAATCTGTAAACTACTAAAAATCGCAGGTATTAAATCCGTCGAAGTTTTAACCTACCATTCTTTCGGAGAATATAAATATAATTGGATTGGCACAGAGTATAAGCTAAAGGGAATTCGCGGGTTAGAAGAGGATAAGATTTTGGGAATTAAACAATACTTTTTGAATTCCGGGATTAATGTAAAAATTAAGGAATGAGTAATAAAACAGCATAAAATCGTAAATCCATGGCTTACATAATCTTCGGCTGATAAAATTAATCATTTTAGGAGGGAAAATGGAAAAGACAACCAATATAACCCATCGATATTTTGAAATAAAACTTGAAAATGGGGTTACTGCAAGTGGCAACAGGACAATAAGTCTTCTTCCCTCCGATTGGAGGAAGGGAAAAATTGCTAAACCTGTTTTAGGAAGCTCACAAAAATCATAAGTTCTGTGTGCAATTGATTAAATAGCGGACGCAATTGTCGAATAAGGAGATCTATTCGTTCCGCATCAAATGTGAAAGCATAAACATTGCGAACGATGTGTCTAAAACGCAAATATTCATCCAGCCCTTTTACTGTATCTTTAGAGATAACATGGGGACGTAATTGCATTATAGAAACGCTCATTTGAAGCAATAAATCACGATGCCTTTCCGATCCAACCGGTAAGCTTTGATCCACATCCGTAGCTATGTGACGGAAAATGCGTTCAAGTCCACTATAGAAATCGAGCATGTTGAGAGCTACGGAATCAAGATAAAAATCATGTTCCGTAGAATAACGTGCTAAACTCATAGCCTTCTCAGCCCGTGTTACAACTCTCTCTAAACGCATTTTCCGGCGTCTAACATGCAAAAAGCCCTTGCTGTGCAAGGGCTTAACCCAAGTTTCGATTTTCCAGCTCAAAAAGCACAAAAAACGATAAAGAAATCGCTCTTAACACCGGGATAATCGCTTGAAATCAGGGGGTAGGTGTTAAAAAAGTCCAATGTAGTGACCTAAATAATTTTACCAAAAGCATTTAGGTCTACATGCTCCTTCGGTTATGATATTCTAATCCTATGTATATAAGAGAATACAAAACCAAAAACAAGAAAACTAAATCAACCTATGTGACTCATCGTTTGGTCGAAGCATATAGGGATGGCAGCAAGGTGCGTCATAGGATAATCATGCATCTGGGCACTCTTGACTTGCCTAAAGCACAGCTAAAAGAGTTGGCTTATCTGCTGACATGCCGTATCTCAGGACAAATATCTATCATAGAAGAGAACAATGAGCTGACTGAACTAGCCGATTCGTTGATGCAACATCATAACTTTAAGGAGAAGAAGCGCGAAGAAATAATTATCGAGCAAAGCAGGGAGGATTTAACCCCTGTAAACTTAGATACTGTAAGTACAGCCGCCTCGAGAACTTTGGGTCCTGAGATTGTCGCAAATACCATGTGGGAGCGATTGGGTATGGATGAAAT
>Ga0209105_100601_pt1 | contig 11592 bp, 11 predicted proteins | sample SedPBSmetaG_FD_184158 | JGI IMG/M metagenome (GOLD analysis project Ga0209105, IMG submission 184158) | Freshwater sediment bacterial and archeal communities from Indian Creek, Illinois, USA to study Microbial Dark Matter (Phase II) -... | ecosystem: Environmental > Aquatic > Freshwater > Creek >...
GTAGTTTTGCACACGACTTTCAGCGTCCATGCCCGCCATGGGCAACACAGCCGCGTGACACTCCCTGATACCCGTCATAAGATCCACGTGCGTAACATCCAAATGGTTCGGCAGGCGGACTAGTCCCACGGCCAAGATCTTCGCCCCTGCGCGCATTAGGCTTGGGAGATAGTACTCAGTTCTCCGGTCTCCCCCCACAACAGCAATCGAAAGACCCGCTAGTACGGCACTCATAGGCTCCTCCCCTCCGGCATCTACAACCACTATATGACATGAACCGGGGGAACGTGAAACACGAGGGGTCTGTAAGTTACCCTTACAGACCCCTGCGGCCAACATCGATGATAATCATGTCTTGGCCAACTTTCTTGACGGAGTGCCAGGGCAAAGTGACTTCTTGCCCCCCCTTGATCAGACCTAGGATGCCTCGTTTCACAATCACCAAAGAAAGAATCTTGCCGGTGCGAGCGTTGACAACCAGATCGCTGTCACCCAGTAACCCAAGCCTCGAGCCATCGTGGGTGTTAATGATCTCTTTGCCGGCGAGTTCGCTAAATCTCATAGCCACCACCTCACCACCATACTATGTAGGCAAGGCTGCTATCATCACTAAGCTCGCGCGTGCTCGCGCAATACTTGACCGAGATCGGGAAGGTCGGAGGTAGGTCCAAGCACACACACGGTGCTTTGCTCGAGCGCAAACACCTTTCGGGCAAGGGATTGGATGTCCTCTAGGGTCACAGCTTCAATTCGGCTGAGAATCTCTGACGTTTCCATGACCCGCCCAATCAAAAGCAGGCCCCTACCCATGCGGCTCATGCGATTCGCTGTGCTCTCTAATCCCATAACCAAAGCTCCTTTGACCTGCTGCCGAGCGCGAAGAATTTCAGCCTCTCTTACGGGGGTGTCTTTCATGGCCTTAAGCTCACGCCCTACAGTGGTCAGTAGGCTGACTGCATTGCGAGCCGAGAGACCTGCGTACACAGCGAAGTAGCCGGCCGACACGAAAGAAGCATTGTATGAGTAGATGCTATACGCCAAACCCAGCTCTTCGCGGATACCTTGAAAAATGCGCGAAGACATGCCTGCGCCGAAAATGTTGTTCATGATGTTCATGGCGTAAATGTCTTTGTCACGCCAGGAAAGTCCCGGAAAACCTACACACAGATGGAGCTGCTCAATGGGGCGCTCGATAATGGTCATTCGCTCTGAATAAGGGAGATCGCTAGTAGTGTCAGTTGTAGATGCATCCTTGATGTCGAGGGTGAAGTCTGCCTCTACCAAGCGCACCAGCTCCTCGTGGCTTACGTGCCCGCACGCTGCAATCACAATGTTTCCGGGACAGTAGTGATTCGCATAGAACTTCCACAGCGACTCCACCGATATTGCCTGGATGCTTTCCCGTGTTCCCAGTATAGGTCGCCCTAGGGGATGGTGCGGCCAGATGGTGTCCGCCAGTTTGTCGTGGATGATCTCATCCGGAGCATCCTCATACAGCGAAATTTCTTCCAGCACGATTTGCTTTTCACGTGCAACGTCGTTTTCCGCAAACAGCGGTCGGGTCAACATATCCGATAGTACTTCTACAGCCAAAGGCAAATGCTCGTCCATAACCTTGGCGAAAAAACACGTGTACTCCTTGGCCGTATAGGCATTCAGCTCACCCCCGACATCGTCAAATGCCTCGACAATTTCGCGGGCGTTACGAGATTGTGTGCCCTTAAAGAACATATGCTCTAGGAAATGCGATAGCCCCATCTCGTCTTGTTGTTCGCAGAAAGTGCCGCATCTGATCCAAACGCCGATGGTTACTGTCTGCACGTGGGGTATATGTTCGCTGGCGACTCTGAGACCTGAGGAAAGTTTACTCAGTTGCATGTTAATTCTACCTCCGTGCTATCGCACTGTACTGATGGTGACGCCACTGTAGAAACGCCTGATAATGTCACGATAATTAACGCCTGCCCGCGCCAGACCGAAAGCGCCCCACTGCGACATGCCCACTCCATGACCAAAGCCTGCGCCTTTGAACGCGATGATCGCGGGCTGCGTGGGCAACAATCCGTAATAGATCCCCGCGAGACGCCCCACCTCCAAACGAAACGGAGCGTGTGCAGGTGAATCGCGCAGTGGTAGCATCAGATGATCCAGCAGTATTATATCAAACTTTGTGCTACGCATTTCTGCTCGGTCTAAGGCTCCCCGCAGGCTAGTGGCCAAAACGTCTACCGTCCCAAGCAGCGAGGTAACCCGCACAGAACGCACGTGACCGGCATCGGCATGTTCGGCAATGCTCACCTCAGTAACATGGGTTATATTGACTTCACGTGCCCTTAGTCGACGCTCAAACTCCCCCACAGTCACACGATGCGTCCACGTTAAGGGGGGTTCTTCGGGGATGGGAACACCACGCAGATAAGGCGCCACTCCCCCCCATACTTGCTCGCTGTTACGCGTATGCCCCCCCGCATGGGCGTGGTAAACCGCATCGATGACTGCGCCGTCGTACGTAATCACTTGACCTCTCGTTTCCAGGACAGCCTGCGTACTTCGACTGTGTTCGCTATCTTTGCCGCGATAGGCTTGGCAGTGGACAGTACTACAGAGGTCAAAACCATCTTCCCCATGGCGACGGCGCTGTCGAACCGCGTATGAGCGGGCTGCTAAAGCCTGTGCCTTGAGGGCATCTAGCGGCCACGCAGCCGGCATTTCGTTCGGCACCACTCCCAACAGGTAATCCTCGAGCGGCAAAACGTTGATAGAGGTCAGTAGGCCGCGTCGATTGGGGTTGAAGACGACAGTGCCCCGCAGTGCGCTACCCTCTACCTTCACGGGTTTGTCACTCCCAGTTAGGCGCACCGAACTATCGCGCGTGTAAAGGGTAGTCCCATGGGGCGTTGTTAATGCAAGCCACGCCGGGAAGTCTGCGGCCGGAAGCGGTACAAAAGCCGTCTCTATGGCCCATAGAATCTCAACATCCCTATCGAGTAGCACTAACGAAGTGTTTAAACCTAGTCTGACGACTCTGGTGGGATAGCGGTGAAGGAAAGCGCGTTGCAACCATACGGCAACAGAAGGGTTGTCAACAATTGCTAGGCTCGCACGCGGTGTTACTAGCTCTAGCGTGAGCGTCCCGCCGCCGGGCCATTGCTGTACATGGATGCCCTGAGCGTCTCGCCACGACACTTCTTCCGCCGTGACTCGAACGCTTATATGTTGCTCATTCCACCCTATCGCGAGCGCGTTGGCTTCTGCACGTAAGGGCAAGAGCAGCAGTATCCCCATAAGAAAAGGCAGAAGCTTCAAGGCAAGCCCTCCAGTCGCTCCTCTGTCGGCAGTGCACATAGCATGACGCTAACCGGTACCAGTGCAAATCCCTGACGCGTGAGACTCGGTATTAAGTCAACTAGGGCGCCCGGAGTCTGCTCCGTAGGATGCATGAGCACGATGGCTCCATTATGCACCTTGCTAAGCACTCGGCGTACAATCCTATCTACGCCCGGGCGCATCCAGTCGGCAGTGTCTACACTCGAGAGCACTGTTGTATATCCCAGCTCAGCAGCGATACGCACAACCCGGGCGTCAAAATCGTTGTAAGGCGGACTAAAGAAGCGCACAGGAACGTCCCCCACGGCCCGCGCAATGGCGGCAGTTGTTCGCCTAATTTCTTCCCTAATAGCCTCATCCGATAACTTAGGCAGGTGTGCGTCCGAGTATGCATGGTTACCGAACTCGTGACCCCGGTGGGAAATTTCTCTGACTAGTTCCGGGAACTTGTCGGCCCATCGACCCACGAGGAAAAAGGTCTTAGTGAGATTGTGCTCCGAAAACAAGTCTAGTATCTCCAATAACTCACTGTTGCCCCAAGCAACGTTGACGACGAACGCAACCTGTCGTTTGGCTCCATTACCCTGAAAAATCGGTTTGTCGCGTAGAGGGAGTTCCGGCATCACCCATCGCATTGCCAGAGCCACTGCCTGTCGCGGTTTCGCGCGTAAACAGGCCGTGATGGTAGCACTAATGTCCACCTCTGTCCCCGCTAAGCCTGGGATGACACCTCCCGTACGCGGGTCAAGTTGAGGGGGTAGGGCTGCGCGATCGATGCGAACGGCAACCGCCTGCAGGTAGGCCTGCAATTCGCGTAGATCATACCCCCCAATCTCCTTGCCTTCAAGTGTCACTCCGTGCGCCACGTGTGACTGGGGTTCCTCTAGATTGGGGCGAAAGCTGAACCAAATCGCGCCGAGCAAGAGTGTAGTGAGCAGCATGCGTGCCCATAGCTTCATTAGACTCCAAGCCTCCTTGCTAAGAGTCTATGCGCAAAATATCACCGAAAGACAGGGAGCTCTACATGTGCAGAGCTCCGGCAATTCCCGTTATTCTCTCTCTCGGGCGGCAGGGACCAATAATTCTTTGCGCGAAGCGCCAATGCGGCCCATACGGTCGATTTCTGTAATCTTGACTTGCACCTTGTCGCCGACGTTAACGACGTCTTCAGTGCGAGCCACGCGCTCATGCGCCAACTGCGAGATGTGTACTAAGGCCTCCTTGCCAGGTAGCAGTTCAACAAACGCCCCATACTTCTCTACCCGCGTCACCTTACCCGTATAGACTTCGCCTACCGCCATTTCGCGGACTAAGTCCACAATGATCTGCTTGGCCCGTAAACCCTGCTCAGCATCTATAGCCGCAATGAACACCCGTCCGTCGTCTTCAATGTCGATCTTGACATTGGTCTCTTGGATTATTTTGTTGATCATCTTTCCCCCAGGACCAATGACATCCTTTATCTTGTCCACAGGGATTGTGAGGGTGAACATGCGCGGGGCGTAGGGCGACAACTCCGCTCGCGGCGACTTGAGTGCTGCAAGCATCTTGTTAAGGATGTACATGCGCCCTTCCTTGGCCTGCGCTAACGCTTCCCGCAGTATGGCTTCGCCTAGTCCGCTGATCTTGATGTCCATCTGCAAGGCAGTGATGCCATGCTCAGTGCCGGCAACCTTGAAGTCCATATCACCGAGGTGGTCTTCCATTCCTTGTATGTCGGTAAGCACAACGTAAGAGTCGCCTTCCTTCACCAATCCCATGGCCACTCCCGAAACCGGCGCTTTCAGCGGCACTCCCGCATCCATAAGCGCGAGTGTGCTGCCACACACGCTGGCCATGGATGAAGACCCGTTGGATTCTAAGACTTCGGAGACCACGCGCACAGTGTACGGAAACTCTTCTTCTGATGGGATCATTGGCAACAATGCACGCTCGGCTAAGGCCCCATGACCGATGTCGCGGCGCGAAGGACCTCTCTGCGGACGCGTTTCTCCCACGCTGAACGGAGGGAAATTGTAGTGATGGAGATAGCGCTTCGACTCATCAATGCCCAGATCATCGATAATCTGCACATCGCCCATCGCTCCTAACGTAACCGTGGAGAGAACTTGTGTCTGACCTCGCGTAAACAGAGCGGACCCATGGGTACGCTTGAGTATCTGTACTTCGCAAGTGACCGGACGAATCTCCTTAAGTCCTCGTCCATCCGGACGATAGTGCTCAGTTGTGATGGCAGTACGCACCAGATCCTTTACAAGGCTGTCAAGAATCTCTTGGATAACTTTACCTTGTTCAGGAAACTGAAGTGAGAACTTAGCCAATGCTTCTTTCCTGACCCTATCGATGTCTGCTTCGCGTTCCAGTTTGTTGGCGTTTTGGATGGCGGCAAGCAATCGTGTGGCGGTGTCGCCACGTACAAGCGAGGCGAGCTCTGGCGGTACGACAGACAAGGGCACGCTGACCTTAGGTTTACCTACGTCTCCCAGCATCTGTTCGATAGTAGCCACGATGCGCTTGATCTCGGTGTGGCCCGCCATAATCGCGTTCAACATCTCATCTTCATTCAACTCAGATGCTTCAGCCTCGACCATCATGATGGCGTCCCTAGTGCCGGCTACCACTAAATGCAACCTGCTCCTAGCTGCCTGTTCCAGAGTAGGGTTGACGATGAAATCGTCGCCGATCATGCCTACCACCACCCCAGCTATGGGGCCATGGAAAGGAATATTAGAGATTGAGAGGGCCGCAGATGCTCCGACTAAAGCCGCAATCTCCGGCGCGTTGTTTTGGTCAACACTCAGCACGGTTGCAACTATCTGTACGTCGTTCCTGAATCCGTCAGGGAACAGGGGGCGCAGGGGGCGGTCAATCAGGCGCGCAGCGAGAATGGCCTTTTCACCCGGCCTACCTTCTCGCTTCAAAAATCCCCCAGGAATCTTTCCCACGGAGTACAGCCGTTCTTCGTAGTCAACCAGTAAGGGGAAGAAATCGATGCCTTCGCGGGGGGCGCGTGACATCGTGGCGGTCACAAGCACGCTGGTATCCCCGTAATTCACTAGCACAGCGCCGTTGGCTTGCTTGGCTAAGCGCCCCGTCTCTAGCGTCATTTCTCGTCCGGCAACAGGAAGAGAGTATCTTTTCATATGTAGCCTCCTTTTCCATAGTATGGCCAAAAAGCTTAGCAAAAAGAAAAGCGGTTCACCCGCCTTTCGTTTTAGCGTATTCCAAGTTGTTCCTTGATGACGCGGAATCGTTCGATATCCCGATCTTGAACGTAGTTGAGCAACTTCCGACGTTGACCAACCATCTTAAACAACCCACGTCGAGAATGGTGGTCCTTTTTGTGAGTTCTCAGGTGTTCGGTAAGTTCGTTGATGCGCCCGGTAAGGATGGCTATCTGAACTTCAGCGGAACCGGTGTCGTGCTCATGCGTGCGGAACTTATCAATAATGGAGCGCTTCTTCTCTTGGCTAATCACGGTTTCACCTCCTACAATCGCTGTCTCCTGTAGCCACGTAAACCGTAGGAGTCATCGGTGAACCTAGCTGCAGGTACGGCTCATTCTAACACTTCGTTATGGAATAGGCAAGCGCTCTGGCGCGTGCGATATCCTGCTCTACCTGCTCCTGTAACGCCACAGCGTCTGTAAAAACCCTCTCCGGGCGGAGATACAGCAGAAGTTCAACTTCTAACTCCCGCCCGTAGAGATCAAGCCCTTGGCTTTCTAGGAAGTGAACCTCTAAGGCCGCATCCAAGAGAGGGAAAGTCGGGCGCACGCCTAGATTCGCCACACCAAACCCAAAGGTCGGGGCATAGACCAAGTAGACACCACGGGGAGGAAGCACTTGCTCTTTCGCCAAACTCACGTTTGCAGTAGGAAATCCGAGTTTCCTGCCGCGACCATCGCCCACAGCCACCTCGCCCTGCAAAGAGAAGGGGCGACCGAGGCAACGAGCCGCCGACTCTAGGTCGCCCTGCTCAAGTAAGCGGCGCACTCTAGTACTGCTCACTGTTTCTCCCGCCAGAGCGATTGGCTCTACTTCATGAACTGCAAACTGATGTTGTGCACCTAGCCGCTTGAGCATGTTCATATCTCCCTCTGCTCGATGCCCGAAGGAGTAATTGAAGCCTGCGACGAAACTAGTCGCGCCAAAGGCCGCCAGCAACACGTCCAGAACAAACTGCTGCGGGGAGAGCGAGGCGAAGGTAGAAGTAAATGGTTGTTCAATCAAGACGTCTATTCCATGTTTTTCTATCAATAGGCTGCGCTGCTTAGGGGTGGTGATGGTCCTCATGCCATTTCGCCCCGTGACGGAGCCTGGATGCGGATGAAAAGTGAACACGGCTGATAAAGCGCCGCTATGCCGAGCGATCTCGACCGCACGTTGCAATATAGCTTGGTGACCCACGTGAAGTCCGTCGAAGCTACCCAAAGCCACAGCAGCGACGGATTTATCTCTAAGCCCGACTGGGCTAGTCGTTTTTAACACCTGAGTTCTCCTCCTCGGACAAGACCCGTGTTGGCAAAAGCACACCCTGCTCATTTGCCCCTAACCCCAAACACCGTGTGCCACAAAACACCGCGAACTCCCCTTCCGGAAGGTGAGCAAGGCGAACGCGCTGTCCGAACACGAACCGCGCCGCTTCGTTCGGCGCGATCACGACCTTAGGAAACGCCAGTAAAAAAGAATCGATGGCCATCACATGCCGCACCGTATCGCGCTCGAGCTCCCTTAGGGATACACTACCCTCCACTCTAAAGGGACCACTAGCGATGCGCAGCAATCTACCCATACACGCTGCGATTCCTAATGCTTTACCAAGATCCCTACAGAGGGAGCGGACGTAGGTGCCCTTAGAACAGGAGATTTTAAGTACGGCAACCCGTCTGATACCCTCTTCGCGCCATCCCTCTATCTCCAGAGCATGAATTTCTACTGCCCGGCTCTCTCGTGCAACCTCTATGCCTTGACGCGCAAACTCATAGAGCTTCCGCCCTGCAATCTTGATGGCGGAGAACATAGGTGGTTCTTGCGCGATGCGACCGATGAATTGCGGCAGAACTTCTGCGACATGCTCACGCGCGATGTGCGCTGCATTGGCAGTGACTAGAACTTGCCCGGTCAAGTCCCAAGTGTCTGTAGCAATACCTAGCACCAGTTCTGCTTTATACTCCTTAGTAGTGCCCTCCACAAAGGATATAAGCCGCGTGGCCCTGCCTATAGCTAGGGGCAATACCCCTTCCGCCGCAGGGTCGAGCGTGCCCATGTGTCCCACACGCCGCGAGCCAATCACGCGTCGCGCTATGGCCACAGCATCATGCGAAGTCATGCCTATTTCTTTGTACAGGTTAACAAATCCTTCAAGCACAAGCAATGACCTGCCGCACTGCGGCGATTACGGCAGCACGCACATCAGACAATGGAAGGTGCACTGTACAGCCCGCGGCTTGTCTGTGCCCCCCTCCACCAAAACTTGTGGCGATGACGCTCACGTCTCTACTGCCCCGTCCCCGTAAACTGACCTTGGTGATATCAGTCTGGACAGCTCTAAGAAGGACGGCGATCTCTGTGCCGGGTACAGATCGTGCGTACTCGATCATCCCCTCCACTTCATCTTCATCAGCGCCGCATTGCGTGAAAACCGCGAAGGGAATTTCCATGACCGTCACCCGGCCGTCACATTCTTGGGATAAAGTAGAAAGAGCTTCACGGATGAGACAAAGCTCGGCGAGTGTCTTGCGTTCGACGCAGTTCTCGACTACTAATCGCGCGTTGGCGCCGGCTTCCAGCAAATAAGCTGCGTCACGTAGGACGTGCGCAGATGTATTGCCGTGGCGAAAGAAGCCTGTATCTGTCGCAAGTGCCGTATACAAGCATGTCGCGGCATCCGGCGTAATTTCCCATGCTGCGTATCGGGCCAAGGCTAGAATCTGTTGCCCAACCGCAGCAAAACCGGAATCTACCCAAGCGGTGCCCAGCGTACCTTGATTCGACCGATGGTGATCAATGTTGATGATCCGAGCCCCATTTCGCGCTACAATTCCCTCGCCGTTCGCCCGCCCGAGGCTCTCGAGCAGGCCTGTGCGCCTTAAATCCCCGCAGTCTAACACCACCACTACATCCCAGTCGGAAGGCAATCCCTCGCTGGGCGTAACAATAGACTCAGCTCCCGGCAGGAACTTGTAGCGTGCGGGAACTTTCTCCGCTGCAACCGTGTATACGCAGACGCCTATCCCTTGGAGTAGATGTCCCAAGGCTAAACATGAGCCTAATGAATCGCCGTCAGCGGCCATATGTCCCACGAGCAAAACCGCTCGCGCGCTTGACAATTGTGAAAGAATTTCGTCGAGCACAGCACTACTTAACTCCACGTTCGATATCCTTGAGCAACTTGTGGATATGGACGCCGTGTTCGATCGAATCATCGAGTCTGAAGATGACTTCCGGAATGTGCCTAAGCTCAACACGGCTGCCAAGGGTGGAACGAATGTAGCCGCTCGCGTTTTCAAGCACTCTTAGCGTCTCAGTTCTCTCCTCTTCGGTTCCTAGGACCGACACAAACACCTTGAGGTGACGTAAATCTCCGGATAGGTCGAGACTAGTAATCGATGCAAACCCAATACGAGGGTCCTTCATCTCCCGCAGTATGTCGCTAATCGCTTCCTTAAGCGTGGTCTTAATGCGCTCGTGGCGATACTGTGACACTTCAATACCTCCTACCACTGATTAGAACAATTCACGCTGGGAATTAATCACCAGCCCCAAGCTTAAATTGACTTCCACGAAGCTTAACACAGCGTCAAGGCTCTTGTGAGTTTCTTCTAAGTTAGCCGAGACTACCGCCACCGCGATGGTAGCACGTTGCCACAAATCTTGATGTTCTACTTCCGCCACCGAAACATTAAACGCTTGCCTGACCTTAGCGATTAGGCTCCGCAGAATAGAGCGCTTCTCTTTAAGTGAGCGAACGTGGGGAAAGTAGAGCTCAAGCAGTACTGTTCCCACACGATAGCTCATTTCACCTCAACCTGTTCACTGACATAAGCCTCGATGACGTCGCCTTCCTTAACATCGTCATAGTTCTCCAGCCCAATACCGCATTCATAACCTGCAGCAACTTCGCGTGCATCGTCCTTAAACCGCTTGAGAGAGCTGATCTTGCCTTCATAAATGACGACTCCGCCACGCACCAACCGCACACCCGCGTGACGCGTGATTTTCCCTTCGGTAACCATACATCCCGCAATTACACCGACATCTGTCACCCTAAAAGTTGCGCGCACCTGTGCCTGTCCGATAACTACTTCACGGAACACCGGCGCTAGCATTCCCTTAAGCGCGGCCGTGAGATCATCGATGATCTCATAGATGATCCGGTAGAACCGCATATCTACTTGGTCCTCTTCGGCGACCCGGCGCGCGTTGGGGTCGGGTCGGACGTTGAAGCCAATGACAATGGCATCTGAAGCCTTAGCCAAAACTACGTCGCTCTCGTTTACGGGCCCGACGCCGGTGTGAATGACTTTGACCTCGACCTCTTTGTTGCTGAGTTTCTCCACGGCAGGTTTCAGCGCTTCCACCGATCCCTGCACGTCTCCTTTAATGATCAGCTTGAGGTCTTTGTTTTGGCCAATCTGCAGACGTTTATAGAAGTCGTCGAGGTTCGCGCGCTGAACGGGACGTTGCTCGGCCATCTTTTTGGCGTCTGCATTCGCGATCGCCATGCTCCTAGCGGTACGCTCATCCTTCACAACCTTAAATTCGTCGCCGGCCTGTGGAGCTTGGGAAAGGCCATGCAATTCCAAGGGTGTGGACGGGCCCGCCTTTTTCAGGCGCTTGCCCTTGTCGTTAATCATACCGCGCACTCGCCCGTAGCAGGGCCCCGCCACTACTGAATCTCCCACGGCAAGCGTGCCGCGTTGCACCAACACTGTGGCTACAGGGCCTTTGCCTTTATCCACATGTGCTTCAATAACCACGCCTCGCGCCGGGCGGGAAGGGTTAGCGCGCAACTCCAGCACCTCGGATACGGTCAACACTGCAGCCAACAGGTTGTCGATGCCAAACCGCTGCAGGGCCGAGACTTCAACAAAAATATTCTCCCCGCCCCACTCTTCCGGTACGATGGCGTACTCCGTGAGCTGTTGCTTTATCCTTTCCACATTAGCACCCGGTTTATCGACCTTGTTGACGGCCACAATAATTGCCACCTGTGCAGCCTTGGCGTGATTGAGCGCTTCTATCGTTTGGGGCATCACACCGT
>Ga0209105_100603_pt1 | contig 11581 bp, 9 predicted proteins | sample SedPBSmetaG_FD_184158 | JGI IMG/M metagenome (GOLD analysis project Ga0209105, IMG submission 184158) | Freshwater sediment bacterial and archeal communities from Indian Creek, Illinois, USA to study Microbial Dark Matter (Phase II) -... | ecosystem: Environmental > Aquatic > Freshwater > Creek >...
GCCATATTGCCCTCCCCGTATTATTAGTTGCCCGGCTGAGAAGCTTCAAGTTCATCTGTCACATTGTTAAAAGTTCCTTCTATGGCATCGCTTAGGAAACCTATAGCAACTATTAGCACAACAACGAGAATTGCTGCTAAAATAGCATACTCTACCATGCCTTGACCTTTTTCGTTCTGGATAAAACTCTTTATTTTTTTCAACATATCGCATTTCTCCTTTCTATTGGATACTTTTCTTGTTATATTGATCATTTTTGTCACCTCTTCTGTGATTTAATCCAGTTATATATTTAAGAAAAAGCTGTTGTTTTGCAATTTTTTCACCCAAGCTGCCCCATAACCTGAATTACCAACGGGCCTAGTACGAGAACCATCAATGGGAGAAATCCGAATAACGCTAAAGGGATCATCATTTTTATACTTAAGCCCCTTGTTCTTTCCATGACTTTAGCGTTTTTTGCTTGACGCATTACATAGGCTTCACTTTTTAAAACCTCGGCTATGGGAGCACCTTTACTATAAGCTATCAGTACATCTGAAACAGTGTCCGAAAGCATATCGACATTGTTTCTAAAAGACATATTTTCCATCGCTTGCTCCCAACGTCCGCCGTTTTTTGTTTCAACCATGACGGCTCGGAATTCATCCGCCAGTGCGCCTTTCATTCTGATTGAAACTTTATCTATAGCTTGCTGTATAGGAAGCCCGCTATCTACAACAGAGCTTAGAATGTCTAAAAACCCGGGCAATTCATATTCTATACTCATTCTTTTTTCTAAAAGTTTTCGGTTTACGTATGATTGGCTAAACATTGAACCTAAAAGGTAACAAGTAAGTCCAAGAACAAACAAAAGCACGTTCATCCCAAACATGGCACCAGTAACAAAAAAGAATAACATTCCGGCAAGCCCAAGAATTTTCATTGAAAGCATTTCTTCCGGGGTAATGGTTTTTGAAAGTCCGGCCTCTTTTATCTTTTCTTTCCATTCATTGAAATCAAACCCTAAAAACTTTGAAAGTTTTTCAAGAAAAGGTCTGTTTGAAAACATATAAGGATATAAATGAGCTCCAAAAAATTTGCCATATTTTGTTTCAGACCATGCTATGCCTTGGATTATTTTTTCAATGCGTTGTTCATGCATAAACAGTCTTTCCTCGAGTGGCACTCGTTTTCTTCCTGTACTTTTCAAGAAATAAGGGACTGATAGCACTAAGAAAAATAATATACCTGATAATAAAGCTAATGTTGTAACGTTCATGAAGCCCTCCTTTTATAACTTGATATTTGACATTTTTTTCATTATAACGCCGCCTAATATAATAAACACATAGCAAAATAAAAAAACGAGTCTGCCCATCGTGGTTTCAAGCAATGGATCGAAATAGCCCGGGCTTATAACCATTAGTATTATTGTCAGAACAAAAGGAATACCTGACAATAACATTGAGGTCGCGTTTACTTGTGCCAAAGTCGCTCTTATATCCGCTTCCATTAAGGTCCTTGAGCTTATTGTTGCTCCTATCTGTTCGAATGTTTGTCCTATTCCGCCGCCGTGTAATCTTTTTATTTCAATTGTTATAGCAAGATGTTTCGCATCTGCGCTTCCTGTTCTTTCGTAAAGCTTATAGAAAGCTTCTTCGATATTAGCTCCATATTCAATATCAACTAAAACCTTTTTCATTTCGGCACGGATAACTGGATGAATAATCCTTGTATTGACGACATCGCCTATAGCTTGTGTTACTGAACTACCTGCTCTCATAGAAGCCGCCATACGCCTTAACGCCTTAACAAAGTGTTGGTTAAAAAACCGTAGATTTTTATTAACCCTGCTTTTCACGTACATATCAGGTAAAAGCAACCCAATAAAAGAAAACGCAACCGCTAAAGGCGCGATCTGTGTTAACTGCTGTACAATAGCAAAAATAGCAGCGCCTGAAAATGCAGCTATCCCTATATATAGCGGTAAAACAACGCCCGATCCGCTTCTTTTTAAGTCTAATTCTTTTTTCTCAAACCATGAACGTTTTTGCTCTTTTGCGTTCACGTTGCCTTCTATTTCAGCGGCCTTTATCATGGAGTCTACCATGAGTTTCTCTTTATCAAGAATTATTCGTTCGGATATACTTATTTTTCTTTTGCGGCCTAAAACAATTCCCGCAAGAACGAAAAAAATAACTGCACCAATCGTAATAGAAAGCGTTTCCGGAGATAATGTTATCCCCATTTAAACCTCACCTCCTTTGTTAAACAGCTCCATAGGAATTGAGACACCCATATCATTGAGTTTGTGTATTATTTGCGTCGGAACATATCCCGTTGTAATGAAATTACCATAGACTTGACCATTTGAATTAATTCCTTCTTGTTCGTAGCGAAAAACATCCTGTAGATATATTTTCTCGTCATCTTCGGCATTTTTAAGTTTTAGCTTAGAGGCTCCTTCTCGTCCGATGCCTACTATATGAGTTATGTTTTTTATTTTCCGACTTCCGTCTTTTAGTTTATTTATCTGAACAATTAAATCAATCGCTGAACAAATTTGCTGCTTTTGAGAAAGCTCTGTGAACTTCATATCGCTCATTCCAAACAATATAGGCAATGTCGCCTCAATCATATCTTTAGGCGAATTTGCATGGACGGTAGTGAGCGACCCGTCATGTCCTGAACTCATTGCTCTTAACATATCAACTATGCATCCGTCTCGAATTTCACCGACAACTATTCTATCAGGACGCATTCTTAAACTATTCTTGACAAGCGCTCTAATTGTAATTTCACCCGAACCCTCGGCCGACACCGGACGAGCTTCAAGCCGCCTTACGTTATCCTGATTAAGTTTTAGTTCGCATGAATCTTCAATTGTAACGATTGATTCGTTTGCTGGTATAAAATTAGAGAGCATATTTAGAAGCGTTGTTTTACCTGTACCGGTTCCTCCGCTTACAATAACATTACATCTGGCGATAACGCATAACCGTAAAAATTCGAGCATTTTGACGTCAAGGCTACCAAACCCCAGATAGTCTTCTCCAGTTAGTTTTGTTTTAGAAAACTTTCTTATGGTAAGCGTGCATCCATCAGGAGAAATAGGCGGAACAGTAGCGTTGACGCGCGAACCATTACGAAGTCGTGCGTCAACTAAAGGATCGCTTTCATCTATCCTGCGTCCGATTGGCTGCACTATACGTTCTATAACCGAACGTAATTCGTCATTGCTCTGAAATTGACAATCAGGTAATAACTCCAGCTTCCCTCTTTGTTCTATATATATCCTATCCCAGCGAGTTACCATTATCTCTGTAATGTTATCGTTTTCGAGAAGATCTTGGATTGCTCCATAGCCTAAAATTTCATCCATGATTTTCGTGGCGAGCTTTCTTCTTTTAACCGAATCTTTTACAAGATCCGGTTCCGCCGCCAACAAGGATAATATGGCGTCTTTGAGCAATGATTTAAACTGTTCCTGTTTTCCTTCAGTAAGAATTCTTTCTCCATAAATTTCGTTAACCTTGGCTTTTATTCTTCTGCTTATGTCCGCTTCGGTATTTATTTGTTCCGGAGGAGCGAACTGTTCTTCTTTGCTTTGACCAAAGCCTCTGTTTTTAATAAGATGATCGTAATCGTGCGTGTTTTTCATTTTTGAGCGCAATATACTGCTATCAGACATAAATACTCCTTTCTAATCCAGACACTATCTTTTAAAAAGTCGTCCTAATAAAGAACCATTGCCTTGTTGCGACCTTGTGGATACAACTTTGTTGAAAACAGGGAATAGCTTATGACCGAGCCTTTTAATGGCTGCGGAAAATTCGTTTTCTCTATCGAGAACTGCTGAATTACCGAGATTTGTTATTTCTCTTATTTTTGGGAATTCAGGAATAGTCTCAAGAAGAGGGACGCCTAATGTTTCAGGAATTGACCGTATGTTTATATCAACGCTTTCTCCTTTAGGCATTCTATTTATAACAAGTTGTATTTTATTTAATGGGAAATCTATTGACTTTAAAGTATCAAGAAGTAATCTAGCGTCGTATATAGACGCTACATCAAGTGTTACAACCAGAAGAACAACAGATGCTTTCTCAATAGCGACCATTGTATGGTTTGCTGTATTGTTTGCCGTATCAATGATAATTACATCAAAGTCGCAAGCTTTTAAATTATCTAATACTGTTTCTATATCTTGTAACGTAATCTCCATCTCTTCTGTATGATTTGTTGGCGCTGCAAGTATCTTTAGTCCTGTTTCTTTGTGAGTTGATAGATACTTCTCGATTTGCTGCTGGGTATATTTAATATTACCTATAGCTCCCGATGAAACTCTTTGTTTTATATCAGCCGTCCAATTAGATATTGTTGCGTTGGGTAGTATCTTCATATTGCTTGCAATGTCGCCAAAGGCTAAATCGAAGTCAATAAGGCACACCTTTAGGGGCTGGCCATTTATTCTAACCGAAGCATAAGCAAGAGCAAGCTCTTTACTTATAGTTGATTTCCCAACACCTCCTTTGGGGCAATTTACAGCGATAACGATTTGTTTTAGTGTTTTTACACCTTGCTGCACAAAAGCCCCTTGCGAAGAGTCGTCATAATTTACTGGAGAATTCCCCCATTGTCCGTTAACCGGCGGCGAGAACCCTTGAGGTTTTTGCGGTGGAGGAAACCCCCCTTGGGAATAACCTTGTTGACCATACCCCGGCTGAGGAGGAGGGAAGGCGGCTCGTTCTGGTTGGGGGTATTGCGGATATTGATGCGGTGGTGGATAGTTTGAGTGCACAGGTTGCTGCTGTGGATAGTGCGGGTATCCTCCTTGTTGTTGAGGTGGTTGATATGGCGAAGGCGGATATTGGTTTTGCTGTGAGGCATAGTTGTTAGCAGGTGATTGCGGAGATTGACTTGGAAACCCCGCAAGGTTTTGAGAATTAACGGGATAACTAGAAGTTGGTACAGGTTGTTCTAATTGCCTTATTGAAGAAACAAGCCTTTCTGTAACATGATTTCTAACAATAACGTTATCGACCTTAAAGTTATTTCTCAAGTGTGCCTGAAAGGAGTGGTTTTCAATTTGGGATATAACTGTTTTTTTTGTATAAGGTGATCCTGCCGACAATGCGCCAAGTAATTGAAAAAAATCCATTTCGCTTGAAGCATCGGAAATTATTACATGGACTGGTTGTTTTTCACACGTTTTATTGTATCCTGTAACCCCGTCCGTGTAACATTCAACTGAATACTCAGGCTCAAACATAAATATTTTTTTTAGATCCTCGCAATGTGCCTCATTGGGTTCAATTATTACAATTTGCTTTTTCACTCTAAAAGCCCCCTTTCTTTATCTATTCTGAAAGAACTTCTTGAAAATCGTCTTGGTTTACTATGTCGATAGTTTCTATTCCCTCCAAAGGAACAGGCTCATAATTCCCGGGACGGACTATGCCGACTCTGACTGTTCCGTTTTTGATATAATGCGCTAAACTCAAAGCCTCTTGTGGGGTTAACTCAACTATGATTCCTGATACTGTAGGAGTTCCGCCTTCACCGCCCATAGAGTCGTATAATACATCAAGAACTCTTGTGTATTGCGTAAACGGAATAGTGAAGGATACAGCTTCTCCTGCTTCGTTAGGGGAGACAATTCCTGCGTATATGTTTACCCGAGCTCCTTGTGTCATTAAAGGATTTGTAACAGTAATATTGTCAACCGGAATTGCAAGTCCGACATTGTTTGGAGATAATCCCATTTCAGCAGGAGAACCGGCAAAGTCAACGGAATAAGAAGATATCAGCACCATGCCTTGCATAACATCTGTCCGAAGATGTGTGCCTATAAAATATTCCAAATTATGCTCAGTGACAAATCTAGGATCGTCCGGACCACGCATTTGCAATTGCCGCCTGATGATGTCTGTTTCAATTTCTTCCTCTATTAATATCTCAGGGGTTATAAGTGTCCCTGCTCGATGGTTAGCGTTAAACAGATAAATTACCGTTCTTTCAGCGGATAAAAACTGAAATACTCCGTATGATACGAGTATTGCTAATAAACCTATTACCGCAAGTGCTATTTTTACTGTTTTTGTCATAAATATTATTTCCTTTCTGATACTACCTTAAATTATCAAGAGTTATAGAAAAACCAGCTTCTTGAAAACTAAATTTGCGAGGGGAAAATATTAATTCCCATTGTTCAGCATTTTCGTCAACGACATATGCTATTTCGCCAGCTATTTTTCTGCCTGGACTTATTACCGTATTAAGGTTGCCTCGGGTGTTGGCTATTTGTTTCTCGTCCATGATGTAGTTCTGTTCGTCTAAAAGCATAAACATTGCCGGAACAGAAACGGGAAGATCTCTTGCACCATTATTTTCAATTAAAGAATCAATTATTAATAGCCTTTGATTATCGCTTGTTCTGTCAAAACGAACACTTTGAAGGGTTATAGCTATAAGCCCATACTCAACCCTTTCTCCCACCGAATAGGGAATAGATGATCGAAGTTCGGTATTGTCGTCGATATTCATAGAAGCGCCGCATCCTGTGGCTATTACGGTTACAATGATTAATATTGCCGTTACCAAGGTTAATTTCATTTAAATGTTCCTCCTTTGCTATAATGTTATTGTTTCTTTTGATTGTATCACTTTCTGAAGAAAAAGTCCAAGTTGGGAGCGTTGTTTCTCATTGCTCATCAAAAAGCCCGGAGAGCTTTCTCTTTAAGCAATCCCCGGACTTTCGTTGAACTTTTATTACACTTCGGCTAAAGCGGCATAATTTCTTCGTTCCATGAAATTAAGCAGCTCTTGATTTGATGGCTTTGTCCCACCTAACATATCAATTGATACCAATACGGGCTCAATATTCTTAAAATCGTAGTTTCTGGAAGATCTGCAAACAAACCATCCAACAGGGGAGCGGGGGAACCATTTGGTCACATCTCTGTCGTCTATTCGTTCCTCACGTCCTATTTTCCTTACTATTGCAGCAACGTCATCCGCTCTTGAGATTTTTCCCGCAAAGACCAGCCCTGAGTTGGCAATGATAGAAGACGGCATTGATGCAATTTTTTGTGTTACTGAAAGTATGAAAAGCCCCATTCCCGCCGATTGATCAAGTATTCTTTCAAATTCAGATTGTCCCGGTAGGGGAGAGCCATTCTTTGCATCTGCGGAATCTTGTCCTGTTAGCACCTCGTTTGCTTCTTCGATAACTAGCATGGTTTCGAATTGATCAGGAGATAAGAAGCCGCCTTCGTGTGCTTGAGCATATTTAAAAAACCCCGAGGTTATCGCACCGAACACGAAGTTTTTAAACGTTGTCTCTAGTCCGTAAGACTCCAGAACTAATACATCATCATTTCCGATCAAGTCGTCAATGCCAATTCCATCATCTCTTCCAAAAAGTTGAGCTTCGATCGAGAACTGTCTTCCAAACACCTGAAGCCTATCAAGAACTCTAACGTAAGCATCACGGACATCGTTTCCTATTTTCCCCTTTTTAGAGTTATCGCCCTCAAGGTTTCTCTTTGTTTCCACCATTTTTTGATAAATTTTCGGTAAAGTGATACTTTGGCTTCTGTCACTAGCGACTTCACGCCAATTTGGAACAAACACTCCGGCTTTATCATAAAGCTCAAAGAAGGTTTCAGATAGTATCGCTTTTCCTCGTTCTCCTAATCCATATGCTCTGCAATATATCTCAATTAGCCCGTCAACCCATTGCTGTGGATAAACATTCTTAGGTATTTTGCATAAGTTAAGGTTTATTGGTAAAAATTCGGGATTGCCCAAACTATAGAATTTAAACCTTTCAGGTTCGACAAATCTTGCCAGGCCTCTCCAATCCTGTTTGGGATCCATACATACTATTCTCATTCGTTTTCCGCTTTTGCGTCTAACTTTATTCGCTAACTCTGCAACAAAACGCATTGCGGCAACCGTTTTGCCTGAACGCGACTCTCCGGTGAAAAATCCATGCATGATCTCATCAGATGAAACCCTGTAGTCGAAAGGCGTTGCGTAACCCCATTCTTCAGTCCATCGTTCGGCTGAAAGCACTTTACCCATATATATTTCTCCCGGTCTCATTGAAGGAACGGCAAATTTAGGAATATCGGGAGTGTCGGCAAAGATACCGCCTTCAGAAATACGCGGCGGGTGAGTGTATGCCGTGTATTCTTCCGGAAGTAATATTGTTGTATAACGGTAACTCTCGATCTCTCCGCTTATAGAATGATCAAGGGTTGCGTCAGGGCTAAATGCTCCGAAGTGATATAGTAAATGGCTTTCTTCATGAGGCGATAAATCCATCACCTGCAACGGACAAACTAAGGCATCGTTGCTATGCCATGCAGATTTAGCGAGTGCCTCGGCTGCGGATTTAGTTTCATTGTCAGGTGTAGCAATGTAGATGTCTGTGAAAAAAGCCCCATCGCCGTTTAACGCTCTCATCAATCTGTTGTTTTGGAACTCTAAAAGCCTTATGATGTTTTTAACTTCTATATCTTCCCATTGAAAAGATTTAGCAAAGCTAAGTGATGGGCCAACACCCATGTTAGAAGAAGTCCCTTGTGAAAAACCTCTCGATATCCCATTTGAAATACCTTCGCTGCGTCCCCAGCTATCGGTTGTTCCTCGGCTTGTACTTACGCCTTCCGAATAAGTTCTTCCTACACTTTTTGACAAACTTTGGGTATCGCTTACAGCTACCGAGTTTCCTACCGATGTGCCTTTCGATTGACCTTGCGATACTCCAACGCTTTCGCTTCGCCCAACGGACTCAGACCATGACTGAGATACGGCGGAGCCTCGCGTAACTCCAAAGCTTTCTGATACTGAATTCCCTCTGCTTTGAGAAACACCCCAACCTTGACTTTCGCCAAAAGATTGAGTTTGCCCCATCGCCTCGGAAGTCCCTTCTGATGTTGACTGCCCGGATGAAGCTCCGAAAGACTGAGATGCACTATTGGCTAAAGATGTGCCAAGACCGACGCTATCGCCCGCCGTTCTGCTTAATCCATCACTGACGCCTTCACTTGTTCCCATTCCAACGCTTGTATTAACAGACATTCCTCCGTTAACCTCTGCAACAAGTGCATCGGCACCAGCGCTTATATTTACACCTGATCCTTCTGAGCCGGTTCTGTTACTTCCTTGATTGACGCCTGTTGATGCCCCTTCTGATGCACTAAGTCCGACATTTTCAGAAAAACTATCTGTAGTACCTTGGGTTTGACCTTCACTAAAACCTGATGATTCGGATTGTCCTTCACTTCTGCCATAAGTTATACTATCCCCTAAAGAAGCAGAACGACCTAGGCTTTCGGATTGACCGATTCCGACGCTTTCTGAAGTTCCCCACCCTTGGCTTTCTGAAACACTGTCTGTCATTCCTTCGGATACACCAAGCGTTTCGCTTATTCCGGTAGTTGTGCTTACACCTAAACTTTCAGATACGCTATCGGATAAAGAAACGCTGTCTGTTCGCCCAACCGCTTGCGTAAACGTATCGCTTTGGGAAACGCTCCTTGTGAAAGAGTCTCCTTCAGTTAACGTTTCCGCAGTACCAATGTTTTCGCTCGAATTTGTTCCCGAATTCCAACCATCTGATGCGCCAAGATTAGCCATAAATATCATAGGAAGGCTTATGCCAAAATTTATAGATTTACTTCCTTCGGACAACCCTTCCCAGTAAGTCATATGTTTTGCAGTTTTTGTAAGCCATGTTCTTAAAACCTCTTCCGAAACAGGCGTTGACATAACTTGAATAACATATTCTCTGTCTGACATTCCGGCAATAAATTCTTCTGTTGTGTCTTGAGCTTCAGGGCTTATGTTTTCGTTTCCTATACCCCTGTTACCTGCATCAACCCCTCCCGGGCGAGCTTTCGGCAAACCCCTCATTACGGATAGATGTTTCATGCCATGAATTTTATCTCTTAACCATTCAGCCTCTTCATGGGTTAAGGCTCTAAACTCCATCGTTCTGTATGTTCCGCGCAAAAGACCAGAAAGCGCTGCATAGTCCATATCCGCTGCTTTTTTTGCCTCGCTTTGTGTTTCGGCAATGCCTTGTACTCCATAAAGAAATAGAAACCCTAAAGAAACGGGCTTTATCATGTTCGCCATTATAGTGACCATGTTTAGGCCTCTTTCCCAGACACCGGCAAGTAATTGCTGATGCATTTGCATAAAAGATAACGCCTGTTTCATAATTGCAGGGAGTCTTAAAATTCTCAATAATCTGATAGCTTTATAAACTCGCCTTACCTCGCCTGTTTTGTCGGTTATATCCAGCTCAAACAATAAATACTTCGCATGATCTCCATTTGGACTGTATTCAATTGATGCATTTAGTACGTTTAAGTCGGTACCGTATTCAGTACGGTTAACGGGCTCTTTGTATCTTTCTCGAATGTAATTTTTTATAGCCGCTATAGGTGCCATATATTAACCTCCTTTTATTAATTTTATATTAGTTGAAAAAAACCAAGCCATTCTGCAAAAAAACTATTAACAAAATTCAAAAAAAGAAACAACGATATCTAAAGGCGACTTGCTAAAATAAACAATATGATGTACAATACAACGGAACAATTACAATAAACGAAAGGATAGAAATGTAGGCTATAAAAGTAACTGCTGCGCAAAGTCTCAAGCACTAATTTTTAAAAGGAGTATTGAGAAATATGTCACTTTTAGCAAAGATCGGAAAAGAGTCTTTTTTAGACAGAGAGGAGGAAAAGTTTTTATTGGAAAAAGCAAAAAACGGAGATAAGGAGGCAAAGGAAAAAATAATACGAGCAAGTTTTCCTTTAGTGACCTTTTGGGCAAGAAAAATCAAAAGCAAGTATAAAAATGTTGACATGAATGATCTGGAGCAAGAAGGAGTTTTGGGATTGCTTGGGGCATTTGAAAATTATGATATAAAAAGAATAAACGAAATAAAATTTGCCACATATGCTAATTTTAAAGTCAAAGAAGCGATAAAAACCTCAGCCCAAAGGCAATGCAGCGCTTTCCCTCAACCAGCACACATCTCTACTCTTTATGGTAAAATAAGAGAATATGAAACAAAACATTTCCAAGAGCATCTGGTTCGACTTTCATCGGTAAACATTGCGCGGAAACTTGATGTTACAGAAGATTGCGTAGAAAGGGCAAAAAATTTCTATCAACCGGTTGTATCGTTACAGGAAGTCATTTGTAATGACAGTAAAACATCTCGCCAGGAATTAATAATGGATAATGGCGAATCCTTAGAAGACTCAGCGCTTGATGGTATGCTTAGAAAAGAAGTAAAAGAGCTTGTCGGTATTTTAGGAGAACCTTCTGCAACTTATGTTCGAATGCGCTTTGGTATTGATTGTGTCCCATTAACTTTTGGGGATATTGCTGATCGGTTTGGTGTTACGGGAGAAAGTGTAAGAAAAGATATAATGAAATCAATGAAAAGAATGAAAAAAATGCCCGAGTTTAAAAAATTAGCTAGTCAATTATAAACGTAAGGAGGTTTTTGATGTATTCAGAAGAAGCGATTTATGTATACGAGAAACTCTTAGCAGGAGAGATAAAAAAC
>Ga0209105_100605_pt1 | contig 11569 bp, 9 predicted proteins | sample SedPBSmetaG_FD_184158 | JGI IMG/M metagenome (GOLD analysis project Ga0209105, IMG submission 184158) | Freshwater sediment bacterial and archeal communities from Indian Creek, Illinois, USA to study Microbial Dark Matter (Phase II) -... | ecosystem: Environmental > Aquatic > Freshwater > Creek >...
ATTTTAAGTAAAATTAATGGTTATTCAATTAATTATCTGCAGTTCTTTGATGCCTTACTTTAAAACGTTCTTTACATTCCATAGAATATGGAAATATCGAAAGGACCTCAAACAAAATTGAAAATGTCTTTCAAAAAACATTTCCTAAAAGTGTTAAGAGGTTAATGAAGATTAAAAGAGGAGTAATGTCGCGAATAAACACATAGAATAGAAATTCAAACCCAGAAAAAACTTTTTGACATTTAACCCCCAAGTTTTTGACAGCGCCTTTCAAAACCGAAAAACATATATATATATATATATTAACAATTGTAATATAACAATTGTAATATATATTAATGATTCTTTTAAAACCACATGATTTAAATAAAATTTTCAGTTTTATAATAGGAGGTAAAATATGAAGTTTAACACGAAATCAGTCCACTCAGGAAGGGCGCCGTGTCCAGCAACAGGGGCAATTTCAACTCCAATATGGCAGACTTCCACTTTCATCTTCGATGACTATGGGAAGCCCAAAGAACATGATTACACAAGAACCAGTAATCCTACAAGAAAAGCATTAGAGGATACTCTTGCAGAACTTGAAGGAGGTAATGCCGGGTTTGCTTTTGCAAGTGGAATGGCTGCAATTACAAGCGTAATACATCTCTTAAAAGCAGGTGATCACGTAATAGTATGTGATGATTGTTATGGAGGAACATACAGACTCTTTAACGAGATAATGACCAAATTTGGTCTTGAATTTACATTTTTAAGACTTGATGATGAAGAAAAGATTCAAGATGCAATTAAGCCAAACACAGAATTAATATGGACAGAAACACCATCAAATCCTTTACTTAACATTACAGACCTTGAAATGATCTCAAAAATTGCAAAAGAGCATGATATGCTTACAGTTACAGATAACACCTTTTCAAGCCCTTATTTTTTAAAACCAATTGATTTTGGAATCGATCTTGTATTGCATTCAACAACAAAATACTTAAATGGGCATTCTGACGTTATTGGAGGCGCCGTAGTAACTACAACAGATAAACTTGCAGAAGCTGTCCATTTCCAGTTAAATGGGCTTGGAACAAATGCAGCGCCATTTGATTCATGGCTTGTTTTAAGGGGTATTAAAACACTACCACTTAGAATGGAAAAACATGCTGCAAATGCCATAGCTGTTGCTGAATACCTTCATGACCATCCAAAAGTTAATGAAATCTTTTATCCAGGACTTCCATCCCATAAAGGGCATGAAATCGCTGAAAAACAGATGCAAGGATTTGGAGGAGTTGTATCCTTCAAAACTGATTCCGATATAGGTACATTTTTGAGAGGTCTTGACCTGTTTTCACTTGCTGAATCACTTGGTGGTGCAGATTCGCTTGTTGAGCATGCTGCAACCATGAGCCATGCTTCAATGGGTGAAGAAGGCCGTCGTAATGCAGGAATTACAGATGATCTAATCAGGCTATCCATTGGGCTTGAAGACAGCTATGATTTAATCGAAGATCTGGATAAAGCACTTTCAAATGCTTGATTATTTCAAATAGGGAAAATAATTTTAAATTTCCCAGTTTACTTTTTTTGATTTAATAAGGATCAAAATCTTTATACGTTACAATAATATAACAATTGTTAACTTTCAATTGATAAATAATTAAACTCATACTACTTACTGTGAGTTTGCAAACAGTAATAAAAACACTGCAACCTTTGATTATTATATTCCTTAAAACTGGAGGAATTTAATGGATTATGATTTGATAATTGTAAGATACGGGGAAATTGGAGTTAAAAGTCCAAAAGTAAGGCGGAGATTTGAAAATAAGTTGATTTCAAACATTAAAAATAAGCTTAACTGTAAAATAGAAATTAATCAGGGACGGATATTCTTATATCCTGAAAATTTCGAAGATGCCGAAGCTGCTTTAAGTAAAGTAACAGGTATAGTTTCTTACAGCCCTGCAGTTTCCACCAAAACAGATTTTAATGGTATAGAAGAAACATTAAACAAATACGTGGATAATCTAGTTGATGAAGGATTATTCGATAAAACAAAATCATTTGCAGTACGTGGAAGAAGAGTAGGAACTCATGAATTTTCAAGTCAAGAAATGGCAGGATTTTGCGGCTCAGTAATTGTTAAAGCAGCTGATGCCCCTGTTGATTTAAGCAACCCTGATTTTGAATTCTTTATAGAAGTTAGGGGCAATAAAACATATATTTTTCACGAAAAAATTCATGGAATAGGAGGTCTTCCTGTTGGAACTCAGGGAAAAGTAGTTGTTCTTGTATCTGGAGGTATTGATTCACCAGTTGCAGCATTTATGATGCTTAAAAGGGGCTGTGAGGTTATAGTTCTTCATTTTAATAATTATCCCTACACTGGAGGCTCAAATTTAAAGGTACTTAAAATTATTGACAAGCTCAATGAATATTCTCCATCAAAATTAAAATATTATGAAGTAGGATACGGAGAATACCTTAAAAAATGCATTGAAGAAGCGCCTCCACGTTTAACATGTGTTCTATGTAAAAGTGGGATGTATAAAATCGCTGAAGGGCTTGCCAAAAAAGAAGGAGCTCTTTCAATTGTGGATGGGAGCAGTCTGGGACAGGTTGCCTCTCAAACACTTCCAAACATACTTGCAACAAGATATGTAACACAGATGCCAGTGTTAAGCCCTCTTATTGGGCTTGATAAACTTGAAATTGAAGAAATTGGAAGGAATATTGGCACATTTGATATTTCAATACTGCCTGCTGGAGGATGTACGGCTGTTCCAAGGTATCCTGAAACAAATGCAGATTTGAAACATGTTTTAGAGGTTTTGGAAGACATTAATTTTGAGGAGGAAGTTAAAAAAGTTATATCTTCTTTGAATAACGAGAATTAAAAATTCTCTAAACACAATGTACAATAAAAATGAATCAGGAGGGAGACTTCATGAATGTAGATGAAGTACTTTCAGGAATTCAAAAAGAAATGGTGCTTCAAGAAGGTGCATGTGGAATATGTCACCTTGCACTTAAAAAACTTTCAGAAAGTGGGGGTAGAGCGGTTTCAAGAGAAATGCCTGAAGGGATAGAAGCAGAAATAGTTGACAGTAAAGGTAAATCCATAGGAAGGGGTACTGATATAGTTTGGCCGCCTGCTATTTTAAAAGCCCAGATAGATGCAGGTATTATTCCTAAAAATATTGCAAATAAACTTGAAATTATTTTAACAGGTGATGAAGATAGAAAAAAAGTTTCTGCGATGTATGGATATGGGAGAGTGATTGCACCTGCAGGCACAGTGTTAAGCCTATTGTGGAGCGAAGGCGGGCGTGTTGAGATTAAAAGAGAAGGAATTGGCATCGCCGCATACTTATATGACAAGGAAGACGAATTAATATCAGATGCGGTATCTGCATTTTGCCCAATTTGTGCTATAAATATTGCAGCTTCAAGAAATAAAAGACTGTTTAGTGCTGTTAGGAAAAAACATGAAGATGCTGTAAACACTGGAAAAATTAAATATGAAAGAGGCATTGAAAACATGGTTTACTGGGATAGAAGGAGGGTATTTGCAAGGATTATCGAAAATGAAAAGACTATAGGGGAAAATTTCGGATGTTGCACTTCTTATGCTACTATAAGGGCTGAAATAGCTGCCGGATTTGGAAACGAATCCATGAACAGGATCTTTAAAAACTACTGTGATATGTGTCCTCTAAAATGCTTCTGGCTTGATAAATCCATGGGGGCAATAGGGAACATAATATTAAACAGAATGAAAGATGCGGGGTTAAGAGGAGATGTGCTGTTAGAAGACTATATAACGGTGCACTTATTTGACGGTGATAAAAAAGTTGCACATGGCATAGGATCTCTCTGCTCACTCAGTGCAACTGTAAATGCTTTTTTAAGGGGAGATGCAGTTAAAATTCTAAAACCACCCGAGGCACGTGGATTTCCATACAAAAAATAAAGGAGAATTCATCCGTGTAATTCCCCTAACTATCTATGAAGTTTAGACATTAGATGCACAACAGTTATAAGTAACAATTGTTATAATATGCTATTGTTAAGCAGAAAACGGGGGATATTAAAATGGGAATATTTTCAAAAATATCTGAAAAAGAAGTAACCAAAGCTATTGTAGAAGGATTTGCCAGTGAATTTATAGACTGCATTGAAAGTGATGTAATTATAGTTGGAGCAGGCCCAAGCGGACTTGTAGCAGCAAAAAAACTCGCAGAAAAAGGCGTTAAAACACTCATAATAGAAAGCAACAATTATTTAGGCGGTGGTTTCTGGATAGGCGGCTACTTAATGAACAAAGTAACCGTAAGAGCTCCTGGCCAGAAAATACTTGATGAAATAGGAGTACCATACAAAGAAGTAAAAGAAGGACTATACGTTGCAGATGGACCTCACGCATGTTCTAAACTTATAGCAAGTACAATGGATGCCGGGGCAAAAGTAATCAACATGACCAAGTTTGATGACGTTGTCCTGCGTGATGACCGTGTCAACGGCATTGTTATGAACTGGACACCTGTATCAGCCCTTCCAAGAGCCATAACCTGTGTAGATCCTGTTGCAATTGAATCAAAAATTGTAATAGATGCAACTGGACACGATGCAGTCGTCGTGAAATCTTTAGAAGAACGTGGACTTGTTGATATTGAAGGATTTGGTGGGATGTGGGTTGAAAAATCTGAAGATGCAATTGTTGAACACACAAAAGAAGTCTTTCCAGGACTATTTGTAACTGGAATGTCAGTTGCAACAACCTATGGTCAGCCAAGGATGGGTCCTACCTTTGGAGGAATGCTTCTTTCTGGTGAAAGAGTTGCTGAATTAATTTTCGAGAAATTAAAAGGTAACGGAGATATTAAAGCTGGCGAAGCTGTAGTAGCGGGCAAATAATTAAACCATTATTACATCAATTTTTATTTTTAAGACGATTTTTATGGTAGCTGAAGTTATTGCAGTTTGTAAGAGTGAAAAAAAACAAACTAAAAAAGTTAACGTTGGAGATGCATGTCTTAAAGAAAATTACGGCATCGTTGGAGACGCTCATGGAGATTTCAATACACACAGACAGGTAAGTTTACTTGCAATTGAAAGTATCAACAAAATGAGGGAGCTCGGTTTAAATGTGAACCCTGGTGACTTTGCAGAAAATTTAACCACTGAGGGGATTGATCTAACTATTCTGCCCATAGGTACAAAGCTACTTGTTGGAAAAGAAGTCATTCTTGAGGTTACCCAAATAGGTAAAGAATGTCACACCCGCTGCGCAATCTACCATCAAGCAGGAGACTGTATAATGCCAAAAGAAGGCATTTTTGCAAGAGTGATCAAAGGTGGGGCTATAAAATCAGGGGATAGAATTAATTTGAATTAAAAAGAATAGTTATTCTTCTTCGCACGCACTACATATATCTTTAAGTTTCGTTTTATTTTCCCTGTAATTATCAATTGCAGCGTGCAGCGCATCTGCAGCAAGGTTTGAACAGTGCATTTTAACTGGTGGAAGCCCCTCAAGCTTTTCTGCAACATCATTTCTGTTAATTTTCATCGCATCATCAATGGTTTTTCCAATCGCCATTTCAGTAACCATGCTGCTTGTTGCAATGGCCGCGCCACAGCCAAATGTTTTAAATTTAATGTCTTCAATCACGTCGTCTTTTACTTTAATATAAATGGTCATTAAATCTCCACAAACCGGGTTTCCTACAGTTCCAACACCATCTGCATTTTCTATTTCCCCTACATTTCTGGGGTTTTGAAAGTGTTCCATTACTTTATCACTATACATATAATCAACCTCTAATTAAATTTATTCTTTTATGTTCTCTGAAGCCGTCAAACACAAGGTGTTTGGGCAGTCAAAAATCAAGGATTTTTGAAAGCTTCGCACCAGAGTGGAGAAAGTTTCCTGAGAGTTCCAACTACTTCTTGAATTGACTTTATTGCATGTTCAATATCTTTTTCTGTGTTTTCTTTTCCAAGCGTCAGGCGTAGCGATCCATGTGCATCAACTTCTTTTAAACCTATTGCCATTAGAACATGTGATGGTTCTAATTTTTTTGAAGAACATGCAGAACCTGTTGAAGCAGCGATTCCTTTTGAATCAAGGTGTAATACCAGAGATTCACCTTCAATACCTGTAAACCTGAAATTCGCGTTATTTGGAAGTCTTTTTGTTCTATGCCCATTTAAATAAGATTTTTCCACAGAATTAAGTACTTCATTTATTAATCTGTCTCTTAAATTTGTTAAATATTTCGCATTATCCAGAAGATTTTCTTCTGCAAGTTCACATGCTTTACCCAGACCAACAATTCCTGAAACATTTTCTGTACCTGGCCTTATGCCTTTTTCATGTCCCCCACCATGAATAATAGGTTCTAACCTCACTCCTTTTCTAATATAAAGTGCACCTATTCCCTTTGGGCCGTAAAGTTTGTGTGCAGAAAGTGAAAGCATGTCAACATTTAATTCTTCAACGTTTACAGGGATTTTACCAACAGTTTGAACAGCGTCTGTATGAAAATAAATCTTCTTCTCCCTTGCTATTTTACCAATTTCCGCTACTGGCTGGATTGTTCCAATTTCGTTATTAGCATGCATGATAGTAATTAGAATAGTCTTATCATTGATGGCTTCTTCCAGATCAGATATTCTAACAATCCCTTCCTCATAAACAGGTGAATATGTAACTTCAAATCCATTTTTTTCTAAGTATTTACATGTTTCCTCAACTGCAGGGTGTTCTATAACACTTGTAATAATATGATTCCCTTTATCCTTTAAACGGTAAGCTACCCCTTTAATTGCAATATTATCAGATTCAGTACCCCCACTTGTAAAAATAACTTCTTCAGGTTTTGCCCCAATTAGTGATGCAACCTGTGCTCTTGCAGATTCCATAGCCTTTCTTGCATCTCTACCCAGCGAGTATAAAGTGGATGCATTTCCAAAAGAATCTACAAAATATGGTTTCATTGATTCAAATACATGTGGATCAACGGGTGATGTAGCTGAATGATCCATATAACTCATTATTTCACCTCTTTACTTACTTAATTACTAATATGAAAATTAACTGTCTTAAATTTTTTTAATTTTCTCATTAATCTCGAGTTATCAGAGTACTTATATGATCAGTTGTTATAATTCCAATAACCCTTCCTCCATCATCAACAACAGGAATGGATGAAATATTGTATTTCTTCATTTTTTCAGCTGCAAATTCTATCTTGTTATCAGGTCTGGTTATTATGACATCCTTTGTCATTATATCCTCTAATTTACTGCATTTTAAAGCGACAGCTTTTGATATATCCCATGCAGTCACTATACCTATTAATTTATCATTCTCTGTTATAACAGATAAATGTGTAACATCTTCTTCAAGCATCAGCTTAGCTGCTTCATTTATACTTGATTCTTCACCTATTTTGGCTACAAATGGTGTCATAACATCTCTAACAAGAATTTCAGAAAGAAATCCACTTATGACATAATTTAATTGTCCTGCCTCCAATAAGAAAGCATCATGTCCATAGGGTGATTTTATCTCATGATAGCTTACATCCAGGTCATTTGCAGTTAAGGCCATTACAACTTCTTCAGATTGTGATGGAGGGTAAAGCCAGTCAGAATCTACTGAAATAATCAGGAATTTTGCTTTCACATCTTTTAATCCTTCAGTTAAAGATCCATTTTTTGTAAGATCAAAATAATCCATGGCCTTTGTTATATAAAGGTAAGAATTTGCATCAAATCTTTTAACAAAGGATTCTCCCTGGTAATGAAGGTAACTTTCCACCTGAAAATCCAGCGAGAAGTCAAATCCATATTTTTCTTTATCCTGGAGCCTTCTACCAAATTTTTGATACATTGATTCATAACTGAGATAAGTGATATGGCCTATCATTCTTGCAAGACTTAATCCATCTTTAGGGATTTTATTAGGGTAGTAATAACCTTTATTCCACTTTGGATCAGATATGATTGCCTGTCTACCTACCTCATTAAATGCAATTTGTTGTGGAGCAGAATGGGCTGCTGTAGCTATAGGAATAGCTAATTTAACCAGATCTGGATAAGAAACGCACCACTGGAGTACCTGCATTCCCCCCATTGATCCACCTACAACTGCAAAAAGTTGGGTGATACCCACATAATCTATTAATTTTTTCTGGGCTTTTACCATGTCAGAAATAGTAATAATTGGAAAATCCAGGCCATAAGGCTTATTTGTTTCAGGGTTAATAGAAAAAGGACCCGTTGAACCTTTACACCCCCCAATAACGTTGGAACAGATGATGAAGTATTTTTTCGTATCCAGACATTTTCCAGAACCTATTATAATATCCCACCAGCCTGGTTTTCTATCTCCTTCATGCCATCCTGCAACGTGGGCATCTCCTGAAAGGGCATGACAGACTAAAATAGCATTACTTTTCTTCTTATTCAATTTACCGTAGGTTTCATATGCTACAGTGGCATTTTTAAGCCTGCTACCTCCCTCCAATATTAAATCGTCAGGAAGATTGTAATACTGCGTTTTTACAAATCCAACTGATTCTTTTTTCATTTTACATCCCGAAGATTAATTAATGTTTTTCTCTTTCTATATTATTTATACTCCAATAAAACATTTGAGTTTATCAATCACTGATTTATCTGGTTTCATCTTCACTGATATCAATACTTGGAAGTGCCTGATCGATATCGGCAATTATGTCTTCAACATTTTCAAGTCCAATTGATAACCGGACAAAGTCCTGTGTTACTCCGGTGGTTTCCTGTTCTTCTGGAGTTAACTGCTGGTGAGTGGTAGATGCAGGATGTATTACCAGACTCTTGGCATCGCCTATGTTTGCCAGGTGTGAAAGAAGTTTCACGCTTTCAATGAACTGCTTTCCAGCTTCTAATCCTCCCTTAATACCAAATCCTATAAGAGCTCCGTATCCGCCATTTAGATATTTAGCGGCTAATTCATGGGCTGGATCCTCTTCTAAACCAGGATAATTTACCCAGTTAACAGCAGGATGTTCTTTGAGGAATTTTGCTACTTCAAAGGCGTTTTTGGAATGTTGTTTAACCCTTAAATCCAGAGTTTCCAGTCCCTGCAGAAACAGGAAGCTGTTGAAAGGACTTAAAGCTGACCCTAAATCACGTAAAAGCCTTACTCTTGCCCTGATAATGTAAGCAATGTTACCAAGTCCCGGGAAATCACCAAATGTATCCCAGTAAACTAAACCATGATAACTTGGATCTGGCTCAGTGTATTGTGGGAATTTACCATTACTCCAATCAAATCTACCGGCGTCAACTATTACTCCACCAATAGATGTACCATGCCCTCCTATAAATTTAGTGGCTGAATTAGCAAGTATGTCTGCTCCAAGTTCCAGCGGTTTTACCAAACCTATACCAGCGGTATTGTCAACTACAAAGGGTATGTCATTTTCATGGGCAATTTCAGCAATTCCTTCATAATCTGGTACATCTAACTTTGGGTTTCCTATTGATTCAGCAAAAATTGCTTTTGTCTTATCTGTAATTGCATCTTCAAAAGCTTTTAAATTTGTTGATTCAACAAATTTTACCTTTCTGCCTAATTCAGGGAATGTGTAGTTGAAAAGCTGGTATGTTCCACCGTACAGGTTGTTTGCTGATACTATTTCATCACCGGGTAAACTAAGGTTTAGAAGCGAATAAGTGGTGGCGGCCTGGCCAGATGCCAGAGCTAAAGCTGAGTTACCCCCTTCGATAGCTGCTATTCTCTGCTCAAATACGTCATTTGTAGGGTTCATTATACGAGTGTATATGTTTCCAAATTCCTTTAAAGCAAAAAGATTTGCTGCATGGTCTGTATCCTTGAAAACATAGGACGATGTCTGGTAAATAGGTACTGCCCTTGCTCCTGTTGCTGGATCAGGTTCTTCCTGTCCTACGTGTAATCCCAATGTACTTAAACCAAATTTCTTTTTTTCTTCTGTCATTTATATTCCTCCAAATTCAAATTATTATTATTAGCATCCTCTTAGTCCATAGATCCTCTAATTTCATTAAAAAGATCTTATAGACTCAAAAAACATGTATTTTGAAATTATTACTGGTTTTTTAATTGTATAGATGTCTATGATTCAAATTTATGTATAATATAACAATTGTTATATTTAATTCCTACCTTCTTCTTATTTAAAGTTTACCCATGATTTTTGGTTAAGCATTGTTGCATCCATCATCTTATTAACTCACCATATATAAAAATAAATTTAGGAGAAGTTACAAAATAGATTACAACATGAACAAAGTATTTATATAATAATCGTTAATTTAGTAACTAACACTATAAATACATTTTGCCGGGATGACCGAGTGGCTAGGTGCATGGCTGCAGACCATGATACTTGGGTTCAAATCCCAATCCCGGCCTCCACATATTAAATAATCTCTAAAAGTGTTATATTCAAAATCAAATACTTTTTTAATCTTATTATATAATTACTAATTATCTAATTAAGAATATTTCAATCAAATTTTTGAGCTTGAGGCATTATAATGAAAGTATACAACACCATGACCCGTAAAAAAGAAGAATTTAAGCCTATAAACGAAAACAGGGTAAAAATGTTTGTATGCGGGCCAACAGTTTATGATAAATCACATATAGGGCATGGGAGAACTTACATAGCTTTTGATGTTATAGCAAGATATCTTAAATATAAAAGATACAGTGTTTTTTACCTGCAAAATATTACAGATATTGATGATAAGATAATTAAAAGGGCAAATGAACTCAAAGTACCGCCATTAAAGCTTGCTAAAGAATTTGAAGAGCTTTATTTTCACGATATGGAGGTATTGGGAGTAACCAGTGTCAATTACTATGCCCGTGCAATGGAACATCTGGATGAAATCATCGACCAGATTCAAAGATTAATAGATAAAAATTTTGCTTACGAAACTCCAACAGGAGTTTATTTTGATGAATCTCGTTTTGAAGACTTCGGAAAGCTTTCAAAAAGAAATATTGAAGAGCTGGATGTTCATAGAATTAGCCCCGACCATACCAAGAGACACCCCGGAGATTTCGCACTCTGGAAAAAGAGAAGCGATGACCCTACCTGGGATTCTCCATGGGGTCGGGGGAGACCTGGCTGGCATATTGAAGACACTGCAATATCTGAAACTTATTTTGGAGGTCAGTTTGATATTCATGGCGGAGGGCTGGACTTAATATTCCCTCATCATGAGGCTGAAATCGCTCAGATGGAATCTGCAACAGGTAAAAAGCCAATGGTAAAATACTGGATGCATGCAGGCTTTTTAAATGTCAGCGGAGAGAAAATGTCAAAATCCCTTGGAAACTTCATCACCATTGAAGAGCTACTAACTGAATATGACCCTCAGGTCTTTAGATACTTCGTTCTTTCTACCCATTACAGGAGTCCCATTGATTTCAGTAGTGAAGCACTTCACCAATCCCAAAATAGCTTAAAAAGAATTCATAAACTGATTGAAACCATAGATGAGCTTTTAGAGATGGATATAGATG
>Ga0209105_100607_pt1 | contig 11546 bp, 9 predicted proteins | sample SedPBSmetaG_FD_184158 | JGI IMG/M metagenome (GOLD analysis project Ga0209105, IMG submission 184158) | Freshwater sediment bacterial and archeal communities from Indian Creek, Illinois, USA to study Microbial Dark Matter (Phase II) -... | ecosystem: Environmental > Aquatic > Freshwater > Creek >...
TATTTTGGGTTAACCTCGATCCAGTGAAAGGATCAGAACAAGCTGGTAAAAGACCCGTACTGGTAGTTTCCGCTGAAGAGGCTAATGCGGTTTTACCTGTCGTGACTATCATGGCTATCACATCATTTATCATGGTGTGACAAGGGGACGGGGTTAGTGACACATGTGTCACTAACCCCGTCCCCTTGTCACACCCTTGTCACACATTTACTGATACATTTGATAGCATTATGATTTGTAAAGCATTGGGGACGTTGCCTATTGCTTTATTCTTTATATCTTAACTTTATCTAGGGGACAAGGTGAGGTACATTGTGTCAGTTGGGACAATGTACCTGTCACTTTGTATCAACCAAATAATCTACCATCTATTGATACAAAGGATTGTGTCGGTGGGTGCTTTTTTGTGCTGAAAAGGCAGTATTTAAGGATGTTTCGCATTAGTATGAGATGGCTTTTATGATTTGAATAGAACGTCTGTGCAACATGGCTTGGAGACAATTGCGGTGACTACTGTACGGGTAAAAGTTTAGCGCCTTTTTATAGGTGTCCGGTTTTGAAATCTACTTTCTGACGACTATTGATTATCCAAAAGGATGTTTGGTGCTACGATGCGCTTCCCGGTATTGAGTAAGATTCATATATTGTTATGTTATACCTGCTCTGAAGCGTATACACTCCTGTCGTAAGCCTAGGAATTTCTGCTCTTGCGATTATTACCACATTTATTCATGTTGATTCAATGCAGCATTTGCCATTCGCCGATATTGTATCATATTTTTATTATACTTTGTATGAGGTAAGATTTTCTTGAACTGCTACAGCTAAAAAGTTAAATTATCTTTCGAAATACTCAAAAACATTCAAGCATCCGAGTAAACTATAGTTCAGGATTTTGTATTGTCCAAACAATAAACCCTCCATTATAACTCCAAGGTTGCTTTTATATAGTAAAATATGCGCATAATGTTTACATATTGATTCATCAAGGAGGAAATGTGACAAGCTATATTGAAATTTATGGGGCAAGGGAAAACAACTTGAAAAACTTGTCTTTGAGGATTCCGAAAAACAAGCTGGTTGTTCTGACTGGTATCTCCGGTTCAGGTAAATCCACTTTGGCTTTCGATACGCTACAGAAAGAATGTCAAAGGCAGTATATGGCTTCTTTGGGTTTGGTGACTGATTTCCTGTCCAGGCCGAAGGTTGATTCCATACAGGGGCTGTCGCCTTCTATCAGTGTGGATCAGCACTTGACTAACAGGAATCCAAGATCTACTGTGGGCACAGTTTCGGAGGTTTTCACTTACTTGCGTCTTCTCTATGCCAAGCTCGGTGAAAGACCCTGCCCGAACTGCGGACATAAAATTCTGCCGGATTTTCAATCGGAAACCTTTGATTCCTGTGAGTTTTGGGATAGTAATGATGGCCCTCAGGCCGCCGGGAGCCCCGCGGAAACTACAGAGAATGGAAATAAGATTGTTGCATGTCCGAAATGCGGAACCGTTATGCCGCAACTGATCATGGCCGATTTCTCATTCAACAAACCCAATGGCGCTTGTCCGGCATGCATGGGACTTGGCATTGTAAGCAAGCCTGACACGGCGATGATCATCGATCCGGACAAAAGTATAAGCGGCGGTGCGGTTCTTAGCTGGGAGAATTCTCTCGTCGGATACTATGCTCAAACGTTTACAGCAGCCGGTAAATATTATGGTTTCCACTTCAACCCTGAAATGCCTGTCCGGGAGTTTGCACCTGCATTATTTGATTATTTACTTTATGGGGTAAACAGCAGCATATTTAAAAAACATTATCCGGATATGCCGCCGCCTTCAAACAATATGCACGGGAGGTTTGAAGGTGTTATCACCGCATTGATGAGAAAATACGCTGACCATGAAATCAACGATAACGCAAGGGAGAAGCTGGAGAAATATTTTGTCCGGCACACCTGCCCTGAGTGCGACGGCACCAGACTAAAAGCTGAAAGCCGATTTGTCACTGTAGCGGGCGAAACTATAACGAATTTGTCAAGAAAATCTCTGGACGAATTAAGTGCATGGATGCTAAAACTTCCCAAGTATGCAAAAGCAGAAGGCTTAAGCATTTTAAGACCGGTACTCGATGATCTCACCGACAGAATCAAGCGTATCATAGATGTCGGTCTCGGATACCTTTGCATGGAAAGAGCAGCCTCGTCTCTTTCTGGTGGTGAGGCGCAGCGTTTGAGGCTGGCATCACTGCTGGGTTCGGGGCTTACCGGTGTTCTTTATGTCCTTGACGAACCCACAACAGGACTTCATCCGCGTGATACCGACAGGCTGATCCTGGTATTGAAGCACCTTCGGGACATGGGCAATACAGTGCTTGTGATTGAACACGACACAGAGATGATGAAAGCGGCCGACTATATAATAGATATCGGCCCCGGCGCAGGGCGGGAAGGCGGTACACTGGTTTTTGCCGGAACTGCGGATGAAGCCGCCGCATGCAGCTATTCCATCACTGGCCAATATCTTTCCGGGGCAGAAAAGATCCCCGCACCTTCAAAACGAAGGCAGCAAAGCAGCAGACTGCTGACTGTTGAGGGAGCAAAGCAGCATAATCTGAAAAACCTTTCTGTAAGCATCCCATTAGGTCTTTTTGTCGTACTTACCGGTGTATCCGGCTCGGGAAAATCCACTCTCCTTTTTGATATTCTGGGTAAGGCCGCCTCACAGCGCTATTACGGCACAAAAGATATACCTGGTGTACACGACAGAATTCAGGGTTTTGAACACATTGCTAAAGTCATTACCATCAATCAAACACCTATAGGACGCATACCCAGATCCAACGCAGCAACCTACACGGATACTTACACGGCTGTCCGGAATGTGTACGCCGGCTTGCCCGAATCGAAAAAATTCGGGTTGCAGCCCAGACACTTTTCTTTCAATGCTCCGGGTGGAAGATGTGAAAAATGTCAAGGTGCCGGCGTATTATCCATTAAAATGCATTTTCTTCCGGAGGTTCAGGTCGTTTGTCCTGTCTGCAAAGGTGCGCGGTTTAAAAAGGAAGTGCTCGGAGTTAAATATAACGGGCGGAGCATATCCGATGTTTTGAATATGACCATCCATGAAGCATCCGAGCTGTTTGGAAGCGTCAGTGCTGTGGCAGACAGGCTGGAGCTTTTGAATGAAGTAGGACTGGGGTACCTGAAACTCGGGCAGCCGGCCACAACACTGTCCGGCGGAGAAGCCCAGAGAATAAAGCTGTCGAAAGAACTGGCAAGAAAGAGCAAAGGCCATGTACTGTACCTTCTGGATGAACCTACGACAGGTTTGCATCCCCATGACGTGAAAAAGCTGCTTTCGGTACTGCAACGGTTGGTGGAGGCAGGCAATACAGTTGTGGTGATAGAACACAATCCGGACGTGATAAAAATGGCCGATTGGGTCATTGACTTTGGACCTGAAGGCGGTTCAGGCGGAGGTCTGATTATGGCTGCCGGCACACCCGAACTGATAGCGGGAACAGCGGATTCATATACAGGAATGTATCTTGCGAAGATTGCCGGACTCAAATCTCTCTGCTAAAATTAAGCAGTGAGATCTGCCGAAATTTCGGCGTGATATCGGGCATATCGGGTTTTTTGGCCTGCCCGGGCCAATTGTCAAGTGAAAGGAACAGGGCTGATGGGATATCTGAGAACTTCCGCTGTTGCAAAAGCCGCTGGCTTGCACCCGAATACAATCCGCCTGTATGAAGAATGGGGGCTTCTTCCCGAAATTCCGCGTAGCCCTTCAGGATACAGATTGTTTTCTCATACTCACCTTGAACAAATCAAACTGATCCGTTTAGCCTTTAAATGTACCATTTTTGGCAGGGACATAAAAAGAACAGCTTACGTTTTAATCAAGTCTGCTGCCTGTTCAGACTTTGATAAAGCATTCGACCTTGCCATCACCATAAAAGATCTTATTGCTATGGAAATCCGGTTGGCGGATGATGCAGTGAGATATCTTGAACAATGGGCTGTTAATTACAAAAGTAAAACCGTATCAGAGCAGACAGACCTAACCGGCAGCAACTCCGAAACTATTTCCATTCGTGAAGCAGCGGCAAAACTGCACGTTACCGTAGATATGCTTCGTGATTGGGAGAGAAACAATCTGATTCGGATCCCGCGCAACCCTGGCAATGGGTATCGCATGTACGGAACGGACGAAATAAACAGACTTAAAGTAATCCGTTCGCTCAGACGCTCCAATTACAGTAACATGGCCATCCTGAGAACCATGCAAAAACTGGCATGCGGTTCCACCGAAGTGCTGCGTGAAGCGCTTGATACTCCTGATCTTGATGATGACAGAAGCTACCTTTGTTTCACCGATTATTTATTGACTGCGCTATATACTGCCCGGGATTCGGTCAATGAAATAATCCAAGTGCTTCGCATAAAAACTGAGTCTCCAATGATTTGACATGTATGTAGGATATTCAAAATAATTTTAAAGGAGTTTAATATGACAGCAGAAATTCAGATTCGCGAACTTTTCAAAAACTACCCCAATGGCACTGAAGCCCTTAAAGGGATAAGCCTCGAAATACAGAAGGGGCAATTCTTTACTCTTCTCGGTCCAAACGGAGCCGGAAAATCTACAATGGTAAAAATACTGACCACGTTGATTAACAAGGATTCAGGCGATTTTAGTATTTCGGGCATCAATCCTGAAATGAATCAATCAAAAATTCAGAAATTTATTGGTGTTGCATCGCAGGACAATGAGATTGACCCGACAGAAAAAGTTGAAAAATTACTCATTTTTCAAGGCAGATTATTTGGCTTGAAAAAACCGGAAGCAAGTATACGTGCAAATGAATTAATTCAATTATTTGAACTAGAGAAAGAGCGAAACAAAAAAGCAAGTGCATTATCAGGTGGTAATAAACGCAGGCTTCATTGTGCACTGGCTCTTGTCCATCGTCCTCAAATTCTTTTTCTTGATGAGCCTACGGTGGGTATGGATCCGGTAGCACGGGCTAACTTTTGGGAAGTAATTACACATCTGAATAGTAAAGAAGGGGTAACTGTTTTTCTTACTACACAGTACCTCGATGAAGCAGATAAACATGCCACCGAAATGGCTCTTATCGTCGCAGGTGAAATTCAGTACTCGGGAACTATCATCGATTTCAAAAAAATGGTAAACCCTGACGGAGGTTTATCGCTTGAAGATAGTTACTTGCATTATGTGAAATCATTAGTTAATCAAAAAAATTAAGAAAATTAAAAGAGGCAGGAGATATTATGAATACTACAAATATATTATTGATTAGAAGAGGTATAAACAAGTTGCTAAAAAATCCTTCTGCGCCCTTAATGGGTTTCGGCATGAGTCTGTTTTTCTTGTTAGTATATAATGCCGGTATTGGTGGAATCGGTTCAATGGAAGCGTTTGGTACAGGAGGCTATTTATCATTTGTTTTTCCCATAACAATCATATCATTAGCAATGGGTTCTTCGGCAGGAGCCGGTCAAACACTCAATGCCGATATGCAATCGGGATATTTCAAAAGGCTTTATTTAAGTCCTGCCCCACGGTGGATTTTAGTGGTTGCACCCATGCTTGCCGATACTATTTCTTCACTGATTTTCACAATGCTTTTAATTGCCATCGGGGCAATATTTGGTGTAAGTTTTCAATTTGGTCTAATGTCTGTTCTCGGAATTTTGTTACTATCATTTCTATGGTCACTTACTTTATGCGGTTTTTCTGCCGGTATTATGTTACGTACCGGGCAGCATCAAAGTGCAGCGATAGTAACCAACGCTGTTTTTCCATTACTCTTTTTAAGCACAACATTTTTACCCAGGGAGTTAATAACAGCCGACTGGTTGCTTGCTGTATCATGGGGTAATCCAGTAACATATATTCTTGAAGGAAATAGGTTTTTACTGGCAGGAACTTCATCTGTAAGTTTTTTCTATATTGGATTATTGATATTTTTGATAACTTCTATTGCTTCAATAGCTTTTGCATTGTCAAGCGCAAATAAAATAAAGGTTTGAGTGTATGAACTACGATTAAATAATAATTAAGAACACACATACAACCAATCTCAAAAGCATCGATATTGAGATTCCAAAACACAAATTGGTCAAATTTACAGGGGTGTCGGGCTCAGGGAAATCATCAGTGCTTTTTGATACTATTTATACCGAAGCTCAAAGGTAATTGGTTGAGACTTTTTCCACATTAGAAGAGATAAAAGCGCTGTTATAAAAGCCGATCGGTACGAAATGGAATCTTTACCGGCGGACAATGAAATAGATCACGAATTTTCGCGTGACTTTGAAAGAAAGATGCAAAAGATTACCCGTAGAAGTAAAAAAGGTAATACAATCAGGGAGTGGGTAGTGTAGCGCAGGCGGGCGGTTGCCTTGATTGCCGCAATCATCATCCTGTTAGCGTCCGCAATGAGCGTACCGGCTGTGCGTGCTGCGGTTATTGAATTCATAACCGAGGTGTACGAAAAATTCGCCCACATATTCTTTGATGAAAGCCGTTCGCCTCAGGATGTAGTCGATGAATTTACCGAATATGAACCGGACTATAAAACCGTAATGTACTAAAACGGACTTGTTTGAGTTGATTTGCAGTATTTAAACAGAGGAAAGGTAAGCAAATCAGGTTTTTCTTATACAAAGGAGTGGATTGCGATGAAATAAATCGTAACGGTATTGTAAGTGAATCGTAACCCATTATTATGATGATTGTGTTAAACTAATTTCAATCTATACTGGAGGTACCGAATTTGATGAGAAAATTAAAGAAGTATTGGATAATTACAATTGGAATTGGTATTGTATTAACTGTTATTGTAGTAGTTTTTAGTAACAGACAAATTAAACAAACTGCTGAATATTCCGGAATTCAAGAGAGTAACACGCATATCATTGATAACTCTGAAGCAAATCCTACAATCAAACAAAGACTACGTTCAATAGAACCTGACCAGGCGATAACAATTCATCTTGATTGGAGAAGAGAAGAGATGAACCATTTCTTAGAACAAAATGAGCTACGCGCTTTACAGGATTTCTATGATTTGGGACATAAAGTTGCTTATGAAATAATACGTGAAGATGTTAGTTGGGTTCGTCCAGTCTATTCCGAATACTGGCACACTACGTTCATGGGCGGTAAATACAGTAACATCATCGATATTATCAGCTATGCCCAGCGCAGTTTCTTTGTTTATACTGGAGGTCTTTCCGAGGGGGCGGGATTGTACTACCACTTAGGCTTCAACGAAAGTTCGGGAGCACCTATAAGTTCGTTTAACGCTTCAGAATCGTTTGAGTTATTGTCAATAAACCACAAGATAACAGAAATCATTCAACTAGATAATCAGTGGTTGGTTATAGTCGAACCTCAACTTCAAGGCTATCAAACTGCAAGGATTAATTATGATGATACAGACATTAGAAAAGAGACAAAAGAAGAATTGCAAGTCATACTATTCCGTTTTGTCACTCCTGATGGCTATGAACTAGAGCGTACAACTGGAATTCTTCCCGTTCATTAATATAACCCTTGATCTAGCTGTAACAAGACCAGCAAACCGTACTTGGTCCTACAATTTTTGGATAAGAGTTATAGCAAACAATATATCTGTTGTAGCCCGTGTTATAGATGCCTCGAATATAAATTCTATAGACCTCAGTTCTGGCGGTGTCGCATATGCATTGGGTTATCCTACACAAGTTACGGTTAGTGTATCATAACACTGAAAAGGAAGTTTGAAACACTGTGATTTTACACACCATCCCCAAAAAGGACGCAGCAAAACAGACCACCTGAAGATGGCCGTCAGGCAATACTGCAAAACGTTAAGCAGAGAGCGCTGGGGCAGTAATCAGATAACCTTGACGTTGCAAGATGAAGATGGTTTGGTCAACAGAAACCTCGCGATGCGCTGGGGGCAGATTGGCCTTGCGGTAAAGTTCGGGATTGTAAGGATGGGATCTTGCCATTCCGGACCAGTAAGTGATAAGAGTTGGCACGCCGTAATAATCACCGGTTACATCCAAAGAACTTCTAGTCATACTTAGTATCTGAAAAATTCTTGGCATGATTACACTCAAACAATTACGGTAACAAACGCAAACTCTGTCATTTATCCTGACTCTGGTTATACATGGATTTTATCGCAAAGCGTTTATTAATAATATGTTAGAGGTCTGATATGATTAAACGAATTGGTATTGTATCAATAGTGCTATTTATTTTGACTTGCATGGTTCTTCTGTATGTAGTAAGGGGATGTGGTATGAAAGAAGTTGTTTATGAGACGCCAAATGTACTCTTGCCGGCAATAATGATAGACGATATTCGATACGGAACCATCGGGAAAGTTATGGCTATTGAGATTGATGAAGATGAATATCTCGGAAGAATTACATCAGTTGTTGACATTAGGTAATTACCAACCGAGAAAGGTCAGGGCAACCTTGCGTTGCTAAAGGATGCTCCCTGTGCAAAATATGAAGAAGGGTTTGTAGTTCTAATGGAGGGGAAATGGATTTTGTTCGAAATTCGAGATGTGGTGAATAAATGAGTATCCAAATTCAACGGGGGTGACAAGAGGGAGAACAATCCGGGTTACTACCATCTATTGATACAAGGGATTGTATCGGTGGATGGTTTTATTTTGGTACTGAAAGGCTTGAAACAAGCTATTTCCGTGGGACATTGGGACAGGTAAGGACTCCTAGCGTGAGTTTATTACGAAAACAGTAAAATTAAAAGTTAAATATGTCTTTAAAGCCTGATATCACTGGGTTTTGGGGCATATTTTTTATGATTTTGCGTGTATACTATAAACGCTAAAATAATAGTGATCCAAAACTGAGCTAAACGCTCAGAAAAAAGTGATCCACTTCACGATAAAAACCTGTATAGTCAGTATTGGTCAAAATATCTATACAGGAGGAGAGAGGATGGTAATTGAAGTGGATATTTACGAAAGGATCAGGCATCTACACGAGCATGAAGGGCGCTCCCAAAGAGAGATCGCAAGAATACTCGGTATTTCGCGCAACACTGTGAAAAAGTATTTTGAAGGGAACCAAGTACCTTGGGAACGACAAGGAGTAAGTGGCAGACAGCGATATGTAATCACCAAAGAGATCTTAGATTTTATTCAAGACTGCTTCATCGAAGATGAGAAGGAGAATATCAAGAAACAATCACACACTGCCAAACGGATATATGATCGTCTTGTGGCTGAGAAGAGTTTTAATGGCGGTGAATCGACGATACGCAGGGTTGCAGCAGCGCTGAAAGGAAAGCAGAACAAAGTGTTCGTACCGCTGTCCTTCGAGCCTGGTGAAGCAATACAAATCGACTGGGGTCAAGCCACGATTTACATGGAAGGTGAGAAAATCAAAGTGAACCTGTTCTGTATGCGCGAATGCTATAGTGCCGACATGTTTTGCATTGCTTTTTACCGTCAGAACGAGGAGAGTTTTCTTGAAGGGCAGATTGAAGGATTTAATTTTTTCAAAGGGATACCAAAGCGGATTATCTTCGACAACGCAAAAGTGGCAGTAAAAGAAAGCTTCGGTGTTCACGCGATTGTTCAGAACCGGTATAAGGCATTTGCGGCACATTATGCTTTTAAGTGTGAGTTCTGTAATATATCGGCCGCACACGAAAAAGGCCTCGTTGAGGGGCTTGTAGGCTGGGCGAGAAGAAATATATTAGTACCAGTACCAAAAGTTAAAACCATAGACGAATTAAACGTTGAAATACTTAGTCGTTGCCAGGATTACCGTATGCACACAATACCCGGTAAAAATCAGTCAGTTGACGAAATGGCTGCGGCATCTCAGTCGTGCATGATCCCGCAACCTCGATACAAGTTTGACACAAGCAAAACTATCATTGCAAAAGCAGATACCTATTCGACTGTGAGATTTGATTGCAACAATTATTCTGTTCCGGCAAAATACGCAGGAAAGGAAATCAGCGTTAAAGGCTATGGTAATGAAGTAGTTATGTTTTACCACAATGCTGAAATAGCACGGTATTCCCGCTGTTACGATAAGGGGAAAACCAAGTATTGCCTCGAACATTACATTGACTTGATTGAAAGACGCCCACGTAGTGTGTTCAATGCAAAGCCTGTCAAAGATAATATATCCGCTAAATTATTAGAAATTGGTCAACGTCTGTCAGGACCCAAGGAGATGGTAAAGTTGCTTAGACTTTGTGTTGATTATGGTGAGCAGAAGGTTATTGACGCTATTAACCGTATAGGAACTGCGGAATTATCTGTGGAACAAGTATGTGCATATCTTATACCGGTAAATACGCCGATGGAGATTCAAACCAAAATAGACATACGAGTTACAAAACCGCAGCTTGAAAAGTATGACACTCTGATGTCAAAAGAGGTGGCGCTATGAATAGAGTACTGTCAGCTGAGATTAGTCCAATAAAAGAATCCATCAAGCTATATGCAAAACAACTTCGAGTTCCTACATTCTATAATTATGACCATATCGTAAGGCAGCTTTCACCTGGGGATGGGTACGACAAGTTTCTATCTGATATCATGAAACAAGAGGTGTTGCAAAGACAGGAAGCAAGTCAAAAGCGCAGGATTAAGAACGCCCGTTTTCCGTTCATTAAGACTTTGGACGAATTTGATTACACCAGGTTGGAGCACGTATCCAAGTCGTTCATTTGGGAACTGGCTACTTGTGATTATATTAGTAAAAGGCAAAATATAGTTATGATAGGAAATCCTGGTTCAGGCAAAACACATCTTAGCATAGGTCTTGGGCTAAAGGCCTGTTATGCAGGGTTTAACGTAAGGTTTTATACAGCGGTTAATTTAGCAAATGAATTGGCGGAAGCAGTACAGTTTCATCGGATGTCTAAACTGGAGAAGAGTCTTGCTAAGGTTGATTTGCTTGTTATAGACGAAGTAAGCTATCTTACGTTTAACCGCCATCAATCAGAGATGATTTTTCAGGTGATATCTGAACGCTCGGAAAGAGCCAGCATTATATTAACCACCAATTTGGGGTTTTCCAGCTGGACAAGCTTGTTTGAAAACGAAATCATGGTTGCCGCCTTGATTGACCGTGTGACTTTTCGTTCGCATGTATTGAACATGAACGTGAAAGAGTCGTACCGGCTGGAACAGACAACAAAGGTTAAAAAGGGATGAGAACTTAATCGGGCCACCCTATGAAATCTCATTCGGGCTTCGCCCTCATTCGCTTTCATAGGGTGTTTCCCACCGCCTGTAGGTGGAGCAGTTTTATGAGCGTATTCTTCAAAATGGATCACTATTTTATGAGCGTTAGTGGATCAAAATTTTATGAGCGAGTGGATCACTTTTTTCTGGACATTCGCAAAATGAAGTCAATTCGATTTTATAAATTCAAAAACAAAAACATCACAGTCCCTTAATCCGCTTCGTTTAGAAGCTTATATAAAAGAGTGTAAAATGTTTGTGCTTCATGCTCGGTAAATGGCAAG
>Ga0209105_100608_pt1 | contig 11541 bp, 14 predicted proteins | sample SedPBSmetaG_FD_184158 | JGI IMG/M metagenome (GOLD analysis project Ga0209105, IMG submission 184158) | Freshwater sediment bacterial and archeal communities from Indian Creek, Illinois, USA to study Microbial Dark Matter (Phase II) -... | ecosystem: Environmental > Aquatic > Freshwater > Creek >...
GTGCACAAATGACACCGTTCGACAAGGAAGGAGGAGCTGTGCTTCGTGCTTCGTGCCCCGTGCTTCGCGCTCAGCGGAGGGAGGATGGTTCCCAGTGGGATTTTGGATTATCAGCGCTCAGCTCTCCACGAAGTGCGAAGTGCAAAGTGCAAAGTACGAGGTGCGAAGTGCGCTCGGCGGTTCATTGACCATCCTGTAGCCCTTTGGTATAATGGCGGAGTAATGGACGTAGTCTAGTGCTCTGAAAGGAGAGTGAACATATGAAGCGCACATTTCAACCGAATAATCGCCAACGTAAGAAGGTGCATGGCTTCCGCGAGCGGATGAGCACCGCTAATGGAAGGAAAGTAATCAAACGCAGACGGCTTAAGGGAAGAAAGGTACTATCGGCATAGGACGGTAAGGATATGCGTAAGGGCTATAGGCTGAGAAAACGAATTGAGTTTTCTCGCGTGTATGGGACTGGGCGTTCTGCTGCAGGGCGCATTTTGGTTATGTACGTCTTGGCCCGTGAAGGGGAGCTACGCATAGGTTTTTCGGCCGGGAAGAAGCTTGGAACTGCCGTAGTGCGCAACCGGGTGAAGCGACGCTTGAAAGAGGTCGTACGGAAGCATTTAGGTCAGTTGGCCCGGGGTCACTACTTTGTTGTGATTGCCAGAAGCGGAGCGACGAAGGCCTCATTGACCGAGATGGACCGCGAATTCGTTGCTGTGGCTAAGCGCCTGAAAGTTTGGGTAGGACTGTGAGGTCAGTTGCGCTGGGCCTGATATCGCTGTATCAGCGAGTGCTTTCGCCGCTCAAAGGGCCCACATGTAGGTTCAGGCCGACCTGTAGCGAGTATGCGGCAGAGGCTATCGAGCGCTACGGAGTCATGTACGGCGGATTATTAACGGTGAAACGACTTATGCGGTGCCACCCTTTTAGTCGGGGAGGGTATGACCCGTTAAATGACAGGGCGGAGGATGATTAGGTAGTGATGCAGTTCATCAACTCCATTCTCGGAGGTATACTCGAGTTCTTTTTTGCCTATACCGGCAATTACGGCGCGGCCGTAATTTTGTTGTCTCTATTAGTAATGGTCGTCACTTTACCGTTGAACTTAAAGCAAATGCAGTTCACGCGCGGCATGCAGTTGGCGGCACCGGAGACGGCTACGCTAAAGAAGAAGTATAGCAAGAAAGAGGACAAGGACAAGCTGAATCAAGCTACCATGGAGCTATGGAAGAAGTATAATATTAATCCGGCTATGGGATGTCTTCCACTCCTCATCCAGTTCCCTGTTCTCATCGCCATGTTCAATATGTTGCAGACCCCAGGTCTCTTTGCGGCTAATCCCATGTGGATTGGCCTAAATCTAACGTTACCGAATCCAGAAAACTCCATTTTCGCTCTCAGCTTGGTGTACTGGGTTTTACCTATCCTGTCGGTGGTCACAACTTACTGGCAGTCTAAGCAGACGGTTCAGGCCAATGATCAGACATCCCGCACCATGCTGTATATCATGCCGCTTTTTATGGGATATATTACCATCAGTTTTCCCACCGCTCTCGCACTCTACTGGGTGTCCCGCAACGTGTTTTCCATTGTGCAACAGGAGCTGTTTAGTCGGTTTTTCCGTCCACAATTGGTAGGGGAGGCACGCAGTGATGGAACCGCAGAGCGTAGAAAGAACAGCCAAGACAATTGAAGAAGCTATTAATCTAGCTTTATCTGCAATGGGCGTAGCCCGCAACCAAGTCGATGTTTTTGTGCTGGAAGAACCCACGAAGGGATTGTTTGGCATTTTAGGAGGGAAGCCGGCCTGCGTTAAGGTGACGCGGCGGATTTCGCCCGAGGAGAAAGCACTGGCGTTCCTCAGTGAACTTGTCGAGAGGATGGGTGCGCACGGCGTGGACTGTTCCGTAGGCGAGGCCGAAGACGAGAATTTCAGCTTAGAAATAGAGGGCACTGACGCGAGTCGCTTAATCGGCAAGCGCGGACACACTATTGAAGCTATGCAGGTGCTTGCTGCTGTAGTTTATTCACGTGCGGGGGGTACGAGGCGCGTTTTGCTTGATGTCAACAGCTATAGGGCTAAACGCCGCGAGTCGTTGGTGGACTTGGCGCTGAAACTGGCAACCAAGGCGAAACAGAGTGGGCGCAGGGTCATTATGGAACCAATGGGAGCGTATGAGCGCAGGGTGATTCACATGGCGCTGCAAAACGACAAAGAAATCGTCACCTACAGCGAGGGAGATGAACCTTTCCGCAAGGTGATCATCGCCTTGAGGTGATTCCCGGGCGCGGATCGCTGCGTACAGACAGGAAATGTTGGGGGCGGATTCACGTCAGAGTGAGTCAGCCCCCGTTGCTATCTTTCCAAAGGAGGGGGACTCGCGTGCAGCGAGATGTCATTGCGGCAATCTCTACCCCGCGCGGCGAAGGAGGCATCGCCATGGTGCGCCTCAGTGGGGCTGGAGCCTTAGGAGTGGCTAAACTGGTGTTTCGCCGCTCCCGTCAGCCCTTTCGGGCACACCCGTGGCGGGTCTACCTAGGTGTGGTGTGTGATGCCGGGGGGGAACCACTTGACGAATGTTTGCTCACGTATTTTCGTGGCCCTCGTTCATATACGGGGGAGGATGTAGTAGAGCTTTCCATTCACGGGGGGTCTTTTGTTGCCGGACGCGTGCTAGAGGCCTTGCTGGCTCGAGGCGCACGTTTAGCTCGGCCTGGGGAATTTACTAAGCGCGCCTTTCTTAATGGGCGTCTTTCGCTTTCCCAAGCCGAGGCGGTAATTGATGTGATTCGCGCCGGCAGTGATGTGGCACTACAAAATGCCTACCGCCAACTGCAGGGCCTGCTTGGTACTGAAGTTAAAGAGATGCGCTCGCGATTACTCCGGGTGATGGCTCACCTCGAGGCACAGCTCGATTTCCCGGAGCATGACATTCCTGCCCTCACACGCGGTGCGGTAATTGCGGAACTTAGATGGGTGGACAGTGCTTTAGGAGAACTTACGTCCACCATTCGTGCCGGTCGCGTCGCTCGGGAGGGGCTGCGTGTTGTGCTGGCTGGACGTCCAAATGTCGGGAAGTCGTCCCTTTTAAACAGTCTTGCCGGGCAAGAGCGCGCCATTGTTACGGCCGTGGCGGGCACGACGCGGGACACTGTAGAAGTACAGGTGAATCTCAGCGGGGTTTTGGTGACCTTAGTAGACACGGCGGGGCTGAGAGAGAGCGAGGATATAGTGGAGAAATTGGGCATGGAACGTGCGCTAGAGGCCGTCAACACTGCTGATGTGGTGTTGGCCCTGATAGATATGTCCGAACCGATAGAGGAGGAGGACAGAAAGTTGTTGGCCGCAACAGTAGGACAGGAGCGTATCGTCCTCCTCACTAAGGCCGACCTTCCGCCACAGGCCAAGATGCCGGAGGGAGTTCCCCATATATGCGTGAGCACCAAGACGCGAGTCGGCCTCAACGAGCTGATTGCCGACGTAGCCACTCTGGCCACGCGGGCGGTCAGCTCAGAGGGCTCGCTATTAGTCACAAACCTGCGCCACAGCCGCGCGCTTATCGATGCGAAGGGCCTGGTGGCTGCAGCTATAGATACTGTTCAGGCCGGTTGGGACTTGGAGCTGATAGCCACAGATGTGAGGCTAACTTACGCCCGACTTGGCGAAATCACGGGTGAGTCCATCGCCGCTGACTTGACGGATGCGATTTTTGCGGAATTTTGCATAGGAAAGTGAGTGTAAGTCGCGTGTATGGCAGCCAAGAGTTTGACTGTATTGTAGTGGGAGCGGGACATGCCGGATGTGAGGCAGCCCACGCCGCCGCACGGATGGGGTTGCGTGTTGCACTCATCACCCAGAGCATGGAAGCTATTGCCTTGATGCCGTGCAACCCTTCAGTGGGTGGTCCGGCGAAAGGGCATGTGGTGGCGGAGATTGATGCGTTAGGAGGCCTGATGGGGTTAGCATCCGACATGTCCTTCTTGCAGATGCGCACTCTTAATACAGGCAAGGGACCGGCAGTGCGTGCCTTACGCGCCCAGACCGATAAGCGGAGATACCAAAATTGTGTGAGAACGCTACTGGAAAAGACACCCGAGATAAGTATTGTCCAGGCCTCCGTGGTGGAGATTATCGCAGTCTCGGGGGAGGCAAGGGGTGTGCGCACGCATACGGGAACCGTCTACCGGGCTAGAACGGTTGTGGTGACTACAGGAACCTACATGGAGAGCAAGGTGATTGTAGGTACGACCATCATGTCCAGTGGGCCTAATGGTCTTTTACCTTCGCACGGCCTATCGGAAAATTTGCGTTTGCTTGGGCTCACGCTCGGGAGATTCAAGACTGGTACCCCACCCCGAATACATCGCCGGAGCGTGGACTTTCACCGCATGGAAGAGCAACGGGGCGATGAAAACTATGGGCGGTTTTCACGACGCAGCACCCGCCTGCAGGCAGAACAGGTGTCCTGCTGGTTGACTTACACCACGGCCAAGACCCATGAGATCATCCGTGCTAACTTACATCGTTCGCCCCTATATGGGGGACTTATCGCCGGGCGCGGACCGCGGTACTGCCCTTCGATAGAGGATAAGGTTGTGCGTTTTGCGGACAAGGAGCGACACCAGATTTTTCTGGAGCCGGAGGGGTACGACACGGAAGAAATCTACGTGCAGGGTTTTTCCACGAGTCTACCGGAAGATGTGCAAGTGGAGATGCTGCATTCAGTAATTGGGCTTGAGCAGGCCGAAGTAATGCGTACAGGGTATGCAATTGAGTACGACTATGTAGATCCGCTACAACTCAAACTTACTCTGGAGAGCAAATTGTGCGCAGGACTATTTTTCGCCGGCCAGATTAATGGTTCGTCAGGATACGAAGAGGCGGCAGGGCAGGGCCTTTGGGCGGGCATTAATGCGGGAGCCAAAGTACGAGGGCTTCCTCCGTTTGTTTTGTTGCGGTCGGAAGCCTACCTAGGGGTTTTGATTGACGATTTGGTGACTAAGGGCACAGCCGAACCATATCGTCTCATGACGTCGCGTGCGGAGCATCGGCTACTGCTAAGATTCGATAACGCGGAGACCCGTCTCTTGCCTAAGGGCGTGGAATACGGGTTGGTGCCGAGGCAGGAGCTATCGCGGCTGCGGGAAGAAGAGGACGCGCTGGGTTATTGGAAGGACTACTTAGAGCAGCGGAAAATGGCCCCACAGGAGAGCGTTAATCGACACCTGGCCGCAATCTCCACCGCACCCCTCGAACACACTGCAACTGCGGCCGCGCTGTTGCGTCGTCCGGAGGTAGATTGGACCGCGTTGAGAGAAATGGTGCCGGAGCTAAGCGAGGTAGAGCCTCGCTTAGCGCAGCGGATAGCAATCGAAGTGAAGTATGCTGGGTACATCGAGCGACAGTTAGGGGAAGTGGCGATTTTTAGGAGTCTTGAGCTCAAAGCTATCCCGAGCGGTGTGCGTTACAGTGAGATGCGAGGATTGTCGCTTGAGGCCAGAGAGAAGCTCGAGCGGGTACAGCCGCGCTCATATGGGCAGGCTGCGCGTATCAGTGGCGTGTCGCCAGCCGACATTGCCGTACTGATGGTGCACCTAAGGAATTTCATTGCTGAAATACCCTGAAATTCCCGGAGAAAGGAGATAGGCCGTGAATATAGCAGAGTTTGTTGAAGAGTGCGCTACCTTGGGGGTGGAGCTGTCACCGACCATGATAGATCGGTTCTCGCTATATGTTGCTATGCTCCTTGAACGCAACTCTAAGTTCAACCTTACGGCCATTGACACTGCGGCCGAAGTGTGGCGTAAGCACTTCTTAGACAGCCTGTCGGCGCGACTGGTAATGCAGTCGGAGGGCGAATTGATTGATGTCGGGAGCGGTGCCGGCTTTCCTGGACTACCGCTCGCGATTACCTGCTCTGGCTTACAGGTCACCTTGGTGGACAGCTCGACGAAGCGCGTCCAATTTCTGCGGGATGTAGTCAGCGCGCTTGACCTGGGCGATCAAGTGAGGATTGTGCCGGCACGGGCAGAAGATATAGGCGGGGCGAGGGAACACCGCGAGCGATACGATTATGCTGTGGCGCGGGCTGTCGCTAGTTTTGGCGTGCTCGCTGAATACTGCCTACCACTCGTAAAGCGCGGGGGAGCAATGATTGCCATGAAGGGACCCGCGGGGCACCAGGAGCTAGTGTCCGCGCAGCGTGGCCTGAAAATCTTGGGCGGTGGAGAGCCTGCAATTTGTGCGTGGACGTTGCCGCATGGCGGCGAGCAACGGCTACTCATCGTCGTCACTAAGCTCCGCGCTACTCCTCCTAAGTACCCTCGCCGCGCAGGCCTTCCAGACAAACAACCCCTCTGAACAACTCCAATCGGGGAAGGGCAGGAAAAGCGGCTTGCGGCGTAGAACAGGGTACGAGCAGGAAACAAAGAAGTTCAGCCCGGAGGAGCGATGGCAATGAAGTGGTTTGGCGGCGGTAATGCCGAGCAGGTGTTGCAGATCAACGTAAATGAAATTCGCCCTAACCCCTATCAGCCGCGCAAGACTTTCAACGATGAGAGTATCAAGGAGTTGTGTGAGTCCATCAAGCAGGTGGGCATCATTCAGCCCCTGATTGTGCGCCGCCTAGGGCAGGTGTACGAACTGGTGGCAGGTGAGCGCAGGTTGCGCGCGGCCAAGGCCGCAGGGCTACTGACTGTGCCTGTGGTAGTAAAGCAGTATACTGACCAGGAAGTGGCTCAAGCTACCCTCATCGAGAACCTGCAGCGCGAGGACCTTAATGTGATCGAGGAGGCAATGGCCTATGACCACCTGCTCAGCGACTTTAACCTTACACAAGAGGAACTCGCTAAGAAGTTGGGAATGAGCCAGTCTACCGTAGCCAACAAACGCCGCCTGCTTAAGCTTGCCGATGAGGTGAAGGATTTACTGTTGGCGGGTTCCCTTACGGAGCGCCACGCACGCGCCTTACTGAAGATTGACAGTCACGCGACGCAAGCTACATTGGCCACCTTAGCGGTAAGTGAGGATATGACGGTTAAGCAGGTGGAAGATGCCGTAGAGCGTTTTCTTGCAGGTGACAGCGAGGAGGTAGCGGTGGCTAGCGCGGCAGTGAAACCAATTCGCCGTTTTTTTGTGCGGGATGTACGTATTTTTATCAATTCTGTACGACAGGCGATTGACCTAATGAAGAAAAACGGCGTGGCGGCAGAGGTACAGGAGAAGGATGGGGAGACTCATTACGAGTTTGTCGTGAAAATTCCTAAGTAATCAGCGCTCTTCGGCGAAAGGGTTTTCTGGCTGAAATCCCCGGAAGGAATTTCGCGAAACGCTGAAATTCCCGGAATGTAACGGACGAGGTGAAGTGACATGACAGCGAAGGTAATGGCCATCGTCAATCAGAAAGGGGGAGTAGGGAAGACCACCACGGCGGTCAACTTGGGAGCATCCTTGGCTGAGCTGAAGCAGCGCGTGCTGGTGGTAGACATTGACCCCCAAGGCAATGCTACTTCGGGTTTAGGGATTAACCGCTATCGCCTGAAGAAGTGCATATACAACGTTCTCATTGATGGGGTCCCTATAGAGGCAGTAATCTTGCCGACGAGTGCGCAGAGCCTTGAACTTGTGCCTGCCACTATCCGGCTCGCGGGTGCGGAGATAGAACTGGTGCTGGCCATGCAGCGCGAAATCAAACTACGCGAGGCTTTGCAGCCCGTGCGGAGGGGGTATGACTACATACTTATTGACTGCCCGCCTTCACTGGGGCTTTTGACCTTAAATGCTTTGACGGCGGCTGACGGCGTTTTGATTCCTGTGCAGTGTGAGTATTATGCGCTGGAAGGGTTGAGCCAATTGATGAACACTGTTTCCTTGGTACAAAAGCACCTCAACCCGGGTCTGGTGGTGTCAGGCGCGCTACTTACGATGTTCGATTCTCGCACTAACCTCGCCTCGCAGGTAGTGGATGAGGTGAGGGCGTACTTCAAGGAAAAGGTCTATGCAACCATTGTCCCGCGCAATGTGCGACTGAGCGAAGCGCCTAGTCACGGGCAGCCCATCTTGACCTATGATCCCAAATCTAAGGGCACTGAAGTTTACATGGAACTCGCACGCGAGGTGATTGCGCGTGGGTAAAACACGGCTGGGAAAAGGGCTACAGGCGCTGATAACCGATATGTCAACTCCCGGGACTGAGGAGGTTCAGCAGTTGCCGATTGACCTAATCATGCCCAATCCGTATCAGCCACGACGCGTATTTTCAGAAGAGCAACTAGCGGAGCTGGCCGCTTCCATTAAGCAGCATGGATTGATTCAGCCCGTAACTGTGCGACCCCGCGGCGGCCGGTATGAATTAGTGGTGGGAGAGCGCCGTCTGCGCGCCGCTAAGCTGGCGGGATGGACCGAAATCCCCGCTTTGGTGAAGGAGTGGACAGACGGGGAATCCATGGAGGTCGCTCTGATAGAGAATCTACAACGTGAGGACCTCAATCCACTTGAAGAGGCCGCAGCTTTTGCACAACTGCAAGAGCAGTTTGGCTACATACAGGAGGGCGTCGCGGAGAAGGTGGGCAAAAGCCGATCTTACGTGGCCAACGCTCTCAGGTTGCTGACCTTGCCTGTGGCCGTAACCGAGATGGTTGCGCGTGGCACATTGAGCGCTGGACATGCGCGTGCGGTTTTGGCGGCACCGACGGGTCAGCGAGAAAGGCTGGCCCTGCAGATGGCAGAGCGAGGGCTGACTGTGCGGGAGGCCGAGCGGTTGGCCAAGCGGACCACGGAAGATGTTTCACGTGAAACAATGGCGTCGAGTCGCAAGCCAACTTTGGGTGTGGGGGAAAGTGAGTTTAGGGAGGCCGAGAGCCAACTGCGTGCTCTGCTCCAGACACGCGTTGAGCTCAAAGGTACGCCGACGAGAGGCACTATCGCCATCACATACCACAACGCGGAAGAATTAGAGCGACTGCTGGAGTGGTTTGCGAGGATGGGTGGGTAGACATGCGCGAGATCATCTACATGGACAACGCCGCGACCAGTTGGCCTAAGGCGCCCCACGTGGGAGAGGACATGGCGGCTTTCCTTGAGCAGGGTTCGGCCAGCGCAGGGCGCGGAGGGCACACCTTGTCCCTTCAGGCAGGGCGGGCGTTGTTTGCATGCCGTCGCCACCTAGCTGAGCTCATTGGCGTATCTGACGCGGCCCGAATTGTCTTTGCGGCCAACGCGACGCATGCATTGAACATGGCCATACTGGGTCTGCTCATGCCGGGGGATCATTGCATTACGTCCTCCATGGAGCACAACGCTGTCATCCGTCCGCTCTACGCAGCCTCCCGGCGCGGAGTGGAAGTCACTATTTTGCCGTGTGCGGTCGATGGCTCCCTCGACCCGGTCGCGGTCGCCCAGGCCTTTAGACGTAACACAAAGCTTGTAGTGCTTACTCACGCGTCGAATGTCTGTGGGACGCTGTTGCCGATAGGGGAGGTCGCTAAACTCACGCGCCAAAGCGACGTGCTCCTGTTAGTCGACGCCGCGCAGACCGCGGGGGTGTTAAATATTGATGTGCAGTCTCTGGGCATCGATCTGTTGGCAGCTCCCGGGCATAAGTCGTTGCTCGGTCCGACGGGAACAGGGTTTCTATATGTGCGCCCAGGCGTGGAGCTTGCTCCCATTATTTTTGGCGGCACGGGCAGCTTTTCTGAATTGACGGATATGCCAACCGTGTTGCCTGACCGCCTGGAGAGTGGAACGCACAATGTCGTTGGCCTAGTAGGGCTCTCGCGCTCCCTCAATTACCTTGCAGAGCAGGGTATTGAGAACATTAGGCGTCACGAAGAAAACCTCGCGCAGCGACTACGTGTTCGCCTTGCGAGCATAAGCGGGTTAAGGCTTTATGGAGATAGTCGAGGGGTACCCATCGTCGCGTGTAACATCCGCGACATGGGGTCCACGGAGGTTGCGCATATCTTGGACGCGACGTTTGGCATTGCTGTCCGTGCCGGGTTGCACTGCGCGCCACAGGCGCATGCCACGCTGGGCACCGTTTCCCAAGGCGTAGTGCGGATTAGTCCCGGGCCATTTTCCACTGTAGACGAAATCGACCAAGTCGCGCGGGCCTTAGAGAACATCGCAGAGGAGAGAAGTTAGTGCTCGGTACCGTTGTTAACACCTTGGCCATTTTGGTAGGAGGGATACTGGGAGCGCTTCTCGGCACAGGCATTAAAGAGAAGAGCCGCGAGACTGTGATGCATGGGTTAGGATTGTCGGTGGCGGTGATTGGGCTGATGATGGCCTTGCGTACCGCTAATCCGGTGATAGTTATCGGGAGCTTGGTGCTGGGCGGGCTGGCAGGTGAGTGGACAGACATTGAAGGACGTCTCTATAGAGCGGCGGCCCAGTTAGAAAGGCGTTATGCGAGCGGCGACGGGACCTTAACGCGGGGGTTCGTTACTGCCAGCCTGGTCTATTGCGTAGGGGCCATGGCCATCACTGGGAGTCTTGAGAGCGGCATGACAGGCAACCACGCCACCCTCTATGCCAAAGCGATGATAGACGGAGTGTCGGCTGTGGTCTTTGCCTCCACGCTCGGTATCGGCGTGGCGCTATCGAGCCTGTCGGTGCTTGCTTACCAAGGCGCAATCACCTTGCTTGCCGCGTGGATTTCCCAATGGCTTACACCCGCTGCGGTGACAGAGATGACGGCGACGGGGGGGATTCTTATCCTGGCAATTGGGCTTAACGTGTTGGAGATCAAGAGAATCCGCGTAGGCAATCTGCTTCCGGCCATACCGGTTGCGGTGATGCTGGCGTTAGTAGTCGGGTAAAGCAGTCCTACGTAGCGAAGGAGGCCGAGTATGCCCATTTATGAGTTCGAGTGTCCACAGTGTAGCCATGTCCTCACACAACTTTGTCGCTTGGGGACTGATGGCAGTAGAGAGGAGTGCCCAAAGTGCCGTACCTTGGGTCTCAAGCGGATGCTATCCCGCTTTGCTGCGCCCGGCACCGGCGGAGATAACGCGTGTGGGAGTTGTACATCCACCGCCTGTGGCACTTGCTCTGTGAAATAAGCACTTGGCACGTCCGCGTACCTGCGAAAAGCCTTACCTAGTGTAGGGACGTGCCTTGGCACGTCCGCGTACCTGCGAAACGCACGTCCCTACAGGGTCTCTAGCGCCTCCGGCCTTCTACCAGCACGAGGTGGCCATGTTATCGCATAGTCCGCGGACGTGCGAAACGCACGTCACTACAAAGAACCGTCGCTGTTGGACTAGAAACATCTCTTTTGGAGAAGAACCGCGCGAAAAGCCTTACCTAGTGTAGGGACGTGCCTTGGCACGTCCGCGTACCTGCGAAACGCACGTCCCTACAGGATCTCTGTCGTCTCCTGCTTTTTACCAGCAACAGGTAGCCATGTTTTCGCACAGTCTGCCGTCGCTGTTGGACTAGAAACATCTCTTTTGGAGAAGAACCGCGCGAAAAGCCTTACCTAGTGTAGGGACGTGCCTTGGCACGTCCGCGTACCTGCGAAACGCACGTCCCTACAGGATCTCTGT
>Ga0209105_100609_pt1 | contig 11534 bp, 19 predicted proteins | sample SedPBSmetaG_FD_184158 | JGI IMG/M metagenome (GOLD analysis project Ga0209105, IMG submission 184158) | Freshwater sediment bacterial and archeal communities from Indian Creek, Illinois, USA to study Microbial Dark Matter (Phase II) -... | ecosystem: Environmental > Aquatic > Freshwater > Creek >...
AAGCAGCGCATCCAGGAGATCGGTACCCAGCGCATCATATTTCCGGCAACTAAAGAACAGCGGGGTATATATGCGGCTTTTGATTTAGAAGTTCCTATGTAGTTATAAATTTGGACGGGATTTTAGGAAGTAAGTATGTATTTATCATTTCTTGAGCCTAAGTTTTTTTCGGTCTTTGTTTGATGGTTTACAATAAAAGAGACGGTTTTATCCGTCTCTTTTGTGATTTTAATAACTAGCTCTCATGTGGATACCTGATTCGGAACAAGTTCGGAGCCAACGAATCGCGTCTTTGAGGTTTTGCTCTCTCCAATGAAGAGCTTTCTCATAATCTTTCTTAGAAAACATACCGTTTGCCGCAAAGCCCCCTGTTTTGTACTCTTTTACATATTCATTATAAGATGGCTTTTCAAGCGCCCCTTCTTGCCTTAACTCTTCAAGTTCTAGCTCAAGAAGATCTGCATAATCGTTCATCCGTTCGCGGCTCAGGTCTTCATACGCTAAGTCTCTCAAGCGCTCAGAAATTTCCTCATCGGAACCGATGAGCTTGCCGCGGAAATCGCAAGAAGCAACAGTTATTCCCAAGAAAAAACTCCCTCGAGAATCCGCTCCCTGTAATTTCTGAAGAAACGGACAATGATCACATGACCATTTATCGGCTATAGCCTCTTTGTATTCTTCAAATGTCACTCCTTTTTGGGAAAGTTTTCTTAAATCGTACTCCTCTTTTGAAGCTTTTTCAAAATTAGGAATATCTCTCATCTTTACCGCCCCAACAAAGGAACAAGGCTTACTGTAACTGGGAGCACATTGTTCAACAAGCGTTTCCATGGTTTCAGTTTCTAGCCTCTCAGCATAGTGTTTTCTAATATAATCTTCCTGTTTTTCTTTTGTCGTAGATATAGCGGATATCCAATCTAACCCCATTTCTTCATCCTCCTTCTTTTTGTTGTTGAACATAGTCTTCTATGCTCAAATGCTCTGACAAATAATTAATGTCGCACTCGCAAATACTTCTGTATTTTTCCGATTCGCTCAAAAGCGGAACAACAGAAATTACAGTCCCTGCGAAATTTACCAAAACCGCACGCTCTACCGCAATTGGCATTCCGGGATCGTAATCCGAGCCGCGTAAGCAGTAGAAGTAAAGTTGGTATTTCGATCGCAAGTTATCGGCTTCAACCAGACTGATTCGCGAATTGCATAGCAATACAGTTTTGCCAAACAATTCGACAGCATCGAGCGCACTAGAACAATTTTCTGTTTTCATTTTTTAACCTCCTTCTTTTTCTTTCGAATAATTGTTACCCTTATTTATAAAAAAAAACAATTAAGAAAAACAACAGAAAAAACCGCATGATTTACATGCGGCCCATTCCAAGAGTTAATCTTCGCGCATTCTGATTCCCCGGTTCCTTAACACATGCTCGATTTCTGCCCCACACGCCCTTCCAAGGTTTCTGATCCGCATAAGCTCTTGTCTCGACATCTTTGCGATATCGTCTAATGTGATCTTCCCTGCTCGTCTTAAGCAGTTATATGAACGTACAGACAAATCAAGGTCTTCAATAGGAACACTTATCGCTTGAACGAGTTCTTTAAGATCAATCTGTTTTGCCGCTTCAGACTCAAGCGCAACAAGAAGCTCTTCGTATTTTTTATTAAGGCTGCGATAGGCCTCTTTCTCCTTTTTCATTTCAGTCAAAGGAACCGCTAATAGCATATTAGCGTATACCGGATGCCTTAGTTTCCGCAATGCTTTTGCTTCTATTTGCCGAATCCGTTCTCTTCCCACACCATATACTTCACCAATCGCCTGAAGCGTCATTTTGTCACGGAAACGCTTTTGTAAAACACCCGCTTCTTTTTCACTCAATAGCTCTAAAACGACTGATAGATTCGGGATATAAATCCCGAGCGCCCGCTCCTTTTTTTCAAATATATGAAACGCAAGAGAGAACGGGTAAACAGCAAAAAGCTCTTTCATTTCGTAATCCTCCCTTTTTTCACTTTGTGATACTCCTGTCACATCTTGACAATAACAATGTTTTATCATGATATTATCCTCCTTCTTTTTAACTTTAATAATTCGCTATTACTATTTATATAAAGAACCTTAAATAAAACAACAGAAAAGACTTGACGCTATACCAATTAAATATGTAAGGGGAGAAGCAAAAAAGCAGCTTTTCTTTTTTGCTTCAAGGCTATGCGGCTATTCAACTAAACATCTCCTACAACTACCGCAAGTTTGTAGGTTAATGAGACTCAGAACGGATGCATTCATTACCGCTCCAAGTTTTTCGACTGCGGGCTTTGCTAAACCACAGTCTTTGGCGATGTACCCTGGAACAAGAACATTTCCTTGTAACTTAAACCTTCCGCGAGTCGCGGGCAATTTTTTCCTTGTTTTCATTTTTATTTCCTCCTGCTTTCCCCGCCGTTAAACAGCGGGATTATTGTTAATATATATATAAATAAAAAGCATGACACATTGCACACCTTTTTTTAACACCCGATTCTGAACCAATTGTTTTATGACACAATAAGAAATAAGCTTTTTTATTCAGAAAAACCGCTCCAAAAACACGCAAAAAAAACCGTATGTGTTACATACAGCTTAATAATTAGTGTGCGTTTTACTTTTTAACTCTGACCGAAAGAGCATTAATATCTTTTCTTGACACTCCCCATGCCTAAAGGCAGGGGATTCTCGGAACCAAAAACGAAAAAAGTCGTAAGCAATTTTGTGCACGGTATGAAGCTGTTTCGAGAGTTTATGGAAATTCGGTCTATGTATGAAGGATTAAAGGACAATGATTCATCATGCGAAGATGACATTATAGCTTTTAAGTTGGTGCTTTCAGAAAACGAAACGATTGCAAGGCAATGGAAGTTTATTGAAGGCGAAGGTATGATAATCAATGCAATTAAGGATAATCGCCACGTGATTGTCTCCTTTAACAAGCCTATGGTCGAAAGAATTTCAAGTCGTATTGAAAAATACAAACATATAGGATCGCCAAAGGGCTACCAAGCTATCGAAAGGATCGAACCCTATACGGCAAAAGAAAAACGGGCGCCCTCTTTGAATCGCTATATAGAAAAACAACAAAACGAACACCCAATAGATGTTCAAATAATGCTACTATCGCACCTTGACGAAGCTCTTCAGACAAAGATATTAACCAAACTAAAAGAGAAAATACAACAAATTAACGGAGAGATCCAAGGACAGCCCTATCAGTTATCGAACGGAACAGCAATAATTAGGGCCGTGGTTCCGCAATCCAGAATTGACGATTTAGCCAACGACAACGCAATTTACAGGATTGAACAAACCGCACTTTTTCTGGTTTAGCGTTAAGCGCACAACTTATTTGTGCGCATCGTTACCATTGCCATTTTCTATCCATTCATAAGGATCAGGACTTGTTAGTGCGATGCTTATATGCAGAGCCTTATTGACCCGATTAATTATTTCCGGTTCAGTTACTGAACCAATTTTGGATCCTAACCGCTGTTTATCTATTGCCCTTATTTGTTCACAAGTAACTACAGAGTCTTTAATTAGCCCAAAATTGCATCCTAGCCTTACGTGTGTTGGCAAAGGATATGCCCTCTTTGCACTCGTTATAGGACACACTATAACCATTGGAGAATACTCGTTTCCTTTATCATTTTGTACCACAAGAACAGGCCGCCTTCCGTATTGTTCCGCTCCTAAAGAGGGCGAAAGATCGGCAAAATAAATATCATTTCTTCTTATGTCCTGTTTATTAAGCATAATATCTACTCCCAAGTCTATCCGCTAAATTTAGCCCCTTGTGCGGCGCGTCAATGGGATTTGTTTTTAAATAGGTTATATTATTGGTAAAACTTACATCTTCCCTATGCTCTTCTATAACCCGAATAATTCGTCTTATTATTTTTAACCCTATCCAAACAACAGCAATAGCTAATATTATCCAAAATAATATCTGTAAAACAGACATAGCATCAAAAACAGGAGACGCAGCCGAAGCAACCGGTCTTGAATAAGTCCTTAACGAAGGCATGGAATATCCGTTACGCACAAGAAAATCATGCAATCTTTCTGCACCTTCCCTGTTGGTTGTGACTGATACCGTTACGGCATCTTCGGTTTGGGCAAAAATAGTTGTACTGACAGAAACCAACGCAATAATGCTCGCTGTTAGTATTTTCCTTAACATTAAAAACCCTCCTTGCATAATAATTATCGTAAATCAAACACTAAAAAATCTATATTGCTCTTTGCCTTTATAGTTTTGTCCGTATATACACGTATATACATGTATGTACGTGTATATACGAAGATTGTTTTTCGTTGGTATTGTCATGTTTTTCACCATTATGTATTTGCGGGGAAGGGTGTTTCCACCCTAATCCGCAAGACTTGTTATTGGAATTGTGCAGCTTCTGCCGCTTCTCGGAGTTTTAACAACTTTTGCAATGCGAGGATTTCCCACGCTCTTATATAATCATTCAGCGTGAGCATAATTCTTTTTACATCCATGTCAGACAAGAATAACTTTACTTGCCCTTCGCTAATGTACGACCCTTTTTTTAAGGCCGTTCCACCGATTCCGGTTTGTTCTGCTTCGCCCCAACCAACCTCAAGAATAAAATTCCACGAAAGCCTCATTTGTGCGTTGAATTTTATTGTCAGTCGCGTTGTCATTGCTTTCCCTTCTTTATTGGTTTTGTGCACCAGAACCTTTTGTTCTGAAAAATCGAACTGAGGATTCCCTTTAGTGATTTCGTTTGCGATATATTTTGTGGTTTCAGGATCAAGATTCAATGCAACATTGATGGCTTTTTCCTTTGTCCCGTTGCTATAGTCTTTAGCGACTACGTTAATTTTAGAAAAGGAAGAATGAATATTTCCCGCTTTATCGGTCTCAGCAATCTGGAGTTTATCATTAAACTCCATAAGAACCTTGGCATTTTGATATTTTGTTATTTGCCTTCGGTTAATGTATTTTTCCATTAATTAGCCTCCTTCGCAAATGCGACGACCTCTAATTGAGGATCGCTCTTCCCGTTAAAAGTATTTATTCCGATTGTGGCAGCTAAGTCGATTTCTCCTGGTTTACCAAGAGCTTCATATTCGGCGGCCATTCCGAAAGCGATTGCGCCGCCGGTTTTCCCGTAAAACTTAACATGCTTCTTATCAGTCAGAAACAAGTGTCCATCGGTTTTGAACCCTTTAATCAAAAACATCGGTTTCGGATTTTTTTCACCGAATGGTTCCATTACCTGTAACCGTTGAGCTAAAGTTAATGAAATTTTGTCCTGCGGCAATACCGCGTCTACCGTAATAGATTCAAGTTCGCCTATCTCAAAACCTATTTCGTCAGCATAGTCGTTTATCGCTTTTCTGAAACTGTCAACGCAAGCAAGGTCTTTTTCTATGCTTAATCCGGCCGCCAAAGGGTGTCCGCCATACTTTTTAAGATGTACTGAACACGCCCGTAACGCTTTAACCATATCAAAACCCTGTACGCTTCGCCCGCTTCCCTTGAAATTCTCAAGCCCTTCTGCGAGGACTATAACGGGCTTTAACAGTTCTTCTTTAAGCTTACCGGCAATTAATCCAGCTATTCCTTCAGGAACAGAAGAGTCGCAATAGACATAAACCTTGCTTCCATCATAACTTTGCCTTGCTTTTTCTAAATGGCTTTCAACAAGGGCTTTTCTTTCCTGATTTGCAGCAAAAAGTTCGTTAGCGTAGTGACAGGCCTTGTCTTCGCTCGCGACTAATAAAGACAGCGACTTTACAGACCCGTTATCAATAATTCTTCCGGCGGCATTTATTGCAGGAGCTAATTTAAAGGCTATGTCACCAGACGTTACCATCCCAACCGACGTTGAAAACAACGCAAATAATTTCTCAATTCCCGGACGGGTCAGCGAACGCATAAGCTTAAGCCCTTCTTTAACAATTATGCGATTCTCGCCTGTTAACGGAACAACATCCGCAACTGTTCCTATAGCCGCCAAATCAAGAAACCGGTGTCCATAATCTTTTGGGAAGCCTGCACGCTCATAAAGCAAGCAGACTATCTTGAACGCCACTCCTGCACCGGCAAGATATGGATATGGATATGTCTCACCTTCGACATTAGGATTTACGATTGCTTCGCAAACCGGTAATGTTTCGCCCGGCTGATGATGATCCGTAATAACTACCTTTATACCCAATGAATTAGCATATGCGATTTCATCTATAGCGGTTATGCCATTATCTACGGTAATAATCATAGCCGTCCGGCGTTTCTTCATATTAGCAATACCCTCTTTAGTAAGACCATAACCGTTCGTAACTCTGTCAGGAAGCTTAGCGTTAACCTTACCGCCCAGCTCTGAAATCGCCAGACACATTATTGCTGTAGCGCACACACCGTCTGCGTCATAATCGCCATAAACTATAATTTGTTTATTAGACTTAATTATAGCCTCTATCTGTTCACAAGCCTCTTTCGCGCCTCTAAGAAGAGCAGGATCATGCAAGAGCTCTTTTCCACCAAAAATATACTCTTTAATTTCTAATGGATTTTTCATCCCTCTTCCTGCAAGAATTATTGCAACCAAAGGATCTATCCCTTCAAAATTCGCCTTTGGGAGCTTTTTTACAAATACTTTTTTCACAATAGCCTCCTTCCTAAAACGCCCAACCACTTATAAGATGAGCGTGTTCCTTACCTAGAGCTTGTTTTATCTGCTCTTTTACAGCTTTTCCGTAAAAACCACTTCGAATATCGAGCAAACCCCGGCTACCATTATTAATCTGCCTAAGCTCGTAGCATAAAATTAAACCTTTTAAATAATAATCATAGTGAGAAACTTCTTCCACTAAACAGTCTATTGCTTCAGCTTCGGTTAGCCCGGCTCGTTTCAATTTGCTTCCTGTGACGTATATCCAACCAAGTTGTCCGCTATCCCAAGGGCAACTATAACCGGTTGTGTTTATTGCAAGGCCGCTGTGGTCATAAAGGTATAATGGCAAGAATTCAACTCCGCTTCTTTTTTTAGAAAGGACTTCGCCCCGAAGCCACCCGTCCCAACTTGTATAAAGATTGGTGTTTTCCGCTTGCACGTCTCCAAGTAAGAATCTTCTGTGGAAGCAAACCATTGTGCCAAGGTTTTTTTGTTTGCGCGGGTCTTGCGCCTCATCGTCATAGAATAAGTCCAACTGATACACATTATCTGTTTTCGTATAAATTGGCTCCATCTTTTTCCCTCCTTCTTCTTCTTAGCACCTTTGCTATCATATCTGCGATTACCCTCTCGCTAAGAAAACTATTTGTCGTTTCTATGTGTATCATGTCTGAGTTTTCAGGTCTTGCCGGAATGTCTTCTAAAGAAGCTCCATGATGACATAACGCACAAACCTTTCCCTTGCTAGGCATATAAAACACCTGAAGCAAACTATTTTCTCTGAGGTCGGATGTAGCCGATGAAACTTTGTCAAGGTTGCGCATTTTATAACCATGCTTTTTAACCTTAGGGGTGGGCTTTGTACGACTCCATCTTTTTACAACTTTCATAAATTCCCTCCTCCATTCAACAAAAAACTAATAAACTTCTCCGGTTCATTTTCTCGTGCCTGAACAATTTCAGAGCACGGTTGTAATAGTTCTTTGCTACCAGTATATTTGCTGAGTAATGTCAACGTAATGTAATTACAATTAAACTCAGCACGCGTAAGGAATTCTTTCGCTGTTTCTTTTCCCATCAACTTTCCCTCCTTCTTTTTCTTCTTTAATCCATAAAGATATCTACATAAAGAAAGAGTTATAAAACAAACCAAAATTTCAAAAAGGCTCTTCTTGTAATGTCTTATCGAGATACCATGACTGGTTATTACTCATAAAAATAAAGCGCTGCTTATACCGCTTTTGAATCCTGCGGGTAGCGGTTACATGGTAATAGTCATATTCAACTTCAAAACTTGCTTCAACCTCGATTGAAGAGACGACATTTAACGATATTTTCCTTTGTTTTACTATGCGAATCTTTGGAATATCAAAAACAATCACGCTTTTTTTAATTCCAAGATCATACTCGCGTTTCATTTTTTCGTACCACTCAAGATACAGTTCCGGGGACATATGTCCGGCAGGTAACATGTTCGGGTCTTGCATGTAAAAACCCTTAACCATAACCTCTACCGTCTGGAAAAACTGAGACTCTAAGAACTTAGTATTGATACCAAACTCTTTTGACGAAACGCTGCTTATGAATTCGTTAGTGTTTTTTTCTCTTCGCTTTTTCTTCTTCTTCCCAATCGTTCTGAAAAAGAAAAGCAGGGCAATGGGTAGCCCCACAACGAAAACAGGAGCGATAGAAGTTAAAAAATCTTCCATAGCATCACCCTCTTTTCAAAAAACTATAAACGCGCTTGTGCTTGAAAAATATGTAAAAATCTAAACCTCAACGCTTCTACAATCAGACTGTAAAACGAATCTAAAAAATCAGATGTTGGCTGCGCTTTACCAAGTTCGACGCTTTCAACAAAACTCTCGCTAACGTTCAAACTATTTGCGACTTGCGATACAGACAACCCGCTTATTTCTCTGGAATTTTTCAGCTTATTTGCTATAGACATAATTATTCACCCCCTTGCTTTTGACTTGTTTTGGCCTTTTTGCTTTCAATTTGTTCCGCTCGTTTTTCCAGGAACACTATAAGTAAGTACCCGCCACCAAGAATTAAACCGCCAGTAATCAAAGGGAAAAGAGCGTTTATAACAGAACCGGTTCCGTTTCGATAAAGCATATATGTTATAAGAGCGCTTAACGCCACGGCAAATACTAACTGACCGATACTTTTAATTAAAGAAGATTTAGCGTAAAGGAAAATACAAGTGCTTATCGTAATAACAAGAATGAGCATTATTTCTATAATATAACTTTGCATACGTTCTCCCTTGAAAAACTTTTATATACTACATAATTGATTATAGCATTTATAAAATATATAATCAAACATTACTGAAATTTTTCGTTGCCAACTCGTAACATTTTTCATTATATATTAATTAACTATACATTGAGAAAGGAGGAGGACTCTTGGAAAGATTCAATTATGAAAACAGTACAACTCTCCCTTTGCCCTGCGGATGTAAAGCCTCGTGGGAATGCGGCAGAGTCGTCGCCGTTTCGAAAGCGCATCTTGATGAAAAAGCAAAGGTTGTTTTTCGGAAAAGTGTTGACGCGTTGCTCCCCAGGGGCTGGGAAAAAAACAGCCCGGAAATTATAACTTTAACTGATGATGCGATCATAATAATTGGGGACGCGGTATAAAAGTATTGCCGGAAAGTTAATTTTCCGGCTCACGCTTTTCCCTGAGTGGCCAAAAATTTTAAAAACGAAAGGTTAGTTATGCAGTATTGTTTAGATACAAAAACCATGGAGGTTTATGACGTTGCAAGCGCTTATTTTATAGCTTTTAACACAAGAGAACTATTTGCCCGCTTTAACAGCAAAGACCCCTATCTTGCTATGCATAGCGCACGAACAGCTATGCTTTCGGGAATCCTTGGGTTCCAACTGGTGAGGGATCAGGAATTTTGCCAAAAAATTTTTGTGAGCGGGATGCTTCACGATATCGGGAAACTCAACATGCCTAATAGAATACTTAAAAGCGCCACTAAACTTTCGGAAGAAGATAAGAAAACGATACACGCACACCCCAAAGACGGAGTTGACCTGGCAAAATCATTAGGAGTAAACGACGAAACAGCCCTAAACGTTGTTTTAAATCATCACTTAAGATTTGACATGACCGGATATCCCGAACTAAATAATCCCCAATGCTTAGCATCTTCTATCGTGTCAATTTGCGACGCCTTTGACGCAATGCGGTCTAAAAGGCCTTATACACAACCTAAAACCTTAGAAGAAACATTGAGTGAAATAGAGAAAGGATCGGGAACGCAGTTCCATCCGTTAGCAGTTCAAGCCTTTTTAGAACTAAAGGATTTACTAGCACTAGAAGCCAGAAAAAACTAAAACGGCTTTTGCTATATGTGCAACCTGTTAGCTTTACAAGAGCCGGATTCGGCTCTTTTTTTATGTAGCTAAACTGTTTGCAGTTGAAATGTGCTTGAAAAAATATTTTTATTTTTTTCGTTCAAACTGTTCAAAAGTGTCCTATGTATATTAGAAGGCAAAAACGATTCTTAGGAATTAAGAAAATAGCTTTCAGAAAGGAAAAAATTACTATGGAAACAAACTTAAAACAAAACGAACCATCTGTACGCAGCCGCGAGTCTGATGAGGAACTAATAAACGTTCTTATCGCCATCAGCGTGGTATCGAAGAGTCTTGCAAAGAAATTGGCAGCGCTTCCAGGTACACACAAAACAGAAGTATAGGGCTATACTGCTTAAGAGAGCCAGGTTTGGCTCTTTTTTTATGCCGAATTTACTATTCGGAAAAGGTGAGGGGGTGTGGATGGGAGTTCTGTGGTTGGTTGAGCCGGCAAGAAGAAGAAGAAGATAAGAAGCAGCAGCAGCTAGAATGCGGCGAGGCTGACGAGCGCGGTAAAGCCGTCCAGCCAGGCGATGGAGCGACGAGGGAGATGCTGAGTCTCTCGCTTCTTCTGTTTGGGCAGAAATCAGAGCAAATAGGGCTAAACGGAAGAAATGTCGTGGTAAGTAGGCTTGAATAAAGGAGGAGTTCTGGGCTTGCAAAAAGCGCTGAAGCAGGCAACTGGGGGTGCCGCGGAAGGCGCGACGGGATTATTGCTGAGCCGTTTGTTTTTTCCGGTTCGGATGAAATTCAGGAGAGGTAGATCTAAACGGGAGAATCAGACGGGTTAGCGGTTTCAGAACAGGAACTGCTGGGATCGGAGCTTTGGGGTTGTTATTACAGGGAGGGTGTGGCTGTTAGTGTGGGCAGGCTCTGCCAATGGAGCGACGGGAACGCTGATGTGCCCCTTCCTTTTCTTCTGTTTAGGCAGGATTCAGAGCAAATAGGGCTAAACAGGAGAAATGCCGTGGTAGGTGAGCTTGAATAAAGGAGGAGTTCTGGGGCGGTGATGTTTTTGAGCCGTTATTGCCGTGACAGGAAGTGGTTGGTTGCAAGGACTTAAGTGGAAAAGACGGCTCGGCCGGCCGACGGAGCTGCGAGAGAGATGCTGAGCCTCTTGTTTCTTCTGTTTGGGCAGAATTTAAGAGAATCAGGGCTGAACGGGAGAAGTGGACGAGTTGGCGGTTTCAGAACAGGAACTGCTGGGACAAGTAGGTTTTGAGTCATTGTGCGATAGGCGTGTGTTGTTGCACGCCGGTGCTCTTTAGGGCAGGATTTCTGTTTGAGTGAGTTTTAGGATTATTATAACCAAACAGAGAAATATTCAAAGCGGGTTTTTCAAACGAGAAAATAACTCTGTTTGGGAGAGGATTAGGTTATGGGACTGCCGGAAGCTATTGCGATCAAGTTAATAAACTACGATCAAATTAATAAGAAACTGCGATCAAGTTAATAAACTGCGATCAAGTTAATAAG
>Ga0209105_100615_pt1 | contig 11488 bp, 10 predicted proteins | sample SedPBSmetaG_FD_184158 | JGI IMG/M metagenome (GOLD analysis project Ga0209105, IMG submission 184158) | Freshwater sediment bacterial and archeal communities from Indian Creek, Illinois, USA to study Microbial Dark Matter (Phase II) -... | ecosystem: Environmental > Aquatic > Freshwater > Creek >...
AATTAATAGAGATCAATAGATTTTAAAAAAATAATAGAAAATTTAAAAAAATCAAAATCAAACCCACGACACAGCCTCATTTTTTCAACAAAAATATTATATGGTTTGATTTACATAACCCAAAGGTAGTGACTAAACAAAATGGAGTATACCAAATGGCTGAAGATAAGTCTGCTGCATTAAAACCAAAATCTACTGGAAAAGCATGTCCCATAGCACTTGAAGAGGAGTTAAAAGATGAAGATATTCAGGAAGATAGAACTGCAAGAACTATCTTAAATTTGATCATTACTGGAATGAACTGTACTGTATGTGCTCAAAATATTGCAAATCGTCTTAAAAAAGAAGAAGGTATAGCAGATACCAACGTAAGCTTTGCAACAGGCACAGCAACCGTTATGTATGACCCTGAAAAGATAAGCAAGGGAAAAATTGTTCAAATAATAAATGAAACTGGATATAAAGCTTATTTTAGAACTGATGAGTCTCACAAATTTGCGACCGACCCAGTGTGTGGTATGCGAATAGAAAAAACTAAAGCCATAAAGAGAGTGTATGATGGAAGAGAATATTATTTCTGCAATGAAGAATATGCTAAAAGATTTGAATCTCCAGAAGATGAATTAAAAAAGATGAAACTGCGAGTTACAATCGCGCTATCTGGAGTGTTATTAATAGCATTACTGCGAGTTGTAGCAATGCTTACACTTGCTGCAGGAGTTACATTAATAATGTGGGCCCCTATTCCTGCACTACCATGGTTTACATGGGGATACTGGCTTTTTCTGATTACAACTCCAGTACAGTTTATAGGTGGCTGGACATTTTATAAAGGCGCTTACCATGCAGTTAAAAACAAGGCTTTAAATATGGACTTCCTCGTTGCAATGGGGACTTTAACAGCGTGGGGATTCAGTTCATTCATTCTCTTCTTCCCTGGAGTGCTGCCTGTAGCAGAACGAGATGTATACTTTGATGTATCAGCTGTGGTAATAGCATTTGTGCTACTTGGAAAATTTATGGAAGATTACATAAGACAGAGAAGTTCCGCAGCAGTTAGAAAGCTGCTGGATCTTAGACCAAAATCTGCACATGTAATAAGAGAAGGAAAAGAAGTTGAGATACTTGCAGAACAGATTATGCCGGGCGAAATAGTTGTGGTAAGGCCAGGTGAAAAAATACCAGTGGATGGAGTCGTAGTGAAAGGATCAAGTTCTGTAGATGAGTCGGTGGTAACTGGAGAAAGCCTTCCAGTATCCAAAGAAGAGGGCGATGAAGTAATTGGTGCTACAATAAATAAACAGGGGTTAATAAAATTTGAAGCAACAAAAGTTGGCTCCCAGACAACCATTATGCAGATAGTTAAACTTGTAGAAGATGCACAGTCATCAAGCGCCCCAATACAAAGACTTGGAGACCGCGTGAGTGCCTATTTTGTCCCTGCAGTGGTTTTAATTGCAGTGGTTACATTTTTAACATGGACGTTTGTTTTAGGTAACTTTACACTTGGGTTATTGTCCTTTGTTGCGGTTCTTATAATATCATGTCCATGTGCTCTCGGTATCGCAACTCCAGCAGCGCTTATGGTAGGTGTGGGAAAAGGAGCTGAAAGTGGAGTGTTAATACGTGGCGGAGAATATCTTGAAAGTGCTTACAAATTGAATAAAGTGGTTTTTGATAAAACAGGGACACTTACAAAAGGAAACCCAGAAGTAACAGATGTAGTTGGAGCTAATAGAAACGAAATCATTAAAATAGCAGCTACAGTAGAAAAAAGCTCTGAACATCCCCTTGCAGAAGCTGTGCTTAAAAAAGCTGCTTCCCTTGGAATTGAAGCTGAAGATGTCACCGATTTTGAAGCAGTCCCCGGACATGGAATTAGAGCCAGATGGAATGATGATGCAATTTCTATAGGAAACAGGAAGATGATGGAAATAGAAGGAATAGGAATTGTTCAATCCGAAGAAAAGATCAGGTCTCTTGAAGCCGAAGGAAAAACTGTAATACTGGTTGCAGAGGATAAAAAACTTCTTGGAATGATTGCCATTGCAGATACTCTCAAGGAAAATTCTGGAGAAGTAATAAAAGAACTCGATAATCTTGGTATCGAATCCATAATGCTTACTGGAGATAATGAACTTACAGCAAATGCAATTGCAGGTCAAATTGGAATTAAAAAGGTTATTGCCAATGTACTGCCGCATGAAAAGCTTGATGCTATTAAAGAACTGCAGGACGAGGGTAATATCGTGGCAATGGTTGGTGATGGCATAAATGATGCCCCCGCCCTTGCGCAGGCAAATATAGGAATAGCTCTTGGTTCAGGTACTGATGTAGCAAAAGAGGCCGGAGGTATAATCCTCGTTAAAGATGATTTAAGAGATGTTGTAATTGGAATAAAGCTTAGTAAAGAAACTATGAAAACAATCAGACAGAATTTATTCTGGGCATTTGCATATAACAGTGGAGCAATACCTCTTGCAGCTTTTGGACTCTTAAATCCAATTATAGCTGCCGCTGCAATGGCTCTAAGTTCACTTACAGTCGTGTTAAATTCTGCACGGCTTAAACTGGTTAAAATTAAAAAATAATCTTAATTCATTTGATTGAAATTTATGAGGTGAAAAATATGGCTGTAGACCCTGTATGTAAGATGGAACTAGATGAAGAAACTACACAATATGTAAGCGAATATAAATATAAAGGAAAAAAATACTACTTCTATGCTTCTCTATGTAGAAAAGTGTTATGTATCACATATTTTCACCAAAAGTTTCATTTTTTTAAAATATCAGTAATATAATTTTGGCCTTAATAATTAGAGGATTTTTTAAGCATTTGTGATGATTTATGCCTATAATTAACTGTTATTATATCATTTAAACATTAAAAACCATATTTTCAGATATATCCATTAAATGTATGATTTTATAAATGGTAAATAATAAATTTTAAAAAATATAAAAATAATTATTGAGGTGATTCCAAAAGTATATTTTAACTGAAAATGTATTAAAAGTTATGTCATTTAAAGAAGTTGATGATGGGCTTTGGAGGAGAATCCGAAATTACATGCCACGTCAAAAGCCTAAAACTGGTAGACCAAGAGCAGATTTGAGGAATACATTTAATGGAATTTTGTATGTTCTTTATACTGGTTGTAGGTGAGTGGAAGTTCCCTATGAAGTATGGGGCATTCGAAAACTGCATGTTTTCGATGCCCCAAACACTTTCAAAATTCAGAGAATTTTGACGCAGCAAAAAACCTTTGGTTTTTTGCATGCTCCGTGTTTGAGGGCTAAATCTACAGTGCACAGATTGTACCTTAAATTGTCTAAAGAAGAAAGTGAAAGGAGTTAAAATAAGCACTTTAACCGATGCTAACGGTTGGCTTCTGTCAATGGTTGTGTCTCCAGCGAATGTGCATGATTCAAGGCTCTACTCACCGACCATGGACGGTTTCAGGATTAAAATATCTCAAGGAAGGCCCATAACCAGGCCAACAATAATTGTGGCAGACGCTGCCTACGATTCAAATGAAATAAGAATCTACAACAGGAAAAGAGGTATAAAATCCAACATAGCCATAAACAAAAGAAATAAGAAAAAACAAAAACCAGGAAGACCTAAAACGTTCGATCAAGAAGTTTACAAGAGAAGAAGTGCAGTTGAAAGATTTTTCAGTTGGATAAAATGATTTAGAAAGATATTCATATCTCGGATTAGCACGTCTAGCATGTGTTTTAATAATATGGAGAGTTTTGGGATGACTTATTTGTTAATTTCAGTTAGTTTATCCATCCAAACAGTTTCAAACTCCAGTCCTGAACCAACATTACATACATTTTTGCGCTGCTTATTTCTTTAAGCTGTTCTGGGAGTAGTTCGTAGGTATGGGCATCAGCCCCTGCTGAAACCATTGTGGTAACTTCTACCTTATCTTTAATATTACTGCTGCTGTAAAGCATATAATAAGTACTGATATGATTATTACCCCTCTCTTTTCCACGCAAACCCCAAATAAATGAAAAATCTTTATAACCTACTATAAGTTTATTATTAGTATTTAAACATTAGGTTAATAAATTTTAGTATAATATTTAAACAAAGTTATTAAATATATTCATGTTATCATAATATGATTAAACTTGTTATGGCTAGAGGTACAGGACATGCCCATTATAAGCATTTCTTTAAATGAAAAACTACTGGAAGAAATTGATAAATTAAAGGATGAAATTGGTTATTCAGGCCGTTCTGATGTTATTAGGGCCAGTGCTCGAATGTTAATATCTGATAGTAAAGAAAGAGAAGATTTAAATGGAGATATTAATTCTATACTTGTATTGATTCACAATCAAGAAGTAGAAGATAAGGTTACTGAAATCAAACACGATTTTGAGGATATAATCAATACACAGATACACAGTCATTTAAAGGGACATAAATGCATGGAAATATTTATTTTAGAAGGAAATGCAGAAAGAATAAAAGAAATATCTACAAAATTCCAGATAAACCGTAAAATTGATTATGTTAAGTTAATTGTCGTTTAATTTGTTAAAAATAAAATGTTTATATTTCAAATCTTAAAAATTTTTAAACCTGATTTCGCTGTAACTCTTTATCTGGATGATGCTCATGGAGTTCATCATGAACTACATATACGAAATAGCGAGGAATGGTTGAATTATCACTGATTTCCAGATTGTTATGAAAAGGTAGGATTGTTATGTTTAAATAGCAAAATAATAAATACTTAATTGAAATAGAAATAATTTAATCACTTATAGTGGGCAAGGGAGGTCAGACCTATTGTAGAGATATTATCAACTGTTTTAACAATACTCCTCTCAATTGGTCTCTGGTTTTACGCCCATCCATCTAATCTTAATGGAGATAAAAACATGGAATTTGAGTTTTTAAAAGACAAAGAAATAATTGTGGCCTCTAACAGAGGACCAGTATTATTTCAAAAAGATAAAAAAGGGATTATTGAACTTATACGGGGTAAAGGGGGGATTGTAGGATCGATGCTACCATTCCTGGAAAAAACTCATGGTACATGGTTTTCTTCAGCAATTGGAGAATGTGATGAATATATGAATGATAAATACAATTCTAAAGTACCTATTCCATTAGTGGACCCTGAATATTATGTCAGATTGATCAAAACAAGAGAAGATATTTATAATGGTTACAATGGCAAATTCGCCAACCCACTTCTCTGGTTTATTCATCATTCCATGTGGAACCCACCATATTCACCATGTGCAGATGATGAACTGCATCAAGCATGGGACTCGTACCAGTATGTAAACTCTAAATTTGCAGAAGCGATAGGGGATGCAGTATCTAAATCAAATAAAACTCCGATCATAATGTTACATGATTATCATATATATTTAACTCCTAAATTAATAAGAAAACAGCATCCTCATGTTTTAATGAGCCAGTTTGTCCACATACCATTTCCTCCACCAGAAATATTTCAGCAGCTTCCCAACCACATGCAAATCGAGATATTAGATAGCATACTCACAAATAATGTACTGGGATTCCATATTCCCCGCTACATGAACAATTTCTTACAAACAATTAAACAGATTCTACCTGCCGCTTTTGTGGATGATATAACAGGAGATATTCTATATAAAGGGCATATCTGCCATGTAAAAACCTATCCCATCAGTATTGATATAGAAACAATGCAGAAGCACACACAAAATCCAGAAGTGATTGCCAGAGAAGCAGAAGTAGATGCAATGATTGGAGACTGCAAATTAATCTACAGAACAGACCGGACAGACTTATCTAAAAATATTATCAGAGGATTCCAGGCCTATGACATGTTCCTTGATAAATATCCTGAATGGAGAGAAAAGGTTAAATTTGTAGCAACCTTAATGCCCTCAAGACAGGATATAAAGATTTACAGGGATTACACCGATAAAATAAGGGATCTGGTTAATGAAATCAACGAAAAATACGATACACCTCACTGGGAACCTATCAAATACATCTGCAGAGGAGATTACAATCTGGTAATTGCTCTTTTGAAAAGATACGATGTTTTAATGGTTAATCCAATATTAGACGGCATGAATATCGTTGCAAAAGAAGGGAGCATTGCAAACAAAAATAATGGCGTATTAATCCTTTCTACAGGGGCCGGATGTTATGAAGAATTAAAAAATGGAGCTATTTGCATAAATCCTTTCGATCTAAGACAAACTGCAGAATCAATTGATATGGCTTTATTAATGGATGATAAAATCAAAGCCCAGATGATTAAAAATGCAAGGGAAGCCATACAACAAAATGATATGAATAAATGGGTATCTGATCAGTTAAAGGATATTGAAGCTGTCATGTACGAAGGACAAAAACTTGAATCAGGTGAAAAATCTGAGAAAGCTAAAATCTCTCAAAACACTGAAAAATGAATTCAATAGAGGTATTTAAAAAGATAAAGGTGTTGCCCATTCAACTTCATGATATCCTGAAAAAATCCCAGAAAGAGAAGGCTTTGCCCTATGTTCTTGCCTACAACAGAATTGACGGTCCAGGGTCCAGTCTGGATTTATGTGAATTTCAGCAGGCATTCTGGAAAATACCAGATATACCAGAAAATGATGATCCCGCAAAAAAATGGACCCAAAACATCCCCAGAACAGTGGGCATAACAATAGATACTGGAACCCGAATTGAGGCGCATCCATTTAATCCAGAACTTATAGGTGTTAAATCTGTCGAATACAAAACTGAAGTCACCACACGTCCAGGTGAAGTAGTTCCAGTTAAGGAGAACTGGCTACTTAAAATACTTGAAATATTTAACCTCTCCGGGGTAAAATTTATTTTAAAAAATTTAAGAGAAGGTATACATTCTTCAGGACTCGGCGGATCATCAACTGCCACAACAGGTGTATGCATACTTGCAAATGAATTAGCAGGACGGCCATTTACAGATATACAGCTGATTTCCTTAGCTTCCCGAATTGAACAGGGATATGGAATAAGTATCACTGGAACACAGGAGCAATCCAACGTTATTTTTGGAGGGGTAACTGATTATGTGTGGTTTCCATGGGGAATACCTGGAAGTTCGGGCACAGGTTATGGTGAATCTTTAAGATTCCAGCTGATTCCACCAGAAGATTACTCGCTTTTGGAAGGAAGATCGGCCATTTTTCATACTGGAAAACCTCGCCTAAGTTCAGAAGTCAATTTAACATGGAGAAATGCTCTTTTAACTCCAGCGGGATACAGTTTACATTCTAAGAAAATGAAGATAGCTTACAAATTTCGTGAAGGACTAAGACTACAAAAATGGAGTCATGTCCTTGAATCAATAGATAAATACCGTAAAATACGAACCAGATTATGTAATGGTTACATGGAAGGTTCCAGGGATTTACTGGAACGTGCCCAAAACTGTAACTGCACCGCTTTTCCACTGGGTGCTGGTGGAGGAGGTGGAGTTCTCTTATTTTCTCCTAAGCCAGAATCTCTGGAAAGATTGAGGGAAGACCTTAAAGGTATCTATAGAGAAATTCCCTTTAAAATACGATCTAAAGGCCATGAAATTAATAATATCATGAGCATACAGGATTCATGATGGATTAATTCTTATTTGGGGTGAAAAATTATCATCAGTAACTTCTGTGCAACAGGCAGGGAACACAGTCTTGATCTGGATGGGCATGAAGAATGTCTATGTAAGGATTGTCCTATTTATAAAGAAAATGATCTGGAAACTGGAGATCCAAATAGCTATTTTTGCCTGGAAGGGCCTTCAACCCGCTGTTATTTGGAGGAAACAAATACTGAAGATGTTAGAAAAATTAATGATTTAATTAAAGATTACTACTCTCGTGTAGATTAATCTTTTCTAATTTTCAGCCATAATTATCAATTATCATGCAGATATGTCTTGTCAGATCATCATACCTATGGTGATAGATTATTTCTGTTTTTTTCAAAGCTGTTAGAGTTTTTTTCTCTTTGTGGTTTTGAACTGTTTTGTAAATAAAAAAAAACATGGGAATAGTTTATGCTAATTTAATGAAAGACTAAAACCTACCCAGACCAATCCGAGCCGCACTCTGTTCAGCTTCCTTCTTACTCCTCCCACTTCCTACACCACAATTCTTCCCCTCAATAATAACTGCCATGGTAAAAGTCTTCTCATGAGGCGCACCCTCTTCTTTTATCAATTCATAACTCAATTTCAACCCATCACGATCACAAAACTGCTTTAGTTCTGATTTGTAATCATAAAAGAAAATATCTCCATTCTTAATATGGGGTATAACCGTCTTTAAAAGAAACTCCTGAACAGCATCCAGCCCCCGGTCCAGATATAACGCTCCAATAAAGGACTCAAATACATCACTGATCACCGAGTCAGTTTCCCTCCGGGTTAACTCCGCTCCAGCACCATATTTTATGTACTGGTCCAGTCCCAGCTCAGTAGAATAAGTATAAAGTGCTTTTTTACAGACATAATTTGCCCGCATGTGGGTTAGTTGACCTTCGGTTAAACTATAATCACTATTATATAGAAATTCAGATATCACCAGATCCATGACGGCATCTCCTAAAAATTCCAGTCTTTCATAACATTCACTTAATCCATTCTCATTAGCAAAGGACTCATGAAGGAAAGCCAGTTCATAGAGATGAGGATTAACAGGTTCAATTGAGTATTTTTTTAGTAGCTGCATATTATCCAGTTTATATATATTAGACATGGAATGTTATTTATTTTTAAATTTATTTAAATAAATTTGCAGAAACATCATGACTATTATAATGTTATACTCAAAATATTTATGTTGTTACAGTTAATTAAAAATCAGTGATACATTCGTTTTCAACGATTCTGCAATTAAAACATATTAATGCTTAGATTTTAAAACAACATCACTTTCAGGTTCAGTGAGGTTCAAAATGGAGAGAAGAAACAAAATAATACTGGTAGCATTATTAACTGTCATTTTTTTTAGGAGCAGCATTTGCATCATTCTATCTAATTAATACGGAGGATACTTTTTTAAATGAGAGTAATATCAGCTCTGACTCTGGTAACATCAGTGATCCCCGTTTAAATGTTTCTGATAATTCTAAAAATATTTTTAATACTCCTGTTATATCAGAAAAAATCCTTGGAAGCACTGATTAGGGTAAAGTAACTGTAGAAGGGCCGTTTGGTAACTCAAATTCTCCAGTTAAAATTGCAGTTATAGTGGGTGTGCATCCTCTTGAATCTAATTCTCATAGGGCGGCTGTTGAATCAATTAAAAGCTGCCAAAAATCCTTAAATTATTGCTACTATATTTACAGGATTACTGTTACTAAAGACGCCCATAATTATGATAAAGGAAGAATGAATGGACAACTACTGGCCAATAAATTTGCTGTTAAACATATAATCAATCAAAATTATAATTTAGCCCTGGATATACATTCTAATCAGGGAAATTACAGTGAAAAGTGGTTTGTCTTTACCTCCCTGGAAGATAGAAAATCTAAATCTGTTACACTTAAGATAAAGGATAAATTACCAGGATTTGTATATTACAATCCCCCTTCTCAGACAAGCCCTAAATATGTTACTATTCCATTAATTAATGCAGGAACACCGTCTGTTGTTTATGAAACTTATCTTCATGAACCATATGAAGCTACAGGAAGACATGCTAATAATTTCATAAATGCTGTTGATAATATTTAAAATATAGCTAAAGATTTTGGAATTAAAATGAAGTAATTCCCACTCGCACCGTCAAAGTAGGTTGGATAAATTGAACTTTCATCGAAGCCAACGTGTCCTACCACAATTCATGTATCAAATTTATCTGATTTTTTCATTAATTCAAGCTCATAATTGCTTTTTAAAACGCTGCATACGATTTTCAAGTTCTATTGAAGGTACTTTATTCATTATCCTGACTCTATTATTTTGAGATCGTTATCTATTTGAAACAACTTAATATTTAAATTCTGGGCCCAGTAGGCTTGCTTTGCTTTGCAATTTTTATTAACCTGTTTCCACTTAAACCATTCATGGAATCACCCTTTGATTTTTGCCCATACAAAAATAAGTGATCCTATCTTATAGGATTTCTACGAAGTCAAAAAATATTATATTCCATGATCTTAATTATATGAATAAATATAATTTTAAGGGTGAAATAAATGGAAATAGAGATAGAAGTGGTGGGAAAAGGTAAAGCTCTTGGAAAATTAGACAGAAGAAACCCTGAAACTGCTGGAAAAATTTATGAAAGTTTACCTTTGAAAGGAAATGCAAATATATACTTTGAGGAAGTATATTTTGATATACCTATAAATTTAGAATATGAAAATCCTTCTGGAAAATCCAGATGCGGCGATATATCTTACTGGCCGCCCGGAAATGCCTTCTGTATTTTTTATGGCGATTCGCAGCCTGCATCAGACGTAAATCACATTGGTGAAATAACTGAAAACTTAGAAGTCATAAAAGAGGTTCGAGATGGAGATAAAATAATAATTAGAAAAAAGTGAATTGTCAGTCTTTTAATTCTTTATTTCCACATTCAGCATTCCCTAATCGAGATTATTTAAACATCTGTTAAAAAATCTGCCTTTAATTTAATTTACTCTTAAAATTTCTTTAAAATTTGAATTACTTCATCCTCTGTAACATCTGACCAGTTCATATAAGCATCTGCAACTGCAAAGGCCCATCCACTTCTTAGATTTGCACAGCACACAGATTCAACTTTGGGGACAATATGTTTTATAGCATTCCAGTGCCCTGTTGGGACTGCTACAATTATTTCATCTGCACCATAATTTTTAAGAGATTCTACAGCTACGAGCATGGTGAAACCTGATGCAATTCCATCATCTACCAAAATGACAGCTCTTCTCTCCACCTGAATTGGAGATTTAACTTTTCGAAATTTCATAACACGTTTTTTGACTTTATTTAATGTTTTTTCAATACCTTTTTCAACCTCATTTTCACTAAGCCCTGTTCTGGAAACTATATTTCTATTTATACGTACTGTACCATCAAAAGCTACTGCACCATAACCTGCTTCAGTATTCCATGGAAGGGTGATCTTGCTTACAACTGCCACATCCAGAGGAATTTGTAAATTTTTAGCTGCCGCAGATCCTACAGGTACTCCTCCTCCTGGAATTGCAAAAACAACGGTATCAGAATTTTTGTATTGTTTAAGCATTTTGGAGAGAACTTCTCCTGCATGTTCACGATCGCGGAAAACTTCTGCCTGGTTTCTAAGTTCTGGAATATGGAAAAAATTATCACTGAAAGCTTCCATTAAATACACCTCTACATTCATTTAAATGTATATGGAAATAATGAATAAAAGCTCTTAAAATGAAATTACATACATTTTAAGATATTTGTCTGAATATATTATGTAATTTACCTTATTAAAATATACCTGAAAAATATGAAAATGCACTT
>Ga0209105_100618_pt1 | contig 11463 bp, 7 predicted proteins | sample SedPBSmetaG_FD_184158 | JGI IMG/M metagenome (GOLD analysis project Ga0209105, IMG submission 184158) | Freshwater sediment bacterial and archeal communities from Indian Creek, Illinois, USA to study Microbial Dark Matter (Phase II) -... | ecosystem: Environmental > Aquatic > Freshwater > Creek >...
ACCATAATATGGAATAACAAATTATGTCAATACCGAGAAGGCGAACTATAGAAACTGCTCTTTGGCAACTTCATATAGCATTCTAATAGCAATAACAGGAAAATAGATTTGTATGAGCTTACAAAAAGGCAGCATGAAACAAACCGGAGGTATAGGCGGATTATGTGCCTTCAGATTATGAAATGACGACTTGCAAAGTCAGACGGATCTTGAAATCAAGATTAACTTGGCAAACAGAGGCTGTTTCAAAACAGCAATCTGTGCATCAACAAGTGCGTAAAGACACACAGTGTCTTTACGAGATGCTGATTTATACCGGCTAAAGTGGCGAACCAAAACCATCGTTTTTCTGCTCTTAAGCGTAAGTTTTCGATATCGTAATTAACCAGAATACGTTTAAGTATACGTTCAACAGATGTTCATTTGGCATAAATTTTCTTCCGTGCTTTTGAATTTCGTGGTGTTTTGGTGAACAAACACAAGTCATCGTCTGGCTTGGTGTAGACTACTCGACCGTAAGCAGAGGGAGAACACTCATGTTTTTCGGGTAGCGATCGAGTTGTTTGTACATGGGTCAGCGCCATTTGATGCGGCTGTGTTCCTTAATAAAACCGTAATTGATCATCTCTAAGTTTTCAATGCAGATTGGCTTACCGAATTGGTTTATCTTAAAGGCAGAGAGCTTCGGTTTTTGTCCTCTGTGATCGTTTAGATCAATAAATGGCTCTACTGAGTGGCTGCTCAAAAGTCTGTAGATTTCATAGGCATCGTGTGCAGAATCCAACAAAGCTTCTGGAAGGCTTAAGTTTGGTTACAACTGACGCAGTTGAGCGCAAGCAGCGACAAAAGTTCCGCTAAGGAAGTAATACCTTCTTTCAAACGGGTCATTACCACAAGAGCACGGAAGATTTCAGGTTGATTTTGGGATGTTCTGCCTGTAAACGAGTACCGACTCATAGCAATAGGGAGAAGATTATTCAGATTAAGAATATACACTTTTTCCACGATTTCTGAACAAAACCTGATTTGCTGTTCAAGTTTCGAGAGAAAAGAGAACAATTTTTGTTCTAACTATAGCTGAAACTTTTTGCATGATCTCCAGTAACCAAGCAAAGCAAACGCCTTCTTCATCGTATCTAGGAACTGGCAAATAATGTCTTCGGCTCGGTTTTGGGAAGATTCTGAAATTGTTAAGTTCTGAATATTGCCGATATGCTGGTTTAAACCTAAATATCTCTGTGGATTACATCATATCTCGTGTTATTGTTATATTTCTATATGAAGTGATTGAGATATCCTGGAGGTAAAACAAAAAACTCCAGGTCAAAAAGTGGCATGGAGACTCGCTTGCGAGTTTCCGAGAAAATACCTATTATAAGAGGAGGAAAGAAAATGAAAAGAGTGATCACGATAGTTTTGGCAGTTTCATTGACCGTCGCTTTAGTAGCTTATTTAGCGCATATAGCGATAACTCCTGATGCACCAGCCGATGACGAATATATTCTCGTAGGCGGAAGCATAATGACTCTTGCATATCCTTGGTTTTTGGGTGCCAAGGAAGGCATGGAAAACTGGGCGCGTGACAATCCTGATGCCAATGTGAGGTTCCAGTTCGAAGATTCCAATATGGATATCATGACCGCAATAAATAATCTTGAGAGTATGGCTGCAGCTGGGGTCAAGGGTATTGTCATTTTCCCGCCGGATTCAAAAGCCATTATCCCGACGATGGTGAGCCTGCACAACAATCAAGGCATTTACTTTGTAGTAGGGGACTTTCCGCAGCAGCCAGATGACCCTTCTCACGTTGTTTGGTCTACATTTGTAGGTCATGATATGAGAGCGTTAGGTGAAATCGCAGGTGAAGTTGCCGTGGATTATTTGCAAGCGCTTGGAAAAGATAATCCTACACTACTCTGGATTTCGAGGCCGTTATCAGGCCAGGTTTCGCTGGACAGAGTGGACGGCTTCTCAAGTGTTGTTCTTTCGGCTTTCCCGAATGCGAGAATAATCGTAGAAGGCGATGCAGGCGCAGGAGACAGGATCTCTTCGAAGTCTTTGATGGAAACCATACTTGCGAGGGAGCCTGTCATTCATTTGGTCTCTGGCCACAACGATGCAGCAGTTTTAGGCGCATATCACGCCGCGGTTGGTGCAGGCAGAGTCGAAGAGATGAAGTTCATTGGTCTCGCGGGTGATAAAGAGGTTCTGGGACTTGTTGAAGAAGGCGAACACTGGATCGGTGAAATCCTTCAGGATCCAGTGGTATTAGGCTACACAGCTATGGATGCACTGTGGAGAGCCATGAACGGCGAAGAGCTTCCAGAAACTTTTGATCTTCCGAAACCCGTAGCCATTACACCAGACAACATACAACAGTTTGACTGGAGAAATTGGACATGGCTCGGCAATTGATCTATCCTTAAAGGGATCAATGTTTGTTGTGTGGGTGTATTAAACACACGCACAACAAACATAAATTGTAAACAGGAAAAACTGTAAAGCTTGTAATATTTGTATTTATAAGGCTCATCGATGACGGGTTTATTGCATTTGTATAATCAAAGAGCAAAGTTATTGGAAAGAGGGATAGTCTTATGATTAAGCTTTTACCGGAACCCAAACGGGTTACAGAAAACGCAGGACATACGACGACTTTCAATCAGTTAGAATTTGATTTTGGCAAGATGTCGCAAACACACATTGATAACTATTATGAAATCGCAAAATTGAGATTCTGGAATCGCAAAGATTTATATATCTCTACAGATGGCAAGTCGGCGGACTGTCTTTATGTTGCCGTTAATCCAGGTCTTAAAGGCATCAAATCGGATTGCAACGATTTGTTTGTTGAACAAGGATACTATCTGAAAATAGAAAACGACAAAATGTCTTTATACTTTGAACAAAAAGCTGGATTTGTAAACGCTGTAACCACGTTGAAGCAATTGCTGATAAGAACAGAGAAAGGCTATGCTTTGCCTTTATGTGAAATAACTGACTGGCCAAGCGTGGCGCACCGCGCAGTTGCCACGACATTCTCATGGTATGCAGGTTACGGCAGATTAGGATTTGACATGCAGCTATGGGGACGTGATCAATGGATCGAGTATTTAAACATCTGCCTTGACAGCAAAATCAACCAGATGAATATGGTCATGTACGGATACTGGCCATTTGAGATGGAAGAATATCCGGAAACTGTATTTAGGAATGTACCGCTTAAGATATGGAATAAGGAAAACAGAAGATGGCTGACCGTGCGCTATTCCCATCCCAACATCGAGGAAGACTTTCTAGTAGACTTTATTACTTATGCGCACAAGTTTGATTTTAGGATTTTTGCTTACGTGGGTCTCAATTCGTATAACGGCGCTTACAGCATCAAGCATCCTGAAAAACGGATGGTTAAGCCTGTCGGTTCTACTTTCATAAACGATTTTGATTCAGTCTGCCTAAGCGATGAAGAGAACATCAGATACATACTGACCAGCATGAGAAAAATAGCCGGGCTTGGTTTTGATGGATTTACGCTTGAAGAGAGTGAAGAAGGTTTTTGGTTCTGTAATTGCGAGCATTGTACTGAACGCTGGCACAAAGTATCGGAGTCGCCCGGAGAAGCCAAGCATAAAGCCAATATGTGGCTGCTCAATCAAGTTTATAATGAGGTGCGCAGCATAAACCCTTGCGTTGTAATAGGCATACGCGCATTCAGGCAGCCACCCCTTGAAAAAGACCCTGTGTTCCTACAGAAATGCGTTGAGAGCATGCCAAAAGACATCATGTTATTCTGGGCACCTGCACTGTATGTACCCGAAGTGGAATTCAAGAAGTGGATTGTTGCTTTTGGAAAAGACCGTATTTGGGGTAGAGATACAGAAGCCAACGCCATTACGTCAACAATGGGCCGCCTGTACAGAATATTTGAGTCCAACATTATTCGCTATAAAGACGAGCCAAATGTGCAGGTTATAGAACGTGATATCGAACAGCACATCACCAGTGCGCAAGAAGGCCTGGGTGGAATAAACGGGTTTATGTTCGAATGGTACGGGCTTTTTCTCTTCCAGTGGGCACACGGCAATTATGGTTGGGGGTCACAAATGGGAAAAGAAGAGTTCTACAAACTGTCGTGTGAAATAGCTTTTGGTGAAGAACTTGGCAAACGTGTGCTTGTTGTTCTTAGGAACATACTAACCATTCACGAGAGCCAGATGCCGCTTTATACAACACCTTTTCCGTTCCAGAAGAATAAGATTACGAATGAGGACATCCCGGAAATTGTGCAGGCAAAACTGCGCTATTCGGGCATTCTTGAAGAGATATGCTATATAAAGCAACAAATTGAAGTAACACCGAATTTGGCTGAGTACAAACTGCATTTTGATCGGATAGAGAATGCGCAACTTCGAAACGGAATTATATACGACATGATACTGACATCGTTAAAATATGAGAATGCTGTCAAATTAGAAGAGAAAGAAACATATCTTGACAAAATACTAGAGCTTAATGAAAAGGACTTTGATCTGGTCAAGGACATGTTCTTTGATATCAATCCAGTATCTGAAACAGGTGTCAAAAGCTGTATGTATCCGTATCACGAAATAAAACGCATCATTCACAACACAAGGCATCCGAAAGACAGAGATGATGGGATTATTTGCTCTGGTATCGAGGCTCTTGGCTGGCTGTGGCTGTAAAAGATATTAGTGACGAGATTGAAAATAAGGAGATTGCTATGACATTAAATATCCCGTTAGTGGAAATAAAAAAATGTACGATGGAGTTTCCAGGTGTGCGTGCACTTGACAACGTGGATTTTAAACTTGTCAGCGGTGAATGCCATGCTTTGGTTGGTGAAAATGGTGCAGGAAAATCAACGCTTGCCAAGTGCATCATCGGAGAACACCACATGTTAAGCGGCGAGCTTTATATCGAAGGCAACAAAATACACATTCCATCGTATACGGTAAGAGTATCGCAGAAAAAAGGAATTGCCATAGTGCATCAAGAGTTCCAGCTTATGAATGAAATGAACGGCATAGAGAATATATTTTTCGGCCATTACAGCATGTTTGGTCCGTTCATCGATTGGAAAAAACTTAGATCAAAAGCCGAAAAACTGCTAGATTTTCTGCAGTATAAAATCAACTTGAATATCCCCGTTAAGCACCTGCGCATAGCGGAAAAGCAGATCATTCAACTAGCACGTATGATTATGTTTAATGCCAAAACCATCATATTGGATGAATTGACTGCAGTTCTACAGGAAAAGGAAATTAAGAATATATTCAGGATAATCAACATTTTGAAAGAAAAAGGTGTAGGCATTATTTATATTTCACATAGGTTGGATGAGATTTTCGAGGTCTGCGACCACTACACAGTACTGTGCGATGGCAGGCATGTCAATAGTGGCTCTGTGAAGGATGTCGATAAGCCCAAGTTGATATCCATGATCATCGGCCGAGAACTTACACAACTTTATCCAACCATCCAGAACCAACAGAACGAACGCATGCTGGAAGTAAAAAAACTGACTTCAAAAAAAGCATTTAAAAATATTGATCTTGTTCTTCACAAAGGCGAAGTTGTTGGTATTACAGGGTTGGTCGGAGCCGGGAAAACCGAACTGGTAAATGCGTTGTTCGGTAACCACAAAACCACAGGTGGTCAGATACTGATAAAGGGAAAACCTGTTAAAATAAAGAATCCGCAGGATGCTATAAAAAACAGAATCTGCCTTATACCTGATGAAAGAAGGCGGTTTGGCTTAAATATGCTCTATAACATCAAGGACAATACCATATTGCCATCAATTAAAAAGTATACAAGAGGCATTTTTTCCGACCATAAGTTGGAATTGCGCGTAGCATATGATTGTAACGAAAAGTTAAGCCTCAATTACTATTCACTTTGGCAGGAAGTATCAAAGCTTTCGGGAGGTAACCAACAAAAGATTGTCATAGCAAAATGGTTGCTGGCTGATGCGGAAATATTTCTGTTTGATGAGCCAACGCGAGGTATCGACATCGGTATCAAGGTAGAAATATACAAGATTATTGAAGAGCTTACAAAACAAGGTAATGGCGTTATCTTTGTTTCACCTGAACTTGAAGAAGTCATCTCGCTGTCTAATAAGGTGTATGTCATGTTTGAAGGTGAAATCAGGGACATTGTAGAAGGTGAAAGAAAAAAACAATCTGTTATAATTAACAGTATGCTAGGAGTAAATTGAAATGAATGAACACATGAATTTTAAACAAAAATCCCTTCGTTACCGAGGAAGTGTAACAGTTTTTATCAGAGAATGTGCATTATTGATTCTATTTATTTCTCTGTTTGTGTTATGCTCGATATTTGTTGATAAATTCTTAACCATTGACAATATTATAACCATTTTACGACAGATATCCTTCTTGGCCATCGTAGCGCTTGGTCAATTTTTCGTCATACTGACAGGCAGCATCGATTTATCCATCGGGGCCATCATTGGCTTGATGTCCATCTTCTTTGCCGGGTTCATAGTAGATTATAACATGACGCTTGGGGTGGCATTGATTGTCGTATTTATTTTAGCAATTATTGTCGGTCTGACAAATGGCATATTAACGGTTATAGGCAAAATCCCTTCGTTTATTGCCACATTGGTGACCATGAACGTGATAAGAGGTATAGTTTTTATTTATTCGCAGGGCTTACCGATTTCAGGCTTGCCAGCAGAATTCAGAATGCTTGGAATGGGTCATTTTTGGATTATCCCGGTTCCTGTCGTGCTCATGGTCATCTTGGGTGCAATACTACATGTTTTCACAAAACATACACCGCTTGGGAGAAGCTTTTTTGCAATAGGCGGCAATATGGAAGCCAGCAGATTATCAGGAATTAACGTTAAATTTGTCGCAATTCTTGCTTTTGTATTATCAGCAGTTCTGGCTGGAATCGGGGCTATTGGCATGACCTCAAGGACTATGGCAGGTGTTGCCACAATGGGCGAACACATGCTGTTTGACATCATCACAGTTGTTGTTCTTGGGGGCACAGCGCTCACAGGTGGACGTGGGAAGGTTATAAACGTTATACTCGCTGCAATGTTCATTGGTGTCATAAACAATGCAATGGTGCTTTTGGGAATTGACGCTTACTGGCAGTGGATTGTGAAAGGAATTATACTATTAACAGTAGTGTTGGTGGATTCCAACACAAGAAAAGACTAATAACGGGCTCTCGTAAACCATAATATGGAATAACAAATTATGTCAATACCGAGAAGGCGAACTATAGAAACTGCTCTTTGGCAACTTCATATAGCATTCTAATAGCAATAACAGGAAAATAGATTTGTATGAGCTTACAAAAAGGCAGCATGAAACAAACCGGAGGTATAGGCGGATTATGTGCCTTCAGATTATGAAATGACGACTTGCAAAGTCAGACGGATCTTGAAATCAAGATTAACTTGGCAAACAGAGGCTGTTTCAAAACAGCAATCTGTGCATCAACAAGTGCGTAAAGACACACAGTGTCTTTACGAGATGCTGATTTATACCGGCTAAAGTGGCGAACCAAAACCATCGTTTTTCTGCTCTTAAGCGTAAGTTTTCGATATCGTAATTAACCAGAATACGTTTAAGTATACGTTCAACAGATGTTCATTTGGCATAAATTTTCTTCCGTGCTTTTGAATTTCGTGGTGTTTTGGTGAACAAACACAAGTCATCGTCTGGCTTGGTGTAGACTACTCGACCGTAAGCAGAGGGAGAACACTCATGTTTTTCGGGTAGCGATCGAGTTGTTTGTACATGGGTCAGCGCCATTTGATGCGGCTGTGTTCCTTAATAAAACCGTAATTGATCATCTCTAAGTTTTCAATGCAGATTGGCTTACCGAATTGGTTTATCTTAAAGGCAGAGAGCTTCGGTTTTTGTCCTCTGTGATCGTTTAGATCAATAAATGGCTCTACTGAGTGGCTGCTCAAAAGTCTGTAGATTTCATAGGCATCGTGTGCAGAATCCAACAAAGCTTCTGGAAGGCTTAAGTTTGGTTACAACTGACGCAGTTGAGCGCAAGCAGCGACAAAAGTTCCGCTAAGGAAGTAATACCTTCTTTCAAACGGGTCATTACCACAAGAGCACGGAAGATTTCAGGTTGATTTTGGGATGTTCTGCCTGTAAACGAGTACCGACTCATAGCAATAGGGAGAAGATTATTCAGATTAAGAATATACACTTTTTCCACGATTTCTGAACAAAACCTGATTTGCTGTTCAAGTTTCGAGAGAAAAGAGAACAATTTTTGTTCTAACTATAGCTGAAACTTTTTGCATGATCTCCAGTAACCAAGCAAAGCAAACGCCTTCTTCATCGTATCTAGGAACTGGCAAATAATGTCTTCGGCTCGGTTTTGGGAAGATTCTGAAATTGTTAAGTTCTGAATATTGCCGATATGCTGGTTTAAACCTAAATATCTCTGTGGATTACATCATATCTCGTGTTATTGTTATATTTCTATATGAAGTGATTGAGATATCCTGGAGGTAAAACAAAAAACTCCAGGTCAAAAAGTGGCATGGAGACTCGCTTGCGAGTTTCCGAGAAAATACTCAAAATATAAGGAGGAGCAAGTTATGGAGATCGTTAAAATACCCGATTACGAATATAAAGAGAGAATCGCAAAAACGTCAAACTTGGTCGCTGAAATGGGTCTTGATGTGCTTGTCATCAATTCCACCGAATCGGATTTTGCAAATGTCAGATACTTAAGCGGTTTCTGGCCGGTGTTTGAACGTGCCGGCGTTGCCGTAGCAGCCAACGGGGATTCCGCACTGATGGTCGGAATAGAAAGCAAGATATTCGCAGCCGATTTTGGCAAGATCGATAAAATATTTGTACTTATGGAATATAGGGAATCGGCAGACCCTGCTGCACCTGAGATGAAACCGAGCACATACCGCGATGTTTTTAAGTCCATCGGTGTCACGGGGGACAAGATAAAGATCGGAGTTGCAGCATGGATTGATACCACGATGGTCATGATGGACGGACTAAAAGCGTCTTATCCGGTAGCGGAAATCGTACGCGCGGATTCCATTATGGTCAAGCTCAGAAGCGTTAAATCTGATAATGAGATAGCCTGTATGCGTCACGGTTTCAAAATCGTGGAACACGCAACGCAAGAAGTGATAAAGGCGTTAAAACCGGGAATCAGGGAAACCCAGATGGTGGGTGTGGCACAAAAGGCGATTTACGATATGGGTGCCGAATACGAAGGACTTCCCATGTATGTGTTTAGTGAAAAGTCCACAAGTCATGCCATCTCGCGTTCGCGCCCGGACAGGGCTATAGGAAGTAATGACATCGTGCAATTGAACCTCTCGGCGCGCGTGGACGGGTATTCTCCTAGCATCGGAATGCCACTGTGCATGGGTAAGCTCACTGAAGAGCGCCGCTCTTACATACAATTCTGCTTGGATATGCATAACTGGACAAAGACACAACTGAAGGCGGGGGTTGTGGCATCTGATGTTGCAAAAGGATTTTATCAAAAATATGTTGATACAGGTCACAAGGACAACTATGCATACGGGCCATGCCACGGGACAGGAATGATAGAGGTCGAGCCGCCGTGGATGGAGACAACATCAAACTATCTGCTCGAGAAGAACATGACATTCCAAGTTGACACGTTCGTTAGCGCACCACAAGGTTTTGGTGCCAGGTGGGAAATCGGTGTCCTCATTACTGAAGGCGGATTCGAATCTCTGTGCAGCCCAGTCGGCAAGATATATGAGCTTGGATTCTAACAATATGTGTTATCTAAAAGGGTAACTTCATGCGGCATTCTGGCTGTTATATAGCTTTGATGCCGCTTGTTACAACCTGTAATATTGTGAAGGTTGTGGTATAAACCATGAGGATCTACGGACAAATAGGAAAGCTCAAAGCGGACAAGGTTGAGGAGTATAAGCATCTACATTTGAATCCGTGGTCGAAAGTTCTTGAAGTGATCAAGAAATGTCACATATCAAACTACTCTATTTTCCTTCATGGTAGACTTGTGTTTGCGTATTTTGAATATTCGGGAGAGAATTTTGCAGACGACATGGAAACGATGGCGCGTGATGAGGCGACACAGATATGGTGGGCACATACTAAACCTTGTTTTGAGAAGTTTGCCATAAGCAGTCATGCGGAATTTTATTGTGACATGGAAGTGATTTTTTATATGGATTGATTTTGTGGATCCTTGGGCTGTAAGCTAAAGAATATAAGGAAATGGAGTAAGGTAGTGTAATGGATATTAAAGTTTTGTTTGGCATTGATATGGAAACAGATGTAGGTAGCTTTACACCGTTTTATGAAGGCGTACAGAAAGCTACACCCATGCTCTTAGAACTATTTGCTAAAAAGGGTGTAAAAGGCACGTTCTATTTTACAGGTCATGCAGCAAAAAACAACCCGAAATCTGTAAAAATGGTATATGAGACTGACAACGAGGTGGGATGTCACTCTTTGTATCATGAAACAGTGGGAGATCCATTGTTTGATATTCCCGGTGTGATGCCACTGCTTACAGAGGAAGTCCCTTTGCGGTTAAAGCGCGCCACTGAGTGGGTGGAAGAAGTGTCGGGTGTGCGGCCTGTATCATTCCGCTGTCCGAGGCTGTGGGGTTCAACTACTGTGATCAAAGTACTTGAGGACCTCGGGTACACTTCCGATGCAACCTATCCTATGTATTATTACCGGAACCAGTTTGCACCGTATCACCCTTCACGGGACAATTGGACCCAAAAAGGGGATATGCGAATACTTGAAATACCGAATTTTGCTGATATGGTAATGAAATCAAACGACCCCCACCTTGAAAGAGATAGGGACCAGTGGCCGATTTACAGGACAGAGAACGCGGAAACATTGATGGAGAGAGTTGTCTCATTTATTACATTTCTTCACCAGAAGAAACTGCCAGTCGTGCTTTGCTTTTATTTTCATCCGTGGGAGTTCATCCCCTGCAAAACGCAGTATATGTTTGGGGAGGGGGGCTCATGTGTGCAGGAGTTTTTGGTCAAAGGCTGCGGCGAGAAGGCAAAGCTTGAGTTTTCAAAACTCATCGATTCACTTAAAGTAATGGATGCCCGTTTTGTAACGGCTGCGGATTTGGCAGGAGATTTTTTTGAACAGTACTGACGCGCTAATTATCTTGTCCTCGCCAATCTTTCGAATTTAAAAAGTATATTTTTATCTTTCTATAACTTCCGTAATCGTTTAAAAAAATTAAAGTGTACCCTTTGTCAAGGACAATTTGGGTTTTTGGTATTACAACTAAATAGGTATTGACCCAAGCCCCATTTTACAGACACATAAAACATCAAGTATAATAAAAGAGAAGGATGTGTCAAGAAATGGGTAAAGTATACGATCAGTCATATAAAGTAGAGATCTGCAAGAGGGCGGTAAATGG
>Ga0209105_100619_pt1 | contig 11452 bp, 11 predicted proteins | sample SedPBSmetaG_FD_184158 | JGI IMG/M metagenome (GOLD analysis project Ga0209105, IMG submission 184158) | Freshwater sediment bacterial and archeal communities from Indian Creek, Illinois, USA to study Microbial Dark Matter (Phase II) -... | ecosystem: Environmental > Aquatic > Freshwater > Creek >...
GGAGAGTATTTTCCGGTCTTTGCCGGGGCGGGCTCCGAAACATTGGAAACCTATTTTGAGAAAATTGAGGTTTTTGATGCGAACCCGTCTAAAAGCGATACAATCATGAAGACTTTTAAAAGAATTGCATCTCAAGAAGAAATAGGCGAAATACGCACAAACTTTTTGCAAAACCTAGTTCCTTTTATACAACTTGTGCTTTACCTATGTGCCGAAAATGCGGATATCCCTGTCCGACCGCGGCATCCTAATACTCGTGTCATGTGGAGACAGTAGTATTGATGTCAAAAATGTAAAACGCCGTAAGTATTGAAAACACTGGTTTTAGGCTCTCTGTAAGGTTTTGGGGTATAATTACAACAAATGATGCTCCAAAACAAGGCTTAGAGCTATTTTTATTATGCAGGAAAAGTACAAAAAATAAAGCCCCTGTCCCTCATAAATGAGGAGCAGGGGAATTGAAGTGTCGAAGACACTTATTTAATCATGTTTTACAAATATATATAATCCTATCGTAATGAAGCCCGACGGTCTATACAAGTTAGAAGTATGCTAAGAGATTCGAATCAAGTCTTGACTTTGAGTATTATGAATAAGATATTGTAACCACTGGTTTAATTAAATCTCTAGGCTTATCTTTCATAAGTTGTACACCATCTTCTACTTTCTCTAAGCCTTCGAATTTATGCGTAAGCATGCTTGAAACATCTAGTCTACCATTAACCATTAAGTTAAGTAAACGTTCTGTACGCATACGACCGGCAGGCATTAGACCACCAACGATTCTAATATGTCCCATTCCCACTATCCAATCTTCTCTAGGAATTTTGATATTATCTCCACTGCCTAGATAGTTAACATTAGAGATTATACCGCCTGGTTTCACAGATCTAACTGCCTCAGCGAACGTGTCATTATCACCACCAGCAATTATAATTTTATCAACACCTTTATTATTTGTTAATTCTCGAACCTGTTCGTCTATAGAACCATCTATATAACTAATAATATCTGTTGCACCATATTCTTTAGCAAGGGTCACACAATTAGGTCTAGTTCCAACTGCTAAAATTCTTCCTGCACCTTTTAAAGCTGCTCCTTTTACTGACATAAGGCCAACTGGTCCAATACCGATAACTAGTATATCTTCGCCATATGCAATTTCTGCAAGTTCTGCTCCATGGAATCCTGTAGGTATCATATCACAAGCCATTGTAGCCTCCGCCGGATCCATGCCATCCGGTAACATTGCAAGGTTAGCATCTGCTTCGTTTACATGGAATTTTTCGGCAAATACACCATCTTTAAAATTGGAAAACTTCCAGCCACCTAAAGGACCTCCTGAATGCTGTGCAAAACCACGTTGAGCTTCTAGAGAACCCCAATCTGGCGTAATAGCAGGTACAACTACTTTGTCTCCCACCTTAAAATCTTTTACTAACGAACCAACTTCAATAACTTCTCCAACTGCTTCATGACCAAGAATCATGTCAGTACGTTCTCCTACCGCTCCTTCATAAACAGTATGAATATCTGATGTGCATGGAGCAACAGCTATTGGACGACAAATTGCATCAAGTGGCCCACATTTCTGCACTTCTTTATCAACCCAACCGGTTTCTCCAATTTTTTTCATAACAAATGCTTTCATTAATTAAACCTCCTGAATATTATTTTGTTAAAGTTTTAACTATGTCCTATGTCCGTTAATAGTTTAACAATATAATATTAAAATGTCAAGTGAATGGCGCCTTGAATTACTACAAAATGAGCTAAAATCTAAATTAAAGTTATAAACCTTATGTGTTAGGCTAGTTGTTGTATAGAGAAAAATTGAATAATAGAAATACGATAACCCCTAACGAGAATAAAACAGGCAGTCAAAGCCCAAAGTAAGATGGACTTCAGATGATAAATTTCATATAGTATTGCCTACTGCCGTAAGAAAGGTTTGTTTGTAGAAGAAGTTAATGCCTGGCGGGAACAGCTGCATTGATCACTCGCATACTATTTTACCGTCTACCAATTGGCAGGATGCACCGGTGGTAGGGGTTTGCTCTTGTGATTCCACAATGTTGCTGATGAGCTGAATAATTTTAAAAAGCGGCTGCGCACCGTTAATTTGTTGTTTTCCATCTATGATGAGGCATGGAACCCCCCGGATGTTATATTGTTTTGCAAGAAGAAAGTCTCTCTCCACCGCAGCTTTTGTCTCCCTTCTATTGTTGTGCCGCTCCCATTTTGCAAAATCTATGCCACTTTCCCTAATGCAGTCGTCAATGACGACCTGCTCTTCGATGTTGCGGCTTTGTACGAACAAAGCGTTTTGCAGGGCGTCAAAAACATCCCAATATCCGGCTTCTCCCGCTGTGAAGTATGCCGCTTTGCACGCAATAAGCCCTTTCATGGATGAAGGAAACGGAAAGCCTGCCTGTTGCATTCCAGAGATGTTAAACCGATGCAGATCATCATTCTGATTTGCATGTTCCCAATGACTCATAATCTCAGTTTTTGCCGCTGCTCTTGAACCAAACATCATGTCGAAATCGCGTTCCGATTCGACCAGCGCATAAGACCGATGCACGATTTGAGCTTCCGGCATTATTTTTTGGAGCTGACGCATCCGATACGACATCGGGAAGCAAAAGCTACATATTACGTCATGGAAAAACTCTATGATAACTTTATTCATATTCACTCCTCGGTAACCACGGTTGTTAACTTCGATCAAATCCATTTTTTGTACATATTATTCTATTTTGTGCCATATATTAGGGTCACAATTTATATTTTACTATTATTATATGTTTATAGCTTAACTTTTATATAACAATTAACCATTGAGCTATAGATTTTCGTGTGATCCATCACAGTATGGAGGGTTTTTAGTGTGCTTGCAAGCACATAAATAAGCAGTTTCATCTTTTTCAGCAGTAAATGCCATAGGTGTAAACGAAGTACCTTCATGTGCACCATTACAAAATGGTTGATTTGAACTTCTTCCACATGTACACCAATAATAAGTCTCACCCTTTTTAAGCTCAACTGGAATAGGTGATTTTCCAGCAACCACAGGTTTATCCATAATTATCTCTCCTTATTAGTTATAACTTCATTTTTTATTTTGTGCGAAAGTCCATACTTTATTCACTTGAAGCATATTTCGCAGAAAGGTGACCGTGAACAAAAGCCAGCCCGATGATACCACCGCCACCCCAGTAAGCATTTGCACTTGGAGATGCGATACAGTTACCTGCTCCATATTTAAAACACTTAAATCGCCATCTAGTTGTTTTTTTAGATCCGTTAGCGGACAATACTTCATCCATCAATTCAAATTGACTTTTTGCAACCTTACATACCGGGCATTCTTCTGGTGGCTCATTTCCGGTATGGGCAATTGCTATGGCGCTTCATTCCAAGGTGTGCCAATTATTATAGACAACATCCCGCATTACATTGATCTTGTTAAGCTTGGCAAAACGAAAACAATAAAAAAGTGATAATGTTGAATGTCCACGAGTGCCCCTTGACCTTAATGTATGGGCGAGTGGTAGAATTCGTTTGAAGCAAGTTATTCAGTAAGAGAAAGTGATAATACATTATAATGTCTGAGAACAATGCAAGGCATCCTACGATGTAATTGTAGGGTGCCCCGTTTGTTTTCAGACCTAATCATCAACATCCGCCGTCAAGCCCGATTTGAATTCCACAGTTAATTTGTCCTCGTATATGGTGACCTTTTTAATCAGCCACTGGATTAGCTGCTCATCGTATTTAGTAAGAGTGGTGGGTTGCTTCTTTAGGAATGCTCTTATCACAGTAACAAATAAATAACTGAAAATTATTGCGCCCCACTTTTCGAAAGGATGATTTGTGCATCCCCCTCCTTGTTAATGGTCAAGGTCCTTTTTCTTTTTAAAGACTAACGACGAAGATATCTCTGTCATTCCAACCATTTAATCAAAAATCGTTAGAATCATATGTTCCATTTCATTGAAACTACAAAATTGATATGTTGCAATAGATGTAATATATTGTAGGTATTCACCTGTTAATTAGTACCTGGAACATGGCAGGATGAGCGGTCAAGTCGATGTTCCGAAAGAGCCGCGAGTATGGCTGGTTGGCGAACGCATTGGAGCTTCTATCCGAAAGTATCGCAACGAAGAACGGCAAAATGAGTACAGAGAAACAAGTGGCACTCACGCAAGCCCAAGACCGCACGTCAGACGCGCTCACTGGCATCATTTCTGGGCCGGGCCGAAAACCGGCGAACAAAAGCTTGTACTGCGCTGGCTTCCGCCTATTCCGGTTAATGTAGATGAAGATTATACCGGACCGACAGTAATACATAGGGTATCGGGCAGCTAAAGCATTAAATGAAAGGGGATATGTTGTGTATTTTGAGAAAAAAACAAAGAAATTAACCTGTGGGTCAGCAGCATGGAACAATGGATATGTCACAGCTGTGTCAAACAGGGGAATGTCGTTGGCTGAAACAGTGCAGTTTAGCAGGGAGGTCGCTTCTTTAGCGCCGTATGGATGGAAAAAAGATCCTTGTATTTCTACTTTTCAAGGGCAAGTAACAATTACAGGCTGTCCGGCAGCAAGGCTTGAAAAACAAGGCAATTCGGATTAACAGAGCTTTTGTGTTGTGTCATAGCCCGAGAAACTAAGGCAACGCCGCCTTATGTGTATTATTATAACCAATAATTGCAGACACTCGCTGAAACTCCGCATTGTGTTCACTAATCGCAAGTTCTACATTGCTCCATAACCTGTTTCTTTCTTCCTGTGTCCAGAAGACGCGTCCGTCTAAGGTGTTGACATGATAAGAATAATAAGCAGTTTTTGCATCTATTTTTTCGACATAAAGACGTGGAAGATGAAATAATTCCGGAAATAATGTTACATGATTTAAGGCAAATATACGGATATTTTCCATTATCGCCAAAGCTTTTCGCCATGCGTTAGCTTGATCCGCGCTACCCTTCTGGGCGGTCTGTCCTTCGCCGAAAGCCTCTTTAGCTCTTGCGATTTCTATTTGCCATCTGAACATTTCTGTCCAATAACTTTCCCAGTCGCACCTTAAGCTAAAATAAGCTCCATCTAATAATTCATAAAGATAATCCGTAGGAACAGCCATCCCCATCTCTTCATAAACTGCCGTCAATGCATTAACCCCGATCAGTTCCCCGTAAAAGTTAACTACGGCTCCCCCGCTGCTTCCAACATCGGTATAAGCATTGTGCCATATTAAAGAATAATCTTTAGTCCATGCCGGAGCAAGAGTCATATCGGCGTTCCTATATACAGCCCCTTCTGAAACAAACCATCGCTTACTGCCCGGATTACCAAAAGACAATACCCTGTCTCCCGCAAAGACGGCGGAACGATAGATTCTATGTTTTATGTATGGGAAAGTGAGGCTTGTATCAGTTATTATTCTTAATAAAGCTAAATCGCTCATATTGTTGATTTTAATTATTTGTGCAGGGAAGCGCTCTCCGGTTTTGAATACAACAAATAAGTCTTGCACTCCACGCGCCACATGAGCATTGGTCAAAACTAGTCCGTTTGGCGATACAAGAAAGCCGCTACCTCTTAAAGATTCTGTATGAGCAAGTGTCTGAATTTGTACAGTTGCCGGTTCGATAAGAGCGATAACCTCTTCTCGTGTCATCCTGCGCCTTTCAGGGTTTGGTTGTGTCGGGGGCAGATAGGCGGTCCCTCTGACAGGTAATACCGGACGTGGTGTCGAAATAACGATTGTACGGCTCTCTGCTTTCCATTTAACAGATACGCCAAAGTTTTCAGCAATAAATCGTAAAGGAACCATTGTTCTGCCGCGATAAACAAATACCGGCGCATCAAGAAATATTTCTCTCATGTTTTTACCGGCATTTGATAAAATAACTGCATTGTGGCCTATATGTAACGAAACCGAGAATGCATTGTTCCACAAAGCCAAGGATCTGTGTTCGGGGAAAAACCGGATATTCATATTAAACGCCTTCGCAACCGCTTTTGCGGAAATAAACATCCTATTATTACGCAAAATAGGCGCTACATCTGTTTCAAGATGCCGATTGTTTACATATATCCGGATCGGCTGATTGGCGCTAACTTCAATTGGGTAAACAATAAAAGACAATAATAAAACAATAAAAAATATAAGGGTTTTATGTAATCTGAGTTGAGTGAAGTGTGTTTTAAGTGTTTTATAAAAAAGCATATAACATTCTCCATTCATAAAATTGACAAAAAATAAGGATGGTACTTTTATTATACGACAAAAATGCAAAATTGCAACTTTCTAACGCTTAAGCGTTTTGGCTTGACTTGCGAGATTGAGGCGAGGAGGCTTGATGATTTGGGCGAAGAATAAATTGTTTGTCTGAATAACTAATTATGACAAGGAATGTATGAGGGGTTGGGGCTTGGCTGGTGAGTTTTCGTCTGGCGGAGGTTGCGTCAGGCGGAGGGATTGGGCAGCCGGATGCAGGAGGCGCGGATTCATCGACGTACACCAGGGCTGAGGCAGGCGTTTTTGTCGTCTGGGAGAAAGTTGGCTGAAGTTTTGGCAGACGGGAGGTTTGGTGTCGGGAGGCTAAGTTGGCGGCGACGCAGGTGAGTTTGATCGGAGCTGGTTCTTGTTAAAACAAAGGGTGAGGCTAGATAGTTGGGCGAAGAATAAATTGCTTGTCCGAATAACTAATTATGATAAGTAAGATATATAGGGCTGGGGTTTTGGCAGGCGAGTTTCCGTCTGGAAAGGGATTGTGTCGGACGGATGACTGGATGGCAGAATGCAGAAGGCGGAGTTTGCCGTCTGGGTGAGAATCAGTCGGATTTTAGCCAGACGGGAGTCGTCTTCTGGTTTGTTTTTTCTGGGGGCTTCCCGGCAGTATTTTTAAAAATATTTTGTTTCTTCGCTGCTTATTTTTTAAATATAAAACAGAACTATTTAAGAAAATAAAGGAGGAACAATATGAAAGAATTATCTATAGCAATACAGGCAAAAATACCTGTGCTTGTGTGGGGCTCTCCTGGAACAGGGAAAACTTCATATATCAAGAAGCTTGGAGAAGCTCTTGATCTTCCGGTGGAGATCGAAATCGGAAGTGTTAGGGAGCCTTCGGATTTTGGTTTTCCAATCCTAAAAGACGGGGCTGTCGAGAAAGCGGCTCCTGCTTGGGCGAAAAGGCTTATCAAGGCAGGTAAGGGAATTCTTTTCCTAGACGAATTATCTACTTCTCCCCCAGCCATTCAGGCAGCGATGCTTAGAATAGTCCTTGAAAGAGTCGTTGGAGACACTCTGCTTCCCGAAACTATAGCAATAGTTTCAGCCGCTAATCCTCCAGAGGAAGCGGCTGGAGGTTGGGACTTAGCTGCTCCAATGGCGAATAGGTTTTGTCATTTAGACTGGAACGTTGATGTTTCGTCGTGGCTTGATGGATTTCTTTCCGATTGGCCGGAACCGGATATTGCAATTCTTCCTTCTAATTGGAGAAACAAAATCCCTCAAGCGAAAGCTAAGGTTGCGGGCTTCATCAATAGCAGACGGCAAATTCTAAATGTCGTCCCTGAAAGCGACACCCAAAAAGGCAAAGCTTGGCCATCTTCTCGAAGTTGGGAAATGGCGGCTATTCTTTTAGCCGCAGCGGAGTCTGTCTCAGACGAAGACGCTGCAATAAGGCTTGTTTCGGGTTGTGTCGGCACAGCCGCCGGAGTAGAGTTCGCAGCTTTTTTGAAAAATCTAGATCTTCCCGATCCGGAAGTTTTGCTCAAAGAGCCGCAAAACTTTGTTCTTCCGAACAGAGGGGACATAGCTTACGCTGCGCTGTCAAGCGTTGTGGCAGCAGTAGCGTCTAAGCCCACAAAAGAGCGCTGGGTTGCAGCCTGGGTTATTCTGTCTAACGCAGCAGCTCAAGGCGGGAAAGATATAGTTATTCCTGCGGCTAAATCTTTGGTACAAAATCAAGCTTTTAGCAAAAAGGGGTATCTGAACCGCCCATTTCCTCCACAAGTCGATGCGTTTTTGAATGAAATTTTTGCTTTTATTAAAAAGGCAAAGATTTAAAAGGGGGTAAGGTATGATAATAAACGAAAAGTTTCAAGCCGCCAGAGCAAATTTATGCTCAAGGCGGCCATATCTGGCAACAGCTATATACGCAATGGCTATAATCGAAGAGCCTGACGTTTACACAATGGCTGTAGACAAATATTGGCGGTTGTATTATTCGCCAAACGCTCTTTCGCAATGGAGTGTCGAAGAAATTTCTGGTGTTTTATATCATGAAATTCTCCATCTTTTTAGAGAGCACTCTATGCGGCTGGAATGCTTAGAGCCATCTAATGCTGCAAATATTGCGGCTGATATGGAAATAAATGATGATCTTGCAAACGAAAAAATAGTGTTGCCGGACGGGTGCGTTTATCCGAAAACATTTAACCTTCCGGATAAACTAACCGCAGAGGAATATTTTGAGAAATTAAAAGACAATGTAAAAACCGTTAGCTTTAAAACATTTGCCGGTGCAGGAGATTGCGGCTCCTGTGCCGATGGTGAGCAAAGGGAATGGGAAAAGCCTGCGCCGCGAAGTGGCGAACAAGGAGTTTCTCGTACAATGGGTGAGATCTTAATCAAAGATATTGCAAAACAGATCTTAGAAACTCAAGGAGATGTTCCCGGGCATCTTAAAAGATGGGCCGGCGAAAAACTTCTTGCACCAAAAGTTAAATGGGAAAAGGAATTAGCCGCTCATGTTCGCAAAGCTTTAGCAATAGTTGCTGGCTCAGAAGACTATTCTTACTCTCGAGCATCACGAAGAAACGCAACAAGCGATGGCGGGGTAATATTTCCCGCAATGACAAAACACCTCCCTGAAATAGCAGTAGTAGTCGATACTTCGGGAAGTATGTCTCAAGAAGCATTAGACGGCGTTCTTGCTGAAGTGTCAGGAATAATAAAAAAGTGCTGTTCCAGACAAGGTTTAACGGTTTTAGCTGTCGATGCCGCACTAAACAGTTCTCAAAAAGTTTTCTCTGCCAAAAACATAAATTTAATTGGCGGTGGCGGGACTGATATGGGGCTTGGAATTGAAGAGGCTTTAAAGCTTAAGCCTCGCCCTCATGTAATTATAGTTTTAACAGATGGGTATACCGGATGGCCGGAAAAACCGCCTGTTAAGACTATCGTGGGACTTATAGGAAACGGCCCGGCTGCTCCCAACTGGGCGAAGACAATAAGAATTGATTAACAGAAACAAAAAAAGGTATGGTCTAGCAATTAGATCATACCTTTTCTTTTGGTTCGGGTTTAGTTAAACCTTATTCCTCTGCTTTTTTAAAAGCTGTTAAGATTATTTCTTCAATTGGCAAAAATCCAATGTTTTCAAATTCTCCTTCTGGTTCTTCGATATCAGACTTGCGATATCTATCCCAGCAAAGCTCGCCATTTATGTCTTTAGATATAACCTTAACATATCGTCCGGAAATTTCCATAACCACAAAAACCTTTCCCGGATTCCGATCACCTGCGTATCCGTTTTTTACTATCGCGCCGAGTTGTAGCAATTTTCTATTCATTGTCGTTTCCTCCTCCTTATAAGCTTATCGGTCTAAAAAAATCCTATAATCAACATCACAAACCGGTACAGAATCCCCCGGCTTTAGCCATGGGATCTATGACTGGCCGTCCCATATAAGGGTTTTGTTATCTCCTTCTATTTTTACAGTGCCTCGTTTGGCTGAATAGTTAATTCCATTGTTATATAGAGCAATCACTCTTAGCGACGTAGCCGCTTGGTCTTTTTGCTCTTCTAGAAGCGCTAAAACAAGATACCCGTCTACAAGAGCGATTCCTCTTTTATATATTTTCTCGTACCAACCTTCGGGCGCATAGTTTATGTTTATATCTATTATCGAGTCTCCGTATGAATACTCCTCCGCATATTGATGCGCAATAACTTTAGATCCTGCATACAGATAAGATGTTGAGTTCCAGTAATTTCTAACAGAAAATCTGGTTTTCATAAAGTATTGCTTATATTTTGGAGATCTGTGAAAAAGCTTTGTCAGAATATAAGCTGCTATTTTGTTCTCTCTTTTGTTTTGATTATTGACGGCATTAATGTCTCTTTTGTCTCTTTTCCGATGTTTTTTATCATATTCGTCTAACTCTTTGTTGAATTCTTGAGGAAAAATTCCTTTGGGCGCTCTCCGTCGATCCTTTCCTGCGTATTTTTTCCATGTTGACAATACTTTATAACACTTACAAGCTTCTCCTCCTAGGCTAGTTAAGACCATCTCTTCCTTAAACCCTTCAGGATGGTCATGAAAAATAAGCTTCCCTTGTTCGGTTAAAGAAATTTTATGCCTTTTGCCTTTACAAATTACGCCCACGGTAATTTTTAACTTTTGTTTCATACGTTTCCTCCTTCGTTAGTCTTGCTTTTTATAACAGAATCAAGCAATTTGTCTGTTTTTCCATTTTCGCCTTGTTCGCAATACCGTTTGTCTGAGTTTTCTATCAATATACTTACTTTGAATTTTTCGAGACGGATCATCCTCGACAACAGCATCTACGTCATCAACATAAAACCTACTAACAAAAGGATTGTATATCGCATGACATTTAACGCCATCATACTCCGCCAGGTAATCATTATCGCCTAGTTTTTCGAGCATGGTAGCTTTTTGCAATTCGCCGCCTAACGAATGAATATGTGCTATAGTTGCGAATGGTTTTCCAAAGTACATTATGCTTTATTTCCTTTCTCTGAAATAAAGTGTTTATTTGTTGCAAAAATTGCCACACACTTGAATGCTGTCGTAAATATGGGTATTACCGCATACATGGGCGTTATTGCGAACATGAACTCTATTAAGCACTCGGGCTTTGCCATACACCTGAGCTTTTCCATATACTTGAGCATTGCCGTAGATTCGAGCACTACCATACACTTTAGCCTCGTCATATATTCGGGAGTCTCCGCATATTCGAGCATTATCATATACTTGAGCGTCACCATATACACAAGCGTTTTCGCACACTAAAGCATTACCGCGTATCCATGCATTATCATATACTTGAGCTTTATCAAACACCCAGGCGTTATCGCATACCCAAGCTTTATCATATTGAGACAAATTACTTTCAGCTTCGATATATCCTCCCATATCACCCGGACTAACGGTTTCAAACGCTATCAACGCTCTAATTCGATAAAGAACTCTGTCAACATGATTAAATTTTTCATCCGTCAGCTCATATTTTTTACTCATTTTTCTCCTCCTTTTTAATTTCCTCTTTTTTGAATGTTAAGGAAATTATGGTGGGTTCGTATTTCTTGATGTTAAGGAAATTATGGTGGGTTCGTATTTCTTGATGTTAAGGAAATTATGGTGGGTTCGTATTTCTTGATGTTAAGGAAATTATGGTGGG
>Ga0209105_100620_pt1 | contig 11450 bp, 14 predicted proteins | sample SedPBSmetaG_FD_184158 | JGI IMG/M metagenome (GOLD analysis project Ga0209105, IMG submission 184158) | Freshwater sediment bacterial and archeal communities from Indian Creek, Illinois, USA to study Microbial Dark Matter (Phase II) -... | ecosystem: Environmental > Aquatic > Freshwater > Creek >...
ACTTTTTAAGCCTGAAAAAAGATATGACTCTTGACATATACGGTCATCCGGTCAAAGGAAAAGTTTTTGAAAGGCACGATTATACAGATTATGTAATGCCGAAGGGGTTAATAGGTGATGGATTACCTGAGACTGAGCATGCCATGTATATAAAAGGTCTTGAAGTTGAGGCATCGCCTGAAGCAGAAGTTTTGGCAAAGGCAGTACTACCATATTTTGATCGTACCTACAGAAGATTTTGCTCGCACCGCCAGGCCCCGTCCTCGGGTAAGGAAGGATATGATGCGATTATTAAGAAGGACAGAGTACTATATTTTGCTCATCCGATATTTAAGCAATATCACATCAACGCTCCTAAATGGTGCAAGAAGCTCGTTGTAAATGCATTAAGGGTGCTTGGGCTTGATCCGATTGTTAAGCATAACGGACCAAGTACTATGACAGTAACAGTCAATGAGCAGCAAGATTTAAATAGATGGGTTGTCCATTTGTTGCATTATGTTCCGGAAAGAAGATGCAGGAATATGGATATAATTGAGGATGTTATACCGCTTCATGATGTTAATGTATCAATGAAACCATCTAAAAATGTCAAAAGTGTGAAGCTTGTTCCACAGATGAAATCTTTGGTATATAATACTCTTGATGAAAGAATAGAGTTTACAATTCCAAAAATCGAAGGGCATCAGATGATCGAAATGACTTTTGGATGAAACCAGTGACAGAGCTTGATTTAATTTTTTAAGGAGGTAACAACAGTTATATGAACAATTCACTTAAAGAAAACAGGCTGCGCGGAAGACTGCCAAAGATAGGGATTCGCCCCACAATCGACGGAAGGCTCGGAGGTGTAAGGGAGTCGCTTGAGAATCAGACTATGGCAATGGCAAAAGCTGCGGCAAAGTTTTTGCATGATAATGTAAAACATCCTTCGGGTATGCCGGTTGAATGCGTCATAGCCGATACTTGCATAGGCGGAGCGGCGGAGGCGGCGGAAGCGGCTGATAAATTCGCAAGAGAAGGCGTTGGCGTTTCTGTGACTGTTACTCCATGCTGGTGCTATGGCGCGGAAACGATGGATATGGATCCTTTGCTCCCTAAAGCGGTATGGGGCTTTAACGGTACGGAGCGTCCCGGAGCGGTTTACTTGGCTGCGGTTTTAGCGGCACACAATCAAAAGGGTTTGCCGGCGTTCGGGATCTACGGTAAAGACGTTCAAGACGCTAATGACATGTCCATACCGGAAGATGTGCAGGAAAAGTTGCTGCAGTTCACAAAAGCAGCTCTTGCGGTCGCAACAATGCGCAATAAATCATATCTTGCCATGGGCGGGGTCTCCATGGGGATAGCGGGATCGATTGTAGATCACGGTATGTTTGAAAACTATCTTGGTATGCGGGTTGAGTCTGTTGACATGTCGGAATTTACCAGACGAATCAATGAAAACATATTCGATGAGGATGAGTTTCACAAGGCATTATCGTGGGTGAAGAAAAACTGTGTCGAAGGTACGGACATAAATCCTCCCGATAAACAGGTTTCGAAGCAGAAAAAGGATAAAGACTGGGAATTTGTCGTTAAAATGGCTTTAATCGCAAGGGATCTTATGATTGGAAACAAGAAACTTGCGAAAAAAGGCTTTGGAGAAGAAGCTTTAGGACACAACGCTATAGCTGCGGGCTTTCAAGGGCAAAGACAGTGGACAGACCATTTCCCGAACGGTGATTTTTTAGAAGCTATGCTATGTTCTTCGTTTGACTGGAATGGATTGCGCCAACCGTTTGTAGTCGCAACCGAAAACGACAGTTTAAATGCTGTTGCGATGCTATTTGGGCATCTTTTGACAGGAACGGCGCAGATATTTGCCGATGTTAGGACGTATTGGAGCCCTCAGGCTATAAAAAGGGTGACAGGCTTGAACCTTAAAGGGATTGCGGAAGGCGGGCTTATACATCTTATCAATTCAGGTCCTGCAGCGCTTGATGGCACGGGATGTCAGTCAATTGACGGTAAGCCGGCTATTAAGCCATTTTGGGATATTACCGCCGATGAGGTTGAGAAATGTATTAACGCTACTTCCTGGAGATATGCCGATTTGGGATATTTCAGGGGAGGAGGCTATTCTACGGATTTTACAACCAAAGGCAGCATGCCTGTTACTATGTCAAGGATCAATATTATTAAGGGACTGGGACCTGTAATGCAGATTGCAGAAGGTTATACGGCGGAACTTCCCGACATCGTACACAATACTCTGGATGCGCGAACAAGCCCGACATGGCCTACTACATGGTTTGTACCAATCATTAACGGTAAAGGGGCATTTAAGGATGTGTACTCCGTCATGAACAACTGGGGTGCAAACCATGGAAGCATAAGCTATGGTCACATAGGCAAAGACCTTATAACCTTAGCTTCGATGCTAAGGATTCCCGTATGCATGCACAACGTTGATGAAGAAAAAATATACAGACCGAGCATGTTTGGCGCATTTGGGACTTTAGACAAAGAAGGGGCGGATTACAGGGCGTGTGCTGCATTAGGTCCGATATATGGAAAAAAATGACAAATGAGAATTCTGTACTCATAAGCTCAATTTTATCAAATCACCTGAAACAACTAAGTCGGGATGACACTCAACCCTGTATTGCCTACTTTGTTTTTACAGTAATTCGTCCTTACGATGTAATAGATTTGTCTAGAAAATTATGCTAAGCTTTTGTATAACTGTTTCGATGGTTAACGCAGTATATTTTAGAAGGTCGCTAAAATAAAAGCAAATAGAACAAACAAAAAACAATTTCTTCAAGGAGGGTATTGTCATGGATGTCAGCAATGAAAGATGGACAAGAACCGAATGGTTCAGGCAAGATCGATTTGGAATGTTTATCCATTGGGGAATTTATGCCATCCCGGCGAGGGGAGAATGGGTGAGAAGTCAGGAACGATTAGGCATTGAGGATTATGAGCCTTATTTCAACGAATTCAATCCTACATGCTATAATCCCAAGGAATGGGCAAAAGTCGCAAAAGAGGCGGGCATGAAGTATGCCGTTATGACCGCTAAGCATCATGACGGGTTTTGCCTTTTTGACAGCAAACTTACAGATTACAAGGTAACGAATACTCCTGCCAAAAGGGATCTTCTGCGTGAATACATAGAAGCATTCCGGGATGAAGGATTAAAAGTCGGGCTTTATTATTCCTTGCTTGACTGGCATCATCCTGATTACCCGGCATTTGGCGATGGCCATCATCCTATGAGGAGCAAAGAAGAGTTTGAAGGCAGACAGCAGGATTTCGGCAGATATGTTGAGTATCTTCATAGTCAGGTAAAAGAGCTGTTAACCGGGTACGGCAAACTGGACATAATGTGGTTTGATTTCTCGTACGGAGATATGAGCGGCGAGAAGTGGGAGGCGACCAAACTCATCGACATGATTAAAAGTTTGCAGCCGCATATAATAATTGATAACAGGTTAGGCGGCAATTTAAAATCCAGTAATCAGGAAATTTATTCCGGAGATTTTGCATCGCCTGAGCAAATTATCCCGCCTCGGGGGATTGTCAGCGAAAAAGGGGATCCTGTTCCTTGGGAAGCGTGCATTACCATGAACGATCATTGGGGATACTGCTCTTTGGATTATAATTTCAAATCGCCGAAGCTTTTGATAAGAACGCTCATAGAGTGCGTCAGCAAAAACGGCAATCTTCTTTTGAATGTCGGACCTGACGCTAAGGGAAATATACCAAAGCAATCGCTTGATATATTAAAAACTATCGGCGAGTGGATGAATAAAAACGGTGACAGCGTGTATGGATGCGGTATATCAGACATACAGAAGCCTGAATGGGGTCGTTACACTCAGAAAGACAAGTTTTTGTATGCCCATATATTTGAAAAGGGCATAGGACCTATCAATTTGACAAGTTTAAACGGAAAAGTCAAAAAGGCAAGGCTTTTGTCGGACGCTTCGGAAGTACAGGTTAAGCAGTTTTGGAATACGAATGAGTTTAAAGAAGATGTGTTTGTTAATTTCCCGGGTCTTAACATGCCTGATGAAATTGACACAGTGATAGAGCTTGAATTGATTTGATTTTTTAAAGAGGTAAACAACAGTTATAGGAATAATCTACTTAAAGAAAACAGGCTGCGCGGAAGACTGCCTAAAATAGGGATTCGCCACACAATCGACGGAAGGCTCGGGGGAGTAAGGGAGTCGCTTGAGAATCAGACTATGGCGAGGTTGACAAATGTATTAACACCACTTCCTGGAGATTTGCCGATTTAGAATATTTCAGGGGAGGAGGTTATTCTATCGATTTTACGACTAAAGGCGGCATGCCGCTTACTATGTCAAGGATCAATGTTATTAAGGGCCTAGGTCCTGTAATGCAGATTGCAGAAGTTTATACGGCGGAGCTTCCCGATATCGCACACAATGCTCAGGATGCACGAACAAGCCCGACATGGCCTACTACATGGTTTGTACCAATCATTAACGGTAAAGGGGCATTTAAGGATGTGTACTCCGTTATGAATAACTGGGGTGCAAACCATGGCAGCATAAGCTATGGTCACATAGGCAAAGACCTTATAACCTTAGCTTCGATGTTGAGGATTCCCGTATGCATGCACAACGTTGATGAAGATTAAAAGAGCTGCCATGCCTTGGCAGCTCTAATGTGTTTGAACTTGAAGCTTATTCGTTGTTTGTGGCTTTTTTCTTAGCTAATCTGTTTCCCATAGCCTTTTTAGACAATTCTTCAACGGACATACCTTCGTAAAGAGTTTCCTGCCATTTGGTGTAGTCAAAAGGCTCTTTTATGACCAAAGATATAAATCTTTCAGCTTCAACATTTCCAAAATTATCGATAAGGCATTTCATTGCCGATTTCTGTAAAAGAGAATCATTCATTTATGTGCCCTCCTTTCTCATAACAAAATCAACCGGATTAATAATTTTTATTCGCGTATCGAGCCTAAATTTTATCATATGAAATATTTATCCTCCTGCCATTTGGCAGGGTTGTTAATAATGTATTCTCTGATTTTCTGCAATTCTTGTTCATTTCTTATGATATGCTCATGATATCCACGTTGCCAGATACGTTTATTAAATAGCGGATATATATCATTTTTCACACCATGGATATATTCAATAGTCGTGTACCTTTTGAACGATTGTATGATTGTCGACAAATTCGCTGTAGTAGGGGCGGATTCCATATGCGCCCGGGATTCCATATCCGCCCATTGTATTTGAATAATCCCATGGAAATGATTTGGCATGAAGATATATTCATGGAACACTACATTTTTAAATTCATTTTGCATATTGCAATAAATCTTTTCTACCATCATGCCGGCATTACTTAATATCGTCTCAGACCGGGCGGATATGGAATCCGCCCCTACAATCTGACCAAATATTTTTTCTCTGTTCTGTGTACATATCGTCACAAAATAATACCCTGTCTGTGAATAATCGTAATCCTTTAATCGGATTGTTTTCCTTCGTGGTAAATCAATTGCCACTATATCACCTATTCTGTAGGACGGTATAGACCGGGCGGATATGGAATCCGCCCGATCTTCCACACGCAATCCCTAGTTTTACATCCAAAAAATATCTATACCCTCAAGAATATTCCTGCGGGTGTAGATAAAAAAAGATGAATTAATGCCCTTCATTTAGTCTTAGCACGACAAGCACCAATTTACACCGTTTGAGATCAGTTTTTTCATCATAGGGTGTGAGAATACTTCGTCAGTGTGCCCCGGTGTCAAGCAAAATACGAGCCCTTTGCCGTATGCGTGTGCCCAAGCAACTGCCGAGCCGCCGTGTTCTTTTGATGTCCCCGAAAGGAGTGTGTGGGTTTGGTCTTTATCCCATTCAACGAAGTATTGTTCGTCAGTAACTTCAAATGACTCTACCCCGTCCAGAATTGGATGCGCAGAATTATCAGGTTCTATGCTTACTACCGTATGCTCGGCCGGATGATGAATAAAATGACCTTTTACTAAATTTCTGAACGACCCGCCGATTGGATATCCTGCCAATGAAGAATGGAGCATGAAAAGTCTTCCGCCGGTTGCTACGTATTTCTCAAGCAAAGCTTCGTGCTCATCGTGCATCCAAATCTTTTCTGATTCTTTTGGGGCTATTTGGGCTGCTTTTGACAGTATAATAAGGTTCAGGTGCGAAATGTTTTGCCAATCTATAGAGTCGACATCCTCTGTCATAATTAGATTAACACCGGAGAAATCGAATGCGTTTCTTAAACCTTTTTCGATCACTTCTGCTTTGTGGTAATAATCACCAATAATAGCTAGCACTGTTTTCATTTTGACAACTCCTCAACAAATATTTTGTAATCCAATTATAACACCAAGTTTAAAAATAGCAGTAAAAGATGTTGTTGCATTGGGATCAGAATTGCATCTCGTTTCCCTCGTGGTCAATAAACATAGGATAGGTAAATAATTCTTTTGACAGCAGTATTTTCATTATAGCATAAGCCGATTCCTCTGCCTCAAGAGTGGCTTTCTCGTTTCGATCACCCAACATGTATGTCTTTAACCAACCGGGATGGATTGCCAATACTTTAACTCCATATTCTCGTAGGTGATTTTGTAAAATCGCAGACTGCATATTCAGTGAGGCTTTAGACATTGAGTATGCAAATTCGTTAACTCGCCAACAATTTTTTATGCTGCCGGCTTCTGAAGAAATGTTAACAAGCAGTTTTCGTTCTCCGTTTAACAGAAGTTTTATTACAGAGTGTGTGACTCTTAGTGGTCCGAAGGTATTGATTTCGAGCATTTTTCTCATATCATCAAAATGCAAATCTTCGAGGATAGTCCCGGATCGATCAGTTGCGATAGCAGCGTTATTGATTAACAAATCTAACGAGTCAGTTTTGCTCGCAATGAGGTTGGCAGCCTGATTGACTGATACATCGTCTGAAACGTCTAAGGGTACTAAGGTGAGATCTGTAGGGTATATTTCATTCAATTCACGCAGTTGAGTCCACTTTGGCATATAGCTGCCGGCAAAAACGATGTAACCATTCTCAAGAAGAGATTTTGTCAAAGCAAATCCTAAACCCCGGTCAGCACCTGTAATGTATGCTTTTGATCTCATACAAACAATTCCTTTCTCGTTTGAGTGTCATCCGAACTCTTATATACCAATTCCAAAGAAAAAGCATCAGATGGAAAATAAAGCCAATCTACCCCAAGTAACTGTTTCAATGAAATTGAGTACTGATAATCTGGTTGCGGCTATGATCCGCAATGTGATATAGTGTTGATGTTGTCCAATCAAGGGATAGAGATTTATTTTTCGATTCTAATATTATCACCATAGCGTTTTGGATGTCAATGCTATTCAAAGTGAGGGAAAATGTGTAGGGTTTTATATGGATATTAACTCTAATACCATGTTTTGGAGGATAAGTGGATGAAAGTTTTGTTTCTTTCGGTTACTGCCGGGCAAGGGCATCATCAGGCTGCAAAGGCTGCTATGGAGGCATTGGGAGAGCACAATATCGAATGTATGATGCTTGACACGTTCGAGTATATATATCCCATGCTGAGCGAGTCTATAGCAAGAGGTTACCTAATATCTACAAAGTTTACACCAAAAGTTTACGGCAAGATTTATCACACGGCCGAAGCTATTGAAAAAAACAATGCCAAAATATCCGTATCAAAACTTATATCCTCTATTCTATCAAAAAAACTCGTGATGTTTCTTCGTGAATACGACATGGATGTTATCGTTTGCACGCATATATTCGCTGCTCAGATTGTAAGCTATCTGCAGTCAGCCGGAATGCTCAAAGCAAAAACAATCGGAATAGTAACGGATTTTACCATGCATCCTTTTTGGGAGGATACCTGTCTTGATTTTTACATAACAGCAAGTCCCCAGCTAACCTATCAAGCGGGGAAAAAGGGTATATCAAGTGAAAAAGTTAAACCGACAGGAGTACCGATATTTAAAAAGTTTGCGAGCAAAAATGACAAGATATTGATGCGCAGCGCATTAGGTATCGGTGATATTCTTACGGTGCTTGTGATGAGCGGCAGTACGGGTTATGGAAACGTTACAGAAACAATTAGGCATATTGACAGCCTTGATATGGAATTACAGATAATTTCCGTTTGCGGAAACAATAAAGCTCTTAAGAAAAGGATAGACAATCTGCCTACCCGCAATAAAATTTTCAATTATGGTTTTGTTGATAATGTGGATATCCTTATGGATGCGTCAGACTGCATAGTAACAAAGCCGGGCGGGCTCACGGTTTCAGAAAGCTTGGCAAAGTGTCTTCCTATGCTTCTTATAAACCCAATCCCGGGACAAGAAGACCGAAATGCCGAATTTTTGCTTAACAATGGGCTTGCGATGAAAGTAAGCGATCGATTCCCTGTGGATGAAACCGTTTATCAACTTTTGTGCGATGGATGGAGAAGAAGGCATCTGCGTGAAATGATGGCAGAGGCGGGTAGGCCGAATGCGTCGGAAGATCTGGCGCAATTGATTATGAGACTTTAGATCAACCGTTATAATATTGCTTTAAAAAACATAACCTGGTTTGCCACAAAAATTCAGAATTATCGCAGCTAAATCTTGGTATAATTTACTTAGAACATGAAAGTTCGGCAAAACACACTTATTAAGTGGTATTATATAATATAATTAAAACAGATGAGGTGAGTAAATGAAGTCCAAGATTGTAGCATATATTGAAAAAGATCAAGAAACTGGTTGTTATGTTGCATTTGTGCCGGGTATACCCGGTGCTCATACCCAAGCTGAAACATTGGATGAGTTGCATGAGAAGCTAAAAGAAGTAATTGAGCTTTGTCTTGGGGAGATGAATACGGAAGAAAGAGAATTGCTGCCTGAATTTGTTGGTGTTCAGCAAATTGAGGTTGCGATATGAGCAAACTACGTTTGATTGATGCAAGAAGTATGGAGAAACTACTGTTCAATCTAGATTTCAAAAGAATAAGGCAGAAAGGAAGTCATGTTTTTTATAGACATCAAGACGGAAGAACAACAACTGTGCCGTTTCATTTGGCAAAAGATCTAGCGAGACCATTAATACGTGAAATCCTTAACGATATTAATATTGGCGTTGATGAGTACAACGAATTATTGAAAGATATATAGTTTACGGTTAAATCAGTGCCTTTTTTATAAGTTCAACCCTTGAAAGTACTCTTTGAAAAAGGTAATCCGTCAGTGTGATGGCAGCCATTGCCTCAACTACCACTACCGCACGGGGTACGATCACGGGATCGTGCCTTCCTTTTATGTTTACCGTTACATTCTGATTGTCATCTGTCACTGTTGATTGGGAAGAGCTTATGCTTGGAGTAGGCTTGAAAGCTGCCCTTATAACTATCGGGAATCCTTCGCTTATACCGCCCGTGATTCCCCCGGAATTATTGGATAGTTTTTCAATCACGCCGTTTGCGGTGGCAGTAAGAGGATCATTGTTTTTTGATCCGGTTGTAAGTGCCGATTTAAAGCCTGATCCAAACTCCACAGATTTTACCGCTCCTATGGAAAGCATTGCTTTTGCAAGCATGGCGTCGAGTTTTTCAAATACAGGCTCTCCGACTCCTGAAGGCAGCCCGTTTATTACACATTCCACAACACCTCCTGCGGAATCCCCGCGGAGTTTTAAATTCTCTACATATTCACACGCCTTTAGAGCAGCTTTCGCATCGGGCATAACAAGAGGGTTACGCCTCGCTTCTTCGGGGTCGAAATTCGAGCGATCTATCGAAATTTCTCCTATTGAAACAGTGTAGGCGGAAACGATAATCCCGAACTCTTTTAATATTCTTCGCGCAACGGCTCCCGCAGCTACTCTGGCGGCGGTTTCCCTGCCCGAGGATCTGCCTCCGCCTCGTATATCGCGAATTCCATATTTTTTACTATACGTATAATCCGAATGCCCGGGACGGTAAATTTGCCTTATGTGAGAGTAATCACTTGAGCGTTGGTTACGATTGTAAATGATAAGCGATATTGGAGTGCCGGTTGTACAACCTTCGAAAACGCCTGACAATATCTCAACCGTATCATCCTCTTTTCGCGGTGTTGACAAAGATGATTGCCCCGGTTTTCTCCTGTTAAGATCATCTTGGATATCCTGCTCGGACAAAAGTATTCCGGCGGGACAACCGTCAATGACAGCGCCTATTGCTTTTCCGTGAGATTCGCCCCACGTGGATACGGTGAAATTTTTGCCTGTTGTTGAGCCGGACATTAAAATTCTCCTAATAGAATATCAATTTTAGATTCCAGATATTTCACGACTTCTTTTAAAAACATTTCTGCATTCTCAACTTGCATTATCGCTTCTTCCCTGGAGGCAATATAAAAATCGCTATAGTCACTTTCGTTTCTTATAAAGCTGGCCTTTTGTATAATTTCAGCAAAAGATGCATCAAAAGTACCGGTTTTAATAAAATTCTGTCTAAAGTAGGAGATCACTCCTGAATGCTTCTTAAAGTCTACTGCCTCTAATGCAAGTACAGATCGCATGGAATGGAATATTGCATAATAAGCTCTATTTGTTGCTGCTTTGTATCTTTCCATACTTAACATATCTATTGCAGTATCCAAATCTTCTTTGGCTGTGGCTATTCTGTGTTTTGATAGATACAAAGAGTTTTCACTGAACATACAGTCGCTGTCCTTCCGCAAATACATTCCTGTAAAACGGCAGATCATTTTTGAACTTATTGAACTCGTTGGCGCTTTGCAAAACAGGTGAAATGAGTATATTATACTGCATCCCCAAATCAGAACTGATTTTACACATATCATCTTTATATTTATTAAGATTTGTTCTATCCATATCAACTATAATCATTACGTCTATGTCTGAGCAATCATATGCCTCTCCACGCGCATATGAACCAAAAAGAATCACATCTTGGAGCTTTGATCCAAACAGTAAACTTACTTGTTTTACCAAGATATTGCTGATATCATTTACATAGTTCTGTGCGAGCATATTCGTTCCTCCAAACAATGAAGTTATAATGTAGTATACCATTCTTAACTTCATAATTACAATTTCAACTTATTTGTATCCAAAACAGAATCCGGTATTAATCCTACGACGATTACAGACACTTGTTTAAGGCAAACTTTACAGACATTGGAAGATACACTTTCTTTTTCTGCCAAAACTGAAACTATTCTATTGTATCATTTAATAAAAGCATTGTACAATTAGCGAATCGGCGATACATGAAAGTCTTTTCAAACATAATGCCTTGGGAGGTAAAAATATTGATAACCGGCATAGGAATAGACATAATAGAAACAGACAGAATAAGGAAGGCTTGCCAGAAACCACGATTCCTGGAAAGAGTGTTTACCGTTAAGGAGAGGGAGCTTTTTATAAAGCAC
>Ga0209105_100622_pt1 | contig 11437 bp, 10 predicted proteins | sample SedPBSmetaG_FD_184158 | JGI IMG/M metagenome (GOLD analysis project Ga0209105, IMG submission 184158) | Freshwater sediment bacterial and archeal communities from Indian Creek, Illinois, USA to study Microbial Dark Matter (Phase II) -... | ecosystem: Environmental > Aquatic > Freshwater > Creek >...
CAGGACGCCATCGAACACTTCGCAGCGCAACCCTGGCTCTTCGGGGAGGGCGCAGTAGTCCTCGTAGGTAATTTTCTTGGGTGGGCTTTCTTGGTATTCTTCGCTGCGCTCCCTAACGGCACCTGACAGGGTGCCTAGAACATCAGACAGTCGGTAGCGGTACTGACGGAAGCCTAACTCGACTACTGGTATGGTCTTCTCGCGCGTGTACCTCCAGATGGTCTCGACAGACAGATTAAGCTCCCGCGCCAACTCTTGGGCTGTAAGTAGTCTGCTACCAACCATTATCAACTCACCTCAATGATACTGTACTGTATGAGCAACGCATTGTCAACTATACGCAACTCGACGACAACAAAGGGGACGGTTCTTTTTGTCCCTTTGTTGCTATTTCGCTTAGCCTGGGGGCCAGGAGCACTGGCGGCCGCCTAGGAGGTGGAGATGTAGGTGGTCCACACTCTGGCCACCAGCCTGGCCGGCGTTACTGACGACACGAAAGCCAGGGTCGGTGAGGTTATACATGGCGGCGAGGTGGGCGATGGCTTTGAACAGGGCACTGGCGCAGTCGACGGCTTGGGGCGAGTCGATGCGCTCCATGTGCTGTTTGGGCAGAACAAGGATATGCACCGGTGCGACGGGGTTTATATCGGCGATGGCCAGAACGGAATCGTCTTCGTAAAGAATTTTAGCAGGAATCTCCTTGGCGATAATGCGGCAAAAAATACAGGCCACTGCTTTTCACACCTTCCTAAATTACTTGCCAAAAATTACTTCACTTACTTGGCGATTTCACCAACTACGCCGTCTGGCGCAACACCTATCACTCGCACCGACACCCGTTCCCCCATCAATTCAATGGACCCGGGGAAGGCGACTTTAAGATAAGAGGAGGTGTGCCCCACGCGCAGTCCCCCGGGTTCTTTTTCGACGAGGACTTCAACAATTTTGCCAAGATGCGAGCTATGGAAGCGCTGCTCCGCTGCCCCCGCTACTTGTTGCATGGCTGCGTAGCGGGTGTCTTTAACACTGTCTAGGATTTGTTCCTTCATATCTGCGGCCCTAGTACCTGGCCGCCGCGAATAGCGAAAAACATGCAGCCTCGCGAACTCCATTACTCTGACGAAGTCGAGAGACTCTTGAAAATCTTGGGCAGACTCCCCAGGGAAACCCACTATGACATCGCTCGTAATACCTATACCTGGCAGGGCCTGCCGGAGAGAGTGTACCCTCTCACTAAAGTCTTGGGGGGAGTAATGTCGCCCCATGCGCTCGAGCACGGCTAAACTCCCGCTCTGCAGCGGAATATGCAGATGGCGACAGATATTTTGGTGCTGGGATAGCGCAGTTATGAGCTCCGCGGAAATATCCGTTGGCTCTACGGAACCAAGGCGAAGCCGCACTAGACCAGGTAGCTCAGCTAAGGCACCAACTAACATAGCCAAGGAAAGCTCTGACCTCAGGTCTCGCCCATAGGCGCCGAGATGAATGCCACTTAAAATAATCTCTTTGTAACCTTGCTTGAGGAGTGCCTTCGCCTGCTGCCGCACTGCTACTAAAGGCAGCGAGCGCTCCGGCCCACGCGCGTAGGGTATGATGCAGTAGGCGCAATACTGCTCACACCCGTCCTGCACTTTAAGGGTGGCACGGGTGCGGTCGGTACTATATTCTTCGGCGACCACCTCAAACGCAGTGTCAATACCCCAGGGCGTAATATGAACTTGCTGCTCTTCTTTGGCTAGGGCTTGTTGCACTAGCTCGACAATGCGCCCCTTGTCATTGCTACCGACTACTAGATCCATGCCCAGAGAGGATGCTTTGTCTGTGGCAACTTGCGGAAAACACCCCGCCAATACTACAAAGGCCGTGGGGTGTTTCTTCTTTTGCCTTTTCGCCAATGCTTGCGATTTCTGCTCTGCTTGGCGGGTGACGACACAGGTATTTATAACGTAGATGTCGGCAGGTGAGTCAAACGCTACTTCGCAAAAACCACCGGCCTTAAACTTGGCTGCCACGGCATTCGTTTCCTGTTGATTAACTTTGCAGCCTAAGGTGTAAAACCCTACCGTCAACATTCAACCTAAATCTCCTAATTCATACATAATTATTGAGAGTAGTGCCATAGGCGCTGTCTCCGCGCGCAAAATACGGGGACCCAAGGTAATAGGCAAGAACCCATGGCTTTTAGCGATCATTATTTCTGCATGGGAAAAGCCCCCCTCAGTCCCAACCAAACAGGCGACTTGGGTGTGGGTGCCCCCTCTCCCTAACACTTGTTTCAGCGGCTGTCCCCCGCCCTCGTAGGCTACTAGCTTGAGAGAAGCCGGCTCCCCCTGTAAGGCTTCCGGCAGGGGCTTAGGCAGATAGACTGTGGGCACGAAAGCTCGCCCACATTGCTTGGCAGCCTCGGTGGCTAGGCGCTGCCAGCGCACCACTCGCTCCCCGGCCTTATCTGGCGTCAAGCGCACTACGGCACGCTCGCACTCTAGCGGCACAATGCTGTGCACGCCAAGTTCTACAGCTTTAACAATTGCATAATCGAAGAGATCGCCTTTTAGTAAACCTTGGTAGAGGTTAACCCTGAGTGGTGGTTCTGTATTGGGCAGCGCTTCCCCTAAGTCGAGCCATACTTCCCCTCTATCGACCGCGCTTATTCTGGCCGAAAAGAGAGAACTTCCGTCGGCTACGCCAATCACATCGCCCACTTTGTGCCGGTGCACCCGCAGCACATGGTGCGCTTCATCGCCCGTTATCTTACCCTTGCCGCTCTCTGTAACCGAAAAAACAAAGCGAGGCATGCTATATTGCCTGGCGTACGGCAGCGAGAGCGACCCACTCCCCCTGCTCGGACATGCTACGCACCTTGAAACCATGCGAGTCTAGCGCCGCTAACACTAGCTCTAGTTTATCGCGAATGATGCCAGAGGCCAAGAAAACACCATCTTTAGCCAAGTAATGGCTAAGCGACGGAATGAGGTCAGCTACCACGCGCGCGATGATATTGGCTACGACTAAGTCATAGGTACCCGTGGCTGCGGCAAACAAATCGCTTTCTTTAACCTCAATTTTCTCTGCTAAATCGTTATGACAGACATTTTCTCGCGCTACCTTTACTGCCAGTGGGTCGTAATCTAGGGCTAGCACAGACTTTGCCCCTAATTTTGCCGCTGCCAAGGACAAAATGCCTGAACCGCAGCCCATGTCTAGCACCGATTTCCCGGCTAGGTCTTCTTCATGTAAAAATTCTAGGCACATGAGCGTGGTGGCGTGATTACCGGTACCAAAGGCCATACCGGGGTCTAACTCGACAATGGCGGGGTTGCCGCTAGGGATAAAGGCATCCCAAGTGGGCTTGATGACCAGCCTTGACCCCACGATGATGGGCTGGTAGTACTGCTTCCAGGCTGTAGCCCAATCTTCTTCGGCCACTTCGCTTAGCAATACTTGCGCCGGACCAGGGTCAAGCCCAAAGTCGGCCAGGGCCGAAACGGCCAAGCGTATGTCCTCCACGAAGCCTGGCGTGGCATCTAGGAGGGGCAAGTAGGCCGTAACCCGCACCTCTTCTAGGGGGATGTCTGGCACGCTCACGCGCGAATAGTCTTCCACATCATCGGCAAAAATGGGCAGCGAGGCGTCTTCTACCACGACGCCATTAGCGCCGGCACGGTAAAAAACATCGGCCACCGCTTCTTTGGCCTCTTGGCTCGTCACAACAGTAATCTCCATCCACTTCATCAGCTGACCTCCTAGCGTAATGCGTCTCGCACCCGACCTAAGATTCCCTTATCGTCAACGACCTCGCCCATCGCTTCTGCCAGCTGCTTTAGGAGATCCTTCTCTTTGTGAGACAATTTTTTTGGTATATCTACCACGATGGTCAAGACTAGGTCTCCTTTGTAGACACTACCAAGCTTCGTAAGCCCCTTGTTCTTCAGGCGCTGAATTGCACCGCTCTGCGTGCCCTGAGCAATAGCTACGTCGACCAGCTCATCGCCAATAATCTTCACTTGAGCTTTGCCCCCTAAGGCAGCTTTAGGGAAAGAGATATGCACATCGAGCAGCAAATCAGCACCCTGTCGTTTGAACACAGGGTGAGAGCGAACACGGAGTAGGACAAAGAGATCACCAGGAGGACCACCCCGTTGCCCAGCCTCACCTTCACTACTTAGGCGCAGGCGAGTGCCTGTGTCTACCCCAGGTGGAATCTTAACGGCTACTTTGCGACGCTTGCGTATGGCACCCTTGCCCCCGCAAGTAGCGCAGGGAGAGCTAATAATCTTGCCAGTGCCATGGCAACGGTCACAGGTACGCACCGAGTTTATGCGCCCAAGAATGGTGTTCTGCGCGAAGCTCACCTGCCCTGAACCTTTACAGGTCGAACAGGTCTCTGGTTTAGTCCCCGGCTTTGCCCCACTGCCGCTGCAAGTGTCACAAGTCTCGGTGCGGGGGATTTCAAGCTCTACCTCTTTGCCGAGAGCAGCGTCGACAAAGTCGATCTCGAGCTCGTACTGCAAATCAGGTCCCTTTTCTGGCCCACTGCGCTGGCGCCGCATGCCCCCGCCAAACATCATGTCCATGATGTCGTCCATTCCACCGAAACCGCCAAAGTCACCAGTAAAACCACCGCCAAAAGGACCCTGCCCGCCGCCCTGTTCAAAAGCGGCATGCCCGTGGCGATCGTAGGTGGCTCTTTTGTCATTGTCGCTTAAAATCTCGTAGGCTTCTGTTACTTCTTTAAACTTTTCCGCGGCAGAGGCATCATCTGGATTAACGTCAGGGTGGTACTGCCGCGCCAACTTGCGGTAGGCCTTTTTTATTTCTGTCTCTTCCGCGGCTCTCGTAATGCCTAAAACTTCATAGTAGTCTCGCTTGGCCATCGTGACCCCCCCTAAAATCTAAAAGAAGGGGGTTTAGCGAAACCCCCTAATATTAAATACTACTTCTTATCTACATCGTAGAAATCGGCATCGATAGTGTCATCGCCCTGTGCTTGCTCGCCCTTGGCCTCACCTGACTCGGCTTGCGACTGATTGTAGATGAGGGTGGACAGCTCATCAACAAGCTTAGTCAAGTGCTCTGTCGCTTCCTTGATCTTATTGATGTCTCCCGAGGCAATAGCAATGCGAGACTCGGCCACAGCGCCTGTTACAGACTCAACTTTGTCGGCCGGCGCCTTTTCACCGAGGTCTTTAAGGAGCTTCTCGGCGGAGTAAGCCAACTGCTCGGCCTGATTCTTGGCCTCTACGAGCTCTTTGCGCTTTTGATCCTCAGCGGCGTGCTTCTCAGCGTCCTTAACCATGCGGTCAATATCGTGATCCGAAAGACCAATACTTGAGGTAATGCTGATGCGCTGCTCCTTACTTGTCGCCATGTCTTTCGCCTTAACATTTACTATACCATTGACGTCAATATCAAAGGTGACCTCAATCTTGGGAATACCACGCGGTGCGGGCGGAATACCATCGAGAGTAAAGCGCCCCAAGGTGACGTTATCTGCTGCCATAGCCCGCTCGCCCTGTAGGACGTGAATTTCAACTGATGTCTGGTGATCGGCCGCGGTTGAAAAGGTCTGGCTCTTAGACGTAGGAATGGTAGTGTTGCGCTCGATGAGCTTGGTCAACACCCCACCTAGCGTTTCGATACCGAGAGAAAGGGGCGTTACATCGAGCAAGACGACGTTCTTGACATCACCCGAGAGGACGCCACCTTGAATGGCTGCCCCTAAGGCGACTACTTCGTCGGGGTTCACACCTTTGTGCGGGTCTTTGCCGATTAAACGGCGCACCGCTTCTTGCACGGCAGGGATGCGGGTGGACCCGCCGACCAAGATGACTTTATCTATCTGATGCGGCTCAAGCCCCGAGTCCTGCAAGGCGCGGCGCGCTGGCCCCATGGTGAGCTCGACGAGATCTTCGGTCAGTTCATCAAATTTAGCCCTTGTTACCGTAATGTCTAAATGCTTAGGGCCTTCGGCGTCCATGGTGATAAATGGCAAGTTGACATTCGTCTGCTGCAGGGTGGACAATTCAATCTTGGCCTTTTCGGCTGCTTCGCGCAAGCGCTGCACGGCCACGCGGTCCTTAGAAAGATCCAGACCCGATGTCTTCCTGTATTCTTTAACGAGGTGGTCGAGCAGACGTTGATCAAAGTCATCGCCACCGAGTTTATTATTGCCAGAGGTAGCTTTAACCTCGAAAAGCCCATCGCCTAGTTCCAAAATCGAGACGTCAAAAGTACCGCCGCCTAAGTCGAAGACAAGTATAGTATGGTCTTGCCCCTTATCTAAACCATAGGCTAGGGCCGCCGCTGTCGGCTCGTTGATAATGCGCATGACCTCAAGCCCGGCAATGGTGCCGGCATCCTTGGTGGCTTGACGCTGGCTATCAGTAAAGTAGGCCGGCACAGTGATAATGGCTTTTTCAATAGTGGTGCCCAGGAAGGCTTCGGCATCTTGCTTGAGCTTACGCAATATCATGGCCGAGATCTCTTGCGGGGTATATTCCTTGCCGTCGATTTTTACTTTATGATTCGTCCCCATTTGCCGCTTGATGGAACTGATGGTGCGATCGGGATTGCTGATGGCCTGACGCTTAGCAATGGCTCCTACGAGGAGCTCGCCGCTCTTTGAGAAACCAACAACGGATGGGGTCAGCCTGCTACCCTCAGTGTTAGGGATAACGACCGGTTCGCCGCCCTCAAGGTAACTGACCACGGAATTTGTTGTGCCTAAATCGATGCCAATAATCTTACTCATTATTCTTACCTCCAACTGTAACTCTTACTTTGCTTGGTCTTAAAACTCGGCCCCTGAGCCTGTAGCCGCGCTCTAGCTCAGCGGTGATGGTGTTTTCGGGGAATGAGGCGTCTTCGTCAATGGCTACTGCCTCATGGCACTGTGGATCAAATGCGCATGTACAGTCGACCGACTCGAGACCTAGCCGCGTGAAAAACTCTTGCAATTGCTTATGTACCATGACCATGCCCTGTGTCCAATCGCCCGGGGGCAGGACTTTAACGGCACGATCGAAACTATCCATCGTTGGCAACAGCTGACAAACAATATCTGCTGCTACTACTTCCCACAAATCGTCTTTCTCACGCTGATGACGCCGCCGCATGTTCTCCATGTCGGCCTGTAGTCGTAAGAGCCTAGACTCGAGTTCCTGCACTAACAGCAGCTCACTTACTTGCTGCTCCGTGTCTTGGTTTGTTTGTTGCTCCAATATGCTGCACCACCTTTTTGCATCACTAAAAATTCACTAAAGATCTACCCTTGACCAATAATTTTGCTGACATAGCTAAGAAGAGCGATTACCCGTGGGTATTCCATGCGCGTAGGGCCTAAGATGCTGATGTGCCCTACTCCCTCTCCGGCGATAGTGTAGCTCGCGGTAATTAAGGAACAGTCGCGCATGGCATCGAGAGCATTCTCTGCGCCGATACTGATCGAAAGAGGATTAGCAACGGCTGTGGCAACGAGCTTAAAAACTAGCTCCTGCATTTCGAGCACCTTGAGTATGTCACGCAACTTCCCCACATCTTTGAACTCACGCTGATTGAGAATATTGGTGGCGCCCCCAAGGACTACGCGCTCGCCCTCATGCCGCTCCAAGCTGGCAATCAAGCTATCCATTGCCTGTTCAAAGGCTGATGCGCCCATGGCAAAACTACCAACATCCGCGCGAAAACCAGCTTCGTGCAGACGATCAATGGCGTAACCGCGATACTTGCTAGTAATGAATCGACACACTTCACCGAGCTCATCAGTGGTAACACCAGCAGGTAGCACAATGACCTCATTAGCCACAAATCCATTATCGGCCACAATCATGAGAACGGCGCTCTGCTCATTCAAAGGGACTACCTGCATGAGCTTGAGTCTAGCTTGCACCGGAGTAGGCCCAATAACTATGGAAGTATAGTTCGTGATAGAGGAAAGAAGTCTCGCTGCCGCCTCGAGGACAATTTCCTGCCCGCGCAGTCTGCCGCCAAACTGCCTCTTGATAAGAGCGGCTTCAGAAGCTGTGAGCTCCGGCAGTTCGGCCAGCGAGTCGACGTAACAACGGTAGCCTCTGTCTGAGGGAATGCGACCTGCAGATGTATGAGGCTGCTCAAGATAACCTAATTCCTCAAGGTCAGCCATTTCGTTGCGAATTGTTGCCGCACCAATGCCAAAAGAGTAACGGCGGGCAATAGTTCTTGAGCCTACGGGCTCAGCAGTTTGAATGTAGTCGCGTACTATAGCAAACAGCACTTGCCGTTTGCGCTCATCTAGCATCACCACCACCCCATTATCTTGTTAGCACTCATGAGGTAAGAGTGCTAACGGTATAGTACAAAAATACCACTAGGCCGAACTCTTTGTCAAGCATCAAGGCAAGAAAGCCATTTGCACTTGGCTGGCAAGGGGAAAACCCTTGGCGGTGAGGCGCAAGGTTTTGTCGTCAACCTGTAGCAATCCCTGCAAAACGCCCGTCGCAATCTGCTCGCCGTAGTAGTCGAGCGGGTCAATGCCAAAGCGCAGCGCGAACTGGGCGCGATTGACCCCTTCTTCTATCATACGTAGCCCGAGGATCATTGTTTCAGCCATTTCTAGAGGCCGCGTCAATTTTTCACACGCGGAGGTCGCGAGCCTCCCCTGGCCAAGAGCGCGACCATAACTGTCGATGTCAGCCACATTGACCGACCGCCGCTGCCCTACAAAGCTCGCGGCTGAGGGCCCAAACCCTAGGTAGTTACGATTGCGCCAGTAGAGCATGTTGTGCTTGCTTTCGTAGCCGGGGAGGGCAAAATTGCTAATTTCGTAGTGCATAAAGCCTCGCGCACGGAGAAAATCTCGGCCTTCAAGCATCATGTCGGCCACTTGGTCCTCATCACTAACAACAAGTCTGCCTTGCTGCTCTAGCAAGGCAAACTGTGTACCGGGCTCTATCTGAAGTGCATAAGCCGAAACATGAGTGGCCCCAGTGGAGACAATAAAGTCTAGTGTGGCCAAGTAATCGCCCAAAGTCTGCCCGGGGAGGCCGTAGAGGGCGTCCACGCTGAAATTACGGAAACCGGCAGACTTAAGTGCCCGCACAGTGTTGTGGAAATCGGCTAGATTATGTGGGCGACCGAGCAAGGACAACTGACTATCTAGATGTGACTGCAGCCCAATGCTCAGGCGGTTTATCCCTAGTTTACGCAGCAGGACAAAATCTGTGGCCTGCACCGTACCTGGATTAACCTCAAAGGTTGTTTCGCTCGGCATCGCCCGGGGAAAATTACGGTCGAGAGCCTCTAGCATGAGTTCTAGTGATTTGAGCCTGAGGGTGCTCGGCGTGCCGCCACCGAAATAAAGCGTGTCCGCCGCTTGTCCCCACAGCATACCCTTAAGGTCGATTTCGTGTAGTAAAGCGCTAACATATGCTTCTTCGTCGGCCAGATTGTGCCTAAGCGAGTAAAAATCGCAGTAGTGGCATTTGCTTAGACAGAAGGGCACGTGGACATACAACCCGAGCACTATTCGTCATCCACCTTGAGGATGGCCATAAAGGCTTCTTGGGGAATTTCTACATTGCCCACGTTCTTCATGCGCTTCTTACCTTCTTTTTGTTTATCTAAGAGCTTGCGCTTGCGGCTAATGTCCCCGCCGTAACACTTGGCCAAGACGTCTTTACGCATGGCTTTGACCGTTTCGCGGGCGACAATTTTTGCCCCGATGGCGGCTTGGATGGGGATATCAAACATCTGACGGGGGATTATCTTGCGCAGCTTCTCAGTCAAAAGTCGGCCCTTATGCACGGCCCGGTCGGCATGGACAATGCACGACAAGGCATCGACCACCTCACCGTTTAACAAGACGTCTAACTTTACTAAATCGGCCTCTTGGTAGCCGAAAACCTCGTAGTCTAACGAGGCGTACCCGCGCGAACGCGATTTTAACTGATCGAAAAAGTCATAGAGAATCTCGGAAAGAGGCAGTTCATAGGTCAGTATCACGCGCGTAGTGTCGAGGAATTCCATATTCTTAAAGACTCCGCGACGACCTTGACAGAGCTCCATCATCGTGCCGATGTACTCCTCAGGCACGATAATGCTGGCCTTAACAACTGGCTCCTCCATAGTAGCAATTTTGTTGCTTGGGGGTAGGTGGGCCGGGTTATCGATCAGCATCACTTCATCGGAAGTGGTGACAATACGGTAAAGGGTGTTAGGGGCGGTAGTGATAAGGTCTAATTGGTACTCACGCTCTAAGCGCTCCTGAATAACTTCCATGTGCAAGAGCCCCAAGAAACCACAGCGAAAGCCAAAACCTAGGGCTTCTGAGGTTTCGGGTTCATAGATGAGCGAGGAGTCGTTGAGCTTTAATTTGTCGAGCGCGTCTTTTAGATCCTCGTACTGGTTGTTCTCTGTGGGGTAGAGACCGCAGAAAACCATGGGGGTGATCTTGCGATAGCCAGGCAAGGGCTGCGAGGCCGGGTTTACGGCATTGGTAATGGTGTCGCCAACGCGGGTATCTTTCACGTTTTTGATGCCAGCGATACAGTACCCCACCATGCCGGGGCCAAGTTCTTTAACGGGGATACGGGGAGGCGTAAAAACCCCCACATCATCCACCTCAAAATCGCAGTCGGTGGCCATCATAAGAATCTTTTGTCCCTTTTTGATGCTGCCATTCACGACGCGCACATAACTGATAACCCCGCGATAGGAATCGTAGTGGGAATCAAAAATAAGGGCCTGCAGGGGCGCGTTGATATCACCCTTCGGGGGCGGAACATCTCTCACTACGGCCTCTAAAATTTCTGTAATACCGATGCCCTCTTTCGCTGAGCAAAGAATAGCGTTGTCGGTAGAGATACCAATAACGTCTTCGATCTCCTTGCGCACACGCTCGGGGTCAGCTGAAGGCAGGTCAATTTTGTTAATTACCGGAATAATAGTCAAATTATTTTCTATCGCTAAGTAGACATTGGCCAAAGTCTGGGCCTCAATGCCTTGTACTGCATCGACCACCAGAAGAGCGCCTTCGCAGGCTGCCAAAGAACGTGAGACTTCATAAGAGAAATCCACGTGTCCAGGGGTATCAATCAAGTTAAGCATGTACTCTTGCCCGTCCTGTGCATTATAGATTAGTCGCACGGCCTGCAACTTAATCGTTATGCCCCGCTCCCGCTCTAAGTCCATGTTGTCGAGCACTTGCTCGGTCATTTCCCGCTGCGACAATGTGCCGGTAGTCTCTATTAAGCGGTCGGCCAAGGTAGACTTGCCGTGGTCGATATGTGCGATGATACAAAAGTTGCGAATTTTATCCTGCACTGCACTCTCTCCGTATAGAAAAATAGCGCAATCCTCGCGCTTCACGTCATTATATCACATTCTCGCTATGATGACCCGGCAAAAGCATGGCGGCCACCTAGAGGACTGCCACCGACATGACAAAGCGAATTATTGCTGT
>Ga0209105_100624_pt1 | contig 11427 bp, 9 predicted proteins | sample SedPBSmetaG_FD_184158 | JGI IMG/M metagenome (GOLD analysis project Ga0209105, IMG submission 184158) | Freshwater sediment bacterial and archeal communities from Indian Creek, Illinois, USA to study Microbial Dark Matter (Phase II) -... | ecosystem: Environmental > Aquatic > Freshwater > Creek >...
ATGACATGGAAATGGCGCTTATGAAAGCTATTCCAAAAGACATGTGGTCTAAAACACATAATTGGCTTATTTGGCATGGAAGAAGAGTGTGTACGGCAAGAAAACCGAAATGTAAGATTTGTTTTTTAAGAGATCTTTGTGATTACGCACTGGTCAATGAAAAAGATAGCTGAATAATACTTTGATTTACATGAAGTTGGTGTGATTTATTGATTGTTGGAAACGTTAAAAATGAAAGACTTTTAAATTTAAGCGGCGTAGCCTTGCTTTGGCTTTCCGCTTTATATATGTTTGTGGAATTTATTCAAGGGGAAACTTCCATTCTTGCTCTTTTGATAAGCATTTTGACTGGTTTGTTCATGGGGGCAAGGTATGTTGTTTTTCACACTTCTTTAGTTAAAGAAAAGAATAGATTATTATTTCGCAATATAACGGATATTGGAATAGCTGTTACGCTTATGCTGTCGCAATTACCCGCTGCGTTACTTTCACCTGTTTATATGATGGCAATTGTCGGTGCGTGCCTATCATATGGTGCGAAGATGGGGAAATTCGTTCTCTATGTAGGTATATTGGATTATATCGGAGGATTTGTTCAAGAATTGCTTTCTTTGGGTGAGAGGGCAACGTTTGAGCAAGCAGTTTACATTCTTGCTCCTCTTGGGTTTGTTTATGTTATATCGATGTTTTTTATTAAGAATATAATTATTAGCGACAAATACGCTGCTGAACTTAAAAAATCCAATGAACAGCTAAATTTGAAAGTTGCTGAGTTTTATACCCTCCAATACATTCAAAACAGCATATCAACAATACGTGATACAAGAATGCTTTTTGAAGCTGTAAATGACATGATAATAGGAGTGATAGGACCTACCAGTTCGAGCATAATACTCAGGAAAAATTTCGAAAGCGATGAAGTTGCAATCGAAGATTTTGAGATTTGGGCAAGCAACGTAGATGAAAATGCACGCGAAGCATTGCTCAAGAGGGACTGCCCTGTCTTGTGGGCTAAATTAGGAGGGGGCAGCGGTTATTTATGCAAGGCTGGACATTGGGATATTAAGCTTTCCAACAGTCTTATTAAGAGTGTTATTGCAGTACCGCTAAAGGTTAAAGATAAAAAAGCGGGCATTATTATAGTTGCACATCATGTTGAGGATGCGTTAAACGATGATTTTTTAAGGCTTTTAGAGGTTATATCCGGCAATATAAGTATTGCGCTTGAAAATACATGGCTGTATGAGAAGATGCATGATCTTGCCACAATTGACTCTCTTACAGGTGTTTATAACAGAGGTTACTTCAATCAGGCTGTGGAGGAAGAATTTAGTAAGACAATGAATAGAAGCCCCATGTCAATAGTAATGGCGGATTTAGATTATTTCAAAAGTGTTAACGATAATTATGGACATCTTTTTGGCGATAAGGTACTGAAAGAAGTAGCCCAAATCATGAAATCGAGCATTCGTGACGGCGATATTTTAGCGCGTTATGGCGGTGAGGAATTTGTGTTAATACTACCTAGAGCGGATTCCGAGCAAGCCTATATGGTAGTTGAACGGTTAAGGCGGAAAATTCAAGATACTGTGATAGAGGATAAAGATCATTCGGTTCATACAACATTAAGCTTTGGGATTGCTTCTTATCCGGAAGATGGGGCTTCCGTCAGGAAAATTATTAAAAAAGCTGATAACGCTCTCTATCAGGCCAAAAGAGATGGTAGGAACTGCACGCGCAAAGCCTCGGATGAACAAATGGAGATTTTGTTTAAATGAGAGTGTACGCATTAGTGGGGACCAGCGGCACCGGTAAAAGCTATAAGGCGCTTGGACTTGCAAGTGAAAGAAAAATACATCATATTATTGATGACGGACTTTTTATAAATGCGAATAAAGTTTTAGCCGGAGTTTCCGCAAAGCAGGAAGCCACGAAACTATCAGCCGTCAGGCGCGCTCTTTTTGATGATGATGGACACGCTTCGACCGTAAAAAAGGCAATAACCTCTTCAAATCCTGAATCAATACTTGTTTTGGGCACTTCGCTTGAAATGGTCAAAAGAATAATCGAACGGCTCGATCTTCCTCCTATAAGTGAAATAATCAGTATAGAAAATATTGCAACCGATCGAGAAATCAGGCTTGCCCGCAAATATCGCAAAGAACAGGGTAAGCATGTTATACCTGTTCCTACATTTGAGATCAGGAAGGCTTTTTCGGGTTATTTTATTGATACATTAAAAAGCTTTAAGGTGGAAGCCAGAGGAAGAAAACTTGAAACCATTGAAAAAACCGTTGTGCGTCCGACATATAGCTACATGGGTAAATTTTACATATCAGATTCGGTAATTAAGTCTATAGCGGTTTACAGCGCAGCTTCGGTGGAAGGAATATACAAGGTGCTAAAAGTGGACGTCGTAAGTGTTAGTGATGGTATACATGTCAACATGGATGTATCAATAAAACATGGTGGGAACATAATATTGATGCTTGAGGAAGTACAGGAGTTTGTTGCTCGGGATATAGACGTAATGACAGGTATCCATGTATTGGCTGTTAATGTTGCGGCTAAAAGTATAGTAGTGTATAATTATGCCCGATAGGTAAACTTAAGAAAAGTCCGACTTGATTAAAAATAATATAAAGGAGAGGTACATAAGTGGCATACGTCAATGAAGTTCTAGATATGGTTATCAAAAGAAATCCTTCTGAGGCCGAGTTTCATCAGGCTGCTAAGGAAGTGCTCGAATCGCTCGAACCGGTAATAAAAAGGCATCCTGAGTACGCAAAGGCTGGTATATTGGAAAGAATAGTTGAGCCTGAAAGACAAATCATTTTCAGAGTACCGTGGCTTGATGATGCCGGTAATGTTAGGGTTAACAGAGGTTTTAGAGTGCAATTCAATAGCGCGCTTGGTCCTTATAAGGGAGGTATCAGGTTTCACCCGTCGGTTTATTTAGGTATTATTAAATTCTTAGGCTTTGAACAAGTATTCAAAAATTCACTTACTGGTACTCCGATAGGCGGGGGAAAGGGCGGGAGCGACTTTGATCCTAAGGGTAAATCGGACAACGAAGTCATGAAGTTTTGTCAAAGTTTTATTACCGAGCTTTATCGCCATATTGGCGCCGATACAGATGTGCCTGCCGGAGATATCGGTGTAGGTGCGCGTGAAGTTGGATTTATGTTTGGACAATACAAAAGGATCACCAACTCCTTTGAAGGGATTTTTACAGGCAAAGGGCTTGTTTACGGAGGAAGCCTGGTGCGTAAGGAAGCTACCGGCTACGGTCTTGTGTACCTTATGGACGAGATAATTAAAGCTGCAGGCAAATCGTTTAAGGGTTCAAAGGTTGTGGTGTCCGGCTCAGGCAATGTCGCCATATATGCGACTGAAAAGGTAGAGCAGCTGGGCGGCAAGGTAGTCGCGATGAGTGATTCGAACGGGTACATATACCACTCGGAAGGTATAAACCTTAAAACCGTTCAAAGGCTTAAAGAAGTCGAGAGAAAAAGAATTAAAGATTATGTGAACATTCATCCGGGTTCCGCATACCACGAGGGATGCGAAAAGATATGGGAAGTGCCTTGTGACATAGCTCTGCCCTGTGCCACGCAAAATGAGCTTGACGGTAAAGCTGCCAAATTACTTGCCGATAACGGATGTTTTGCTGTGGGCGAAGGTGCGAATATGCCGTCTACTCCGGAAGCCGTAGAAGTGTTTTTGAGCCGTGGCGTGCTTTTTGCTCCCGGAAAAGCGGCAAACGCGGGTGGAGTAGCAACTTCAGCTCTTGAAATGTCGCAAAATAGCATGAGGTACTCTTGGACATTTGAAGAAGTTGACGCAAAGCTTAAGCAGATTATGGTCAACATTTATAAGAATTCAAGCGCCGCAGCAAAAGAATACGGATATGAAGGGAATATGGTCGTAGGCGCTAATATAGCCGGATTTAAAAGGGTAGCCGAAGCCATGATGGCACAAGGCCTGATATAGACCAACCAGTGGGACGGATCAACCAGTGGGATGTCCCGCTGGTTGGTTTAGCCACCTTTGTATACTTCACTTCTATGACCGACTTTTACCACTATGACAACTAGTGTATCATCTTCTATTTCGTAGATGATGCGATATACCCCCTGTCGAACCCGATATCTCTCTTGGTTTGACAGCTTTTCGCATCCTGTGCTGCGCGGATCATCCGATAGGGCTTCTATGCACTTGAGTATGCGGGAAATATCTCTTTTTGGAATAGCGCGAAGATCCTTTGTAACGGACTTCTTAAAAACCAGCCTATATTTTCCCATGGGATCGCAGGTCCTTTAGTAATTCTTCGTAGGTCAAAGCAGGCTCTTTCGAGCGCTCTTCAAAGGCTAGGAGATCCTCGGCATCCTCACGAAGGGACATTTGGACTGCATCATTCACGATATCGGACACGCTTCGATGTGTATCCGCAGCCTTTATTCGAAGCGCCCGATGAAGGTCAGGTTTGAAGTAAATAGTTGAACGTTTTGCAATTTCACTCATCAAAATCACCTCTATGAGCCATTATAGCGTTATAGCGTCATGATGTCAAGGCGTTAGGGGACGTTTTACCTCTTCTATCTTAATTCCAATCTTGTTTTATGAAGCCTTTTCGCCTGCAACACAAAGCTTTCAAGTCCTGCCTCAATAACAGGTGGGAACGGGCTTCCGTCGCTTTCGATGCTTATAAACGGAAGATGCGGATGCCTTTCCTGTACTTTTGAGGCAAATTCGGGATTATGGCTTGTGTTAACTTTTTCCGAATCTATAGTTTGCTTGATCATAGATTCTGCTATGCGCGATGGCATACAGCCAAAAGGACCTATTGATATTACTCCGTCCACTCGGTCTATTACATCATTTAATGCGCATGAAAGCGTAAGTATTGCTTCGCCTGTCAGCTGCGGGTTTATAAGGTCGGACACGCTTTCTATCATGTGTTTTATGTCGAGAAGATGGTAGTCATAAAGGTTTGATGTAACCAAGATATCTTTTATTATCTTCTCATATCTTTCCATTATTCTGGCTTTTAAACGGAATTTAAGCTTTGCCATCGCGTTTTGTTTGCCCCTTAAACCCTTTGATGCGAGATAATTTGTGTAGTAAACCCATTCTGCAACAGGTGCTATAAGCGCTACAATTCCCTTATCAGCCAACTGATCGACAAGGTATCGCTGCGAAAAAGCATCTCGGCGCACGTAAATCTCGCCTATAATGGCGATTTTAGGAGCTTTGTCGATTGATTCGCGTAGCTGAATCGTGGAAAGCATTTTTGCCGCTTTTCTGAGAGTGGCAAGCATTTCGTTCCATTCCATGGATGCTATAGCTTCGATGAGCATTACTTCAGCTTGAGAGTAAATTTTAAGCGCAGCGTCACGGTCAATTGAAAGTGTGAGCACTGCGGCACGGATTTCTTCCATTACGTCAGAAATCGTCATCGACCATAGGGCCCTTTGGGTAAATTTCATTCCAAGCCCGCCGTAACTATTGGCAGAAGTAATCGACATGACGGCAAGATTGGGTATGTGTTGCTTGTTTATAAGTAGCTTTGTAAGCACGCTGTATTGAGCAAAGCGGCACGATCCCCCTGTGGTCGGCATAAAGTACACGGTAAGCTCATCTTTTGGCCTTCTATCTAGGTGATTGTAAAGTGAGCCAAGTGTTAGCATGAGAGGTAAACATTCCTTGCAAGTCGAGTGATCCTTACCTCGCTGCAAGTCAAAATCACCGGGTGGAGGCAATGAAACCGCATTTATACCGAAATACTGGAAGATTGCCGCAATAGTTTTGGATGTAAATGCACCCATCGATGGAATAAGCACTTTAACTTTCGGGTCGGTTAAATTGAGAAGCTCGCCGGTAGAAGCCTTAAATAGCCATTTTTTCCCTTGACTGATCATCTCGGCAGGCATAAAGCCGTTAGTAGACCATAAAGGCATAGCATTCCTTCCGCTGTAACTCCTTGCTATATCCATGAAAGCTTCTATTCGAGTATCAATACCGGCGTCGGCTGTGTGCGAATCTAGTTCTAAAGTCAAAGATGGCTTATCTCCCATAATGTCGCGGAAATAATTGAGCACGAAAGAATCCGGTCCGCAGCTGAAATTGGTAATGTAGCAGCCGAAAAGGTTCGGAGTTCTTTTAACCACTCTGGCTCCTTTTAGAATTCCCATACCTGCCGCCCAATGCATTGACTCGTACGGCGGGTCGCTGTCGTAATCGAGCATATCGAAAGGGATTATCATAATTCCTCTTGAGGCGAATTTGTTGGGTATGCCCATGTTGGCAAGATCGAGAAAAGCGTTGTAGGATCTGCCGAAAAGAACCACTGTAGGTACATTCACCGTTTTTGCATATGAAAGTGCCTGTGCCCCTAAACGCTGCATTTCGTTAATAAATTCATCCTGAGCATTAAGAGCCTGCGCAAATGCGTTTCTTGTTTCAGTTTTTCCTGCGCCTAAATCAGCGCCAAGTTCTAGGAAAGCTTTTTCACCTTCCTCGTATGAAGTAGGCATATTGAGAACCGGTGAGAGAAGTTTTATGCCGTTTAACTCGTTTTTGAAGGTTCGGCGCAATACATAAGGCTCGCCCTGTATAAGCGGGCAGGTAGTGCTAGGAAGTGTTCCGTTTTTCACAGGGGTTGCGCGAACATGGGGTACAAGAATGTAATTCGGTTTCTTTTTGATTAAACTGTACATTAAACCGTGCGCCATATCCACAGGGTAACAAAAAGGTGCTCTGCGCTTATCGAGGCCATCAGCGTCTACTTCTTCCGAAAAAACTATGCTAAAGCCTAAATTTGTCAAAAACGCGTGATACATCGGGTAAAGGGAATTTGTCATAAGAGATTTGCTGATACCGACAGTTTTACCGTTTGGTTTTTGCGGTACTGTTGGTCTGTCGAACACCAGCCTTTCTCGTGCGGCTACCATATCAAGCGCCGCCGCATCATGGCTTATGTGAATTCGCTCGTTATAATATTTGTTGCATGCACCGCCGAATGGATAGACCTGCCCGCGCACTTTGATCCTTGCAATGCTGCACTTTCTGTCGCAGCGCTCTTTGCCTCCCGCGCATACGAATGGCTTGCCGTATTCTACCTCTCTGTCGGCTAATTCAGTAAGAGAGTAACTGCCGCTGGGTAGCAAACCTTTTTCGATCCTGTAAAGAGTTTCGAGAGCTACGCCGAACGCACCCATAAGACCCGGGTCAGGCGGTACTATTATTTCACGGCCTGTCAGCGCTGCCATTGCCATAGGAACTGCCTTGTTATAGCATACGCCGCCCTGCATGAAAATCTTATTGCCTACCTTGCGGCTACTCTTAACTCTGGTCATGTAATTGGTGCAAATGGCATACACAAGGCCCGCAGCGATATTTTCGCCGGAGACGCCCTCTTGTATGGCGGTTTTTATATCACTGCCTATAAAAGCGGCACACTGATCGTTAAAGTTAGGAGGTTTGTCGCCCTTCAAAGCAAAAGCGGCTATATCTTCCGTAGAGATATTCAGGGTTTCTTTTGCGGATTCCTCAAGAAAGGATCCTGTGCCTGCCGAGCAAGCCTCGTTCATGGCATAATCCGCAGGGACTTTGTTTGTGATGTAGGTGTATTTCGCATCTTGACCGCCAATTTCAAATATCGTATCCACTTCCGGGTCAAAATATACGGCAGCGGTAGTATGCGCTACTATCTCGTTTATAATCGCGTCGGTTAGCCCGTGAAGCCCGACAATTTGGCGGCCTGAGCCCGTGGTTCCAAGTCCGGTTATTTTTAAATCATCAGAAACTTGAGTAGCTAAAGCGCTGTAACATTTGCGCGAAGCTCCCACCGGATCGCCGCCTGTTCGCAAATATACTCCTGCAACAATGCTCTTGTCGCTTTTTCTCATTAAAACCGCTTTAGTGGTTGTAGATCCTGCGTCGAGGCCGATTATATACTCGCCATCAGAAGTGGCCTCAGTCCAAGGGTGTTCTTTAAAAGACACCTTGTGCTCGAATGAGGTCAGGGGAGATAGAAATTCAAATGAGGAAGAATCTTTTTTGAAAAGCTCACTTCCGTTTAATTGCCCCCCGTTTTCGGAAGCCCAAAGACAAGCGCCTAATGCTTCAAAAGTATCGGAAAAAGGTGAGGATACTATATTGTAGCCATCATCTATAAGATATCCTGTCATAATTTTGTTTTTGGCGGCTCCGCCGATAAGTAAAACATTCTTGAAGTCGGCTTTTTTCAATAGCTCGGTGATTTTAGTTGCCATCATGCGACACAATCCGGCGACAACCAAACCTTTCGGAGTGCCTTTGTTAAGTGCATGGGTGCAGTCGCTTTTGCAAAAAACCGAACAACGTCCTGCAACCTTATAAGGTGAGTCCGTCAATGCTATACTTTGAGCCTCGTCCGCATCAAGATTCATGCGGCGTATCTGCTGCAAGAAAAACTCACCAGTTCCGGAGGCGCACTTGTTTCCGGTATGTACGGCGGCAATCTTGCCTGATTTATCAAGTTCGTATACCATGAAATTCTCGCCGCCCGCGCTTACTACGGCATCTATTTGAGGTAAATCTTGACCTAAATATGAAAGAGCTATCTCTGTCGCCTCAGGCTCGGAAAGACTGGGCAAAAGCACGTGCTCTTTTAACTTGTGGCCGGTTACGGCGATTTTTGAATGAGGGAGCGCATGTTCCTCTAGCATTGCCTTAAAAACGCCGCGTGCGTTTCCGTCGTGAGCGGATAGTTCGCTTCTTAACAGATTAAATTTGCCGTTTTCGAGACTTCCGGTGACTATTTTGATGTTAGAAGCGCCTAAACACACTCCGATAAAATGTTCTTTGTGCAAATTGGGTTCACCTCGTATTCTGTAAACTAAATGTTTATAAACGATAACTATTCTAAATTATAGCATAAAAAGAGGAAAAGTAAAAGGCTGTCCTTAGTGTTTTTCGTGTTGGTAATAAGAGTTAATAGTAGTATAATAATATAAGTAATCAATTAAGAAACCCTTGTCGAAAAACATGCACTGATCGGATTTTCGGTGGACTTCAGAAATCTAGCCTTATAAGCTTCTAATTGTACTGAGGAGAAATTAAGTGACCCGATAGGCGAAGGCTTCTTGTGAAAGATGCGCGCACGAACAAACTGATGTACCGGAGGTAGCAGACGTATGCAAAAGAAACCTGTCAAGTCCGACTATGATAGTAAAATGATTTCACGTGACAGAGCTGATATCAAAAATGAATATCCCTTATTGTTTATGGAAAAAGATTATAGCGCAAGATATGATCTGGCTTGGCAAAAGGCCAGGCAAGCTGCAGAAATACTTAAAAAACATTATATGGCTGAGAATGTGTTTGTGTTTGGATCGTTGCTCCATAGGGAGATCTTTGACCTGAATTCTGATATTGATCTGGCAGTGTCAGGCATACCTGACAATAGATTTTACCATGCATTAGGTACTTTAATGCAGATTCTAGCACCTTTTGAAGTTGATCTGGTAGATATTAATGACTGCAGAAAGTCGATAAGAAAAACGATCGAAAGCGAAGGTATGGAATTATGAAAAACAAGCGTTTAACTTTTATGAGCAAAATAGAGGAAGAACTGTTCGAGATTGAAACGCTTGGTAGAAGACCTGCCAAATACATTTGACTGTGTAAAAGGGGATTTGGATGATTTTTTAACACTTATTGCGAATTGGTGATCGTGAAAATAAGTGATGATTCCTTGTTTCAAAATACCATTTCGCTATATTCTTAATCAGCTCAAAAAGTGTCTGCGCAGAAAAGCAAAAGGCTCCGTCCCCTCTGCTTTTTATAAAATTTCGATTATAGCGATAACGATGTCTACCGCTTCCGCTACGAGATCTGCAGGGGCCTTTTCGATAAAAGCGGCGTTTCTGCTTTGCATATCGAGAGCCTTTACTTGATCGCACATGATTACACCGGTCGTCTTCGTTCGCCCGTCTAGCTCAACATGGATCGGTATGCCTCGATTTGTGTTCGTGATCGGGCAAACCAATGAACCGCGGCTCAATGCGTTGAACGCATTATTGCTCAACACTAAAGCAGGACGCCGCCCCTTCTGCTCGTGCCCGGACTGTGGGTCAAAGTCTAAATATACAATATCACCTTGCTGAGGTATATAAGCCATCACCACACCTCGTTTCCTACAGGCGTTCCGGTATCACATTCGGAGAATTCATAGCTTCCTTCAAAGTTAGCCATGCGTTCCTCCAATGTTTTATGCCGTATGCAGGCTTTGCGAATGGTAATAATATCCTGATACCGCTCTATTTCAACCCTGTCGCTCTCGCGAAGCTGCAAAGCCTCAAGCAGTGGTTTTGGTATTCTGATTCCATGGCTGTTGCCCCATTTTTGAATGGTAGTGTACAAGATAATCACCTCTCTTACGTACAGTATATACTTAGTATATACAAATTTCAATAGGATATGCGTGACAAGGGGACGGCAGACTGTGTTAAAACCTATAGAATTTATGCATTAAGCTAAGCCGTTTCATGCCAATTTCTCGTTTCCTCATATTTTTTAGTGAAAACGCCAGAATACAGAAAATTTGAGCTGATAATAAAAGCTTTAGTTCAGCAATTTTTCTGTATTTTTCTTTTAATGCATCAAGAAGAGGAGTTATCCCCAATATATTGATAACTCTTTTAAGATTATATACAAAAAAGTGTAGATACGTTTCAGTCTTTACTTTTTGATGACCTCGCATTAAAAAATATGTATAACCTAAACTTCGCTTTACTGTTCCAAACGGGTGTTCAACTATCATTTGCCGCTGCTTATATAACTCCAAATTATCAGCAAACAATTTGTCTGCTCTGTCGTAATATTCTTGATATTCTGTCGGAGAAACTTCTCTACCTTTTTTATTCGTTGTGCATTTTGCTTTGTGAGGGCAGTCGTTACATTCCTTTCCTCTATATCTTTTTCTTTTCGCTCCGATTTTACTAACTCGTTTTAGCTTATTCCCCATTGGGCAAACATAGATATCTTCTTCCTGGTTATATATAAACTTATCTTTTGTAAAGTTATCATCACCTATTTTGCTCCCAAACTTCTGTTTGGAAACTATAGCTGTAATACCATTCTCCTCACAACTTTTTAAATCCTTGCCATTGTAATAACCCTTATCTGCAGTCACAGTTAATTCATTGACGCACAGCTCCTGTTTTACTTTCTCTGCCATAGGGTACAACTGCCCACTATCAGCTGCATTACTTGTTACATCAATCGCAACCACTAAATGATATTTGCTGTCAACCGCTGTTTGAACGTTATGGGCTATGTCTGTTCCGTTATTTGATACGCTCATATGCCTTGAGTCGGGATCCGTTATTGATACTTCGCCTTTTTCTTCAACCTCTTTTTGTAATTGGTTCAATTCTTCTA
>Ga0209105_100625_pt1 | contig 11414 bp, 12 predicted proteins | sample SedPBSmetaG_FD_184158 | JGI IMG/M metagenome (GOLD analysis project Ga0209105, IMG submission 184158) | Freshwater sediment bacterial and archeal communities from Indian Creek, Illinois, USA to study Microbial Dark Matter (Phase II) -... | ecosystem: Environmental > Aquatic > Freshwater > Creek >...
GTTGTGATTAACAAGCCATTGCCTGGCCAGTATTTTTTCTTCCGTTTCGCGCAAGCGATCCTGCAAAATACAGTAGCGTTTAGCCAGGGAAACCTTTTCCGCCAGCGGTTCCTGTTGATTTTGCAGTTCCAGCAGCAGATCTTCCACGCGCAGCAGGTTTTGACCCGCTTCTTCCAGTTTGCTCAATGTTTCTTTCTTCCTGCGCCTGTACTTATGGATGCGGGCCGCTTCTTCAAATATTTCGCGGTGATCTTCAGGCTTGGCGTTAATTAACTGCTCCACCCGCCCCTGACCGATCAGTGAATAAGTTTCCGTCCCGATTCCTGTATCAAGAAAGAGATCCGTAATATCCCGCAGGCGGCATGGGTTTTTATTAATATAGTATTCCCCTTCTCCAGACCTGTACATCCGCCGCGTAATTACCAGCTCGTCATATTCCAGGGGCAAATAATCACTTGCTCCCGCCAGGCTAAGGGAAACTTCGGCATAGTTCATGGGGCGGCGCTTCGCTGTCCCGGAAAAAATAAGCTCGTCCATCTGGGAACCCCGCAGTAAGCGGGGGCTTTGGGATCCCAGGACCCAGCGTACAGCGTCCATGATGTTGCTTTTGCCACAACCATTTGGTCCCATGGCCACCGTAATACCGGAAGAAAAGGTAAATTCCACCTTTTCCGGAAACGATTTAAAACCGGTTATCGCCAGTTTACTTAAGTACATGTCCAGCCTTTCTACCCTGAAAATAACCATGCGGAACGGTCAAGACCGTTCCCTACCAGAAGATTGGGTCAGGCTATTTTCATCCTTCTGATGGTGCCGCTGTTGAAGGCGGCAGCATGGGGGTCTACTCTATTGTTGCATCCGTCGCCCCTACAGCTGTTCCCAGGCTGCCTTGGCAGCTGCTTGTTCCGCCTCTTTTTTTGTCTTACCCGTGCCCCTGCCAATGATCACTTCATCCAGCTGGACAGCCGCTTCAAATGTTTTATCATGTTGAGGGCCCACCTCGCTGACAATGGAGTACCACGGTGTCTTGCCCATATCTGACTGAGATCTCTCCTGAAGCATCGTCTTATAATCGGCCAGAGGGAAACGGCCCGCGTCGATCGCCTCCAGGATAGGGCGGAAAAGGGTAATCACTTGCGCGCTCGCCTGTGCGTACCCCCTATCGAGAAAAAGCGCGCCGATCAGCGCTTCCAAGGCATCTGCCAACAGCGAAACTTTTTCAGCCCCGCCGCTTGTGCTCTCTCCTTTTCCCAGCCTGATATAGTCACCGAGATTCAACTGACGGGCCAGGGAGCCAAGGGATTTTTCGTTAACGATGTTGTGCCGCGTCTGGGTAAGTTTGCCTTCCAAATATTCAGGATATGATTTAAATAAAAACTCTGATACCACCAGTTCCAACACGGCGTCTCCCAGAAATTCCAGACGCTCATTGTGCCTGCAGTGATCTGCCTCGTGGGCGTAAGAGGAATGAGTCAGCGCATCCTCGTATAACAGCAAATTTTTCACCGGCCACGCCAGTTTCCGCAACAGATCTTCTGCTTTCTTATGCGGCACTTACCCTACCCCCTAAGCAGAATAACGCCGGACAACAAGGCAGGCATTTGTTCCTCCAAAACCAAAGGAATTGGAAATGGCCGCATCGATCTCTCTGGAACAGGCTTGATTGGGAATATAATTTAAATCACAATCAGGATCCGCCTCTTCTTGGTTGATCGTAGGAGGAATAATACCGTGCCGCATGGTCAACAGGGTAGCCACCAGCTCCACACCGCCAGCCGCGCCCAGCAGATGGCCAATCATGGATTTGGTTGAGCTGACAGCAAGCCGGTAAGCGTGCTCACCGAAAAGATTTTTTATGGCGAGCGTTTCCACCCGGTCATTTAATGGAGTTGAGGTGCCATGGGCGTTAATATAGTCCACCGCCGCGGGGGATAGGGCCGCATCTTTGAGGGCCCTTTCCATGCAAAGATAAGCTCCCCGGCCTTCCGGATCGGGAGCCGTAATATGATAGCCGTCTCCAGATAAACCATACCCGGCCAGCTCCGCATAAATGGGCGCACCGCGGGATAAGGCATGTTCGCGCGTTTCCAAAACCACAATGCCGGCACCTTCCCCCATCACAAAACCGTCCCGCTGCCGGTCAAAGGGACGGGAAGCCTTTTGCGGCTCTCCATTGCGGCCAGAAAGAGCCCTGGCGGCGCAAAAACCGGCAAAAGCAATCGCGGTAAGGGGCGCCTCCGCGCCTCCGGCAATCATTATATCCGCGTCGCCCCGCTGCAGGTGGCGGAAAGCCTCTCCTATAGCATGTGTACCTGTAGCGCAGGCGGTAACCGGAGTAATGTTCGGACCCTTCAAGCCATAATGAATAGAGATATAACCGGTAGCCATATTAGCGATAAGCATGGGGACAAGAAAAGGGGACACACGGCGGGGCCCTTTTTCCAGCAGTATCTGGAACTGCTTTTCAATTGTATCCAGCCCGCCGATTCCGGAGCCGACAATCACGCCGATCCGTTCCCGATCTTCTCTTTCCAGGTCGAGCCTTGCATCCTCCACAGCCATGACCGCTGCCGCATTGGCATAGTGTGTATAGCTGTCCGTTTTTTTTATATCCCTTTTATCCATATATTTTTCCGGCTCAAACCCTTCAACTGTCCCGGCGATCCAGGTGGAAAAATCCCGAAAGCGGTCAACCGCACGCACGCCGCTGCGCCCTTTACACAGGTTTTCCCAGAAATCGTTTACCGTGAGACCAATGGGCGAGATTACACCCAGTCCTGTTACAACCACCCGCTTGGACAATTATTTCACCTCTCATTGCGGCCCGGCAGACAATCTATTGTCAAACCAAAGAGCACTTCGTTCTCCGGCCGGAAACAACTTTTTAACTAAATATTTGCTTCTATGTAATTGACAATATCCCCCACAGTTTTAATCTTTTCCACTTCCTCATCAGCAATCTCCAAACCAAATTCCTCCTCCAGCGCCATCACCAGCTCCACTACATCCAGGGAATCGGCATCAATATCCTCAAAAGTAGTGGTCATAGCGATCTTACCCGCACTCACATCAAGCTGCTCTACAATCAATGATTTTACTTTTTCAAAAACAGACATCTCTTATTTGGCCTCCTTTTTTTATTATTTAACTAGAGGGTGAGCCCTCCGTCAATAGAGAGCACCGCTCCGGTTATATAGGAAGAGCTTTCTCCAGCCAGGAAAAGAACGGCTGCCGCAACCTCGGCGGGTCTGCCAAATCTTTCCAAAGCTACCTGGGCACAGACCTTCTCCTTTATGGAATTAGGTAATCCTTCAGTCATCTCTGTCTCAATAAAGCCGGGGGCAACGGCATTTACGGTGATCTCCCTTTTACCCAGCTCTTTGGCCAGCGACTTGGTGAAGGCGATAACCCCCGCCTTGGCAGCAGCATAGTTGGTTTGCCCGCTGTTGCCGCTCAGTCCTGCCACTGAAGCGATATTGATAATGCGCCCACCGCTCTTCTGCTTCAAAAGGGGCTTTAACACTGCCTTACAACTGTTAAACACCCCTTTCAGGTTCGTATCAATAACTACATCCCAATCGGCACTTTTCATCATGGCCAGGATGTTGTCCCGCCTCACCCCGGCACTATTTACCAGTATATCAATTCTGCCAAAATATTCAAGTACGGCCCTGACCATCTGCTCGCATTCTGGCAGCCCGGTAACATCAGCCCGGCAAAGCAATGCCTTGCCGCCGCGGGCCTCCACTTCCTCTTTCACCTGCAGTGCCGCCTCTTCACGCTGCTGGTAGTTTATCACAACCGCTGCCCCTGCTCCGGCCAGGGCCAGCACCACTGCCGCACCGATTCCCCTTGAACCTCCCGTTACCAGAGCCACTTTCCCCTGTAACTGCATAGTTATATCCCCTTTTGCGCCAGGAGCATGCGCTGCATCGTCTCCGGATTTTCAACATGGAAAGCCTGCACGTTACGGCATATTTTTTTCATAAAGCCTGTGAGGACATGCCCCGGACCGATCTCCAAAAATAAATCACATCCTTTTTGCAGCAGCAGGCGCATAGAGTCCTCCCAGAGCACAGGACAGTAAATGTGCTCCACCAAAGCGCTCCTGATTGCTTCCGGATCCTGCAGGCATGCAGCATGTGTATTATTTACAAAAATTACGCGCGGGGGGTTCATCGGCACGTCTTGAAGAAGCCGCGACATTTTTCCCTGCGCGGGGTATAGAAGACGGCTGTGAAAGGGAGCGCTCACTGAAAGCATTACCGTACGCGCTTTTTGTTCCCTGGCCAAGCGGCAAACCTCCTCCAGCACATGTTTATTGCCGGAGATAACCACCTGACCCGGGCAATTGAAATTGGCCGGCTCCACATGCCCAAGGTGCAGACATTTTTCGCAGAGGGCACTTGCTTCTGCATTGCTGAGACCGAGCAGGGCGGCCATCCCGCCGCTGCCCGGAGGCACGGTATTCTGCATAAATTTCGCCCTTTCCCGGACCAGCAGGAGAGCATCACGAAAGCTAAACACTCCGGCATAAACAAGCGCGCTGTACTCACCCAGGCTGAATCCGGCTGTAGCGTCTGCTTTTATCCCGGCTTCGCGTAAAACAGCCAAAATTGCCATGCTGGTTGTAAAAATGGCCGGCTGGGTAATTTCTGTTTGGCGCAGGTCTTCACTGCGACCATGGAAAATTATTTCACTGAGGCCAAAACCCAGTACCGCGTCAGCTTCGGCAAAAACTTTCCTCGCTACAGCAAATTCCCTGGTAAAGGCCAGCCCCATCCCCACATGCTGTGAACCTTGTCCGGGAAAAAGAAAAACGGTCTTGCTCATTTTTCACCTCTGTCCCAAAAATAACCATGCGGAACGGTCAAGACCGTTCCCTACATCCAGAAGATTGGTTCAGGCTATTTTCATCCTTCTGATGGTGCCACCGCCGAAAGCGGGGGCATGGGGGTCTGCCCTGCAAAATATTTTACCACCGGGTTACAGCAGCTCCCCAGGTCAGGCCCGCCCCAAAAGAAACCATACCGATAAGCTGGCCCGCTTTAATTCTTCCCTCTTCCACCGCTTCGTCCAGCGCCACCGGTATGGATGCCGAGGACATATTACCATAGCGCCGGATGTTCACCAGAACCTGTTCCGGCTTCATTTTCAGCCGCTTGCAGGCAAAATTGATGATGCGCAGGTTCGCCTGATGCGGCACCAGTATATCAAGATCCTCCGCCGTCTTGCCGCAAAGGGTCAGCACTTCCAAGAGGGAGTCCACCAGTTCTGTCACGGCAAATTTAAACACTTCCGGGCCGTTCATCTTGATATAATGTGCCCTGTCCTTCACGCTTTGCACAGTTGCCGGTCTGGTGGAACCACCGGCGGGGACATAAAGCAGGTTCGCTTTGCTGCCGTCCGAATACATCTTTGACGCTAACACGCCGCGCCCTTCCTCCGCTTCGCTCAAAACAACCGCGCCGGCGCCGTCACCAAAAAGAACACAGGTATTCCGGTCCTGCCAATCCACAATGGTTGAAAGTGTATCGACGCCCACAAGCAGTACGTGACGGGCCGCCCCGCTGTGTATATAGCGAACCCCCACATCAAGACCGTAGAGGAAACCGGTGCAGCCTGCCACCAAGTCAAAGGCGGAGGCATTGACAGCGCCAAGTTTATCCTGAAGCAGGCATGCCGTGGAAGGAAGAATTTGATCCGGCGTCACTGTGGTCACAATGATCACATCTATTTCAGCAGGCTTCAATCCCGCCCGTTCCAGGGCGATACGGGAGGCTCTGGCCGAAAGGGCGGAACTGGTCTCATCACCGGTGATGATCCGTCTTTCTTCAATACCTGTCCTTGTCTTAATCCATTCATCACTTGTATCCACAATTATTTCCAGGTCATGATTGGTCAATTTCCCCACCGGGAGAGCTCTCCCCGTAGAGACAATCCCTGCCGTCCTACCTTTTTTCATCATCAGCCTCCTCGTTAAACCATCCTCCTGCCTGGGCCAGCTCTATTTCTCTGTTAATATCCCGCTGGACAAGGGGGTAAACCTGCCTGATTATTGCCTGGGAAATCGCCCTTTGGCGGGAGGCGCCGTGGCATTTGATACAAATACCGTTGAGACCGATAAGCAGCGCCCCACCGTACTCTGCCTCATCCAGTTCCGCCCGCACCCTTTGCAGTAAGGGGGCAAGCTGCGGCGCTACGGCACGGGTCTGTGCATCCCCGGCAATTTGTTCACCGAGAAATAAAAAAATTTCTCTGGAGACCCCTTCTATTACCTTCAACATGACATTGCCGGCAAAGCCATCGCAGACAACCACATCCGCTTTGGCGGCAAAAATTTCTTTAGCCTCAAGATTTCCGACAAAGCCGGGCAGCTTGCGCTTAAAAAGGCCATAAGCACTCTTTACCTGCTGATTGCCTTTGTTCTCCTCAACACCCACATTAAGCAGCGCAATACGCGGCGACTCGATGCCAAGCATCTGCCGGGCGTAAATGGCACCCATAAGCGCATACTGCAGCATCTGCTCCAGCCGCGCATCCATATTCGCTCCTATATCCAGAATAACGAACTGTTCTCCACGCAGCGCGGAAATTACGGTCAGCAGTGCCGGACGTTTAATTCCGCTAATCTTTCCCAAAAAAAGAAGGCCGCCAGCCATGAGGGCGCCGGTACTGCCGCAACTGAGCATGGCATCCGCCCTGCCCTGCCGCACCAATTCTAAGGCTACAACCATTGAAGCATTGCGCCTACTGCGGATAGCCAGACCAGGATCTTCATTGTTACCAATAATTTCTTCCGCATGAACAATACTGATGCGCGGTGAAATTATCTTTTTGCCGTCGGGACCATTAAGCTGTTCGGCACGGCCCACCAGCAGGATCTCCAGTCCATCCACCCTTTCCACAGCATCGATTACCCCTTTAATTATTTCAAGGGGGGCATAATCTCCGCCCATGGCATCCACAGCTATACGCAAAACAACTTCAACTCCTCCAGCGTAAAACATGCCAAAAACAAATACCGGGTTAATCTACCCGCGCAGCAGATAACCCAGGTCAAAATAATATACTGCTAGCTAACAACCGTTTTTCCTTTATAAAAACCGCAAGCAGGACAAACACGATGGGGCACTTTTACTTCATGACATTTAGGACACCGTGAAAAACCGGGAGCAGATAACTTCCAGTGTGTTCTGCGCTTGTCTCTTCTTGTTTTGGAAACTCTCCGCTTTGGTACTGCCAAGGATAACACCTCCTCCAACTCTACAAATAAAGCCGGCTGCCGTAAGGGCGCCGGCAGGCCCATCAGCGCTGCCGCATCTCTTTTCCTTTTAATGCCGCTAAGCTGCGCAGCCGTGGATCGACCATCTCTTCGCGGCAGCCGCACTTTTTTCTGTTTCGATCAGCTCCGCAACCCGGGCAAAGCCCCTTGCAGTCATCCCGGCAAAGGATTTTCAGGGGCTGGGAGATAAGAAATGATTGACGTAAATATTCTTTCAAATCCAGCAGATCGCCCGTATAAAACAAAATATCTTCCGCCTCGCCGGCGTCCCTCTCCCGTGCTTCATGTACCGGTCCTTTTGATATCCTGAACTCCTCGGAAAAATGCTCTTCCACGCGGTAGACGGTTTCTTCCAGACAGCGGCTGCATTCCCCCGTAAGCTCCGCCTGCCAATACCCCCGCACCATTACCCGCCCGGCCAAAGAGGCAGCCAGAACATTCACGGTCATGTAAGGCTCCGCATCCCAGGTAAGATTAATGCCCAGAGATATAAGAGGCACCTGCTGTACATAAGGGGTAAATTCTCCCCCGTGTTTCTCCAGATTAGGCACAAAAATTTTCATTGCTTGTGTTAACACCTCTTAAAGCCAAGCCTAATTATATATGAGAGATAACTTTTTTGTCAAGAAATCACCAAAAAGCAACAAAAGCAGGTTTTCTTAAAATGTTACTCCATCCACACCTTCATCTTTTTCTCCGGTAAAAGAGACAACAATGCGGTTGGGTACGCAGACGATGCTCTGGAAGCCCCGGCTTATCCATCCCGTATGGGAACAGATGCCGCGGGGACAAAGATCTTCTTTCATGGGAAGCATACGTACCCTGCCTCCGGAAATCTCCAGCACGGCGCTATGCTCACGGGCAGCGCCGAAAGGAACGGAAACCTGCTTTTCTGTGCTTTCATCAAAGGATATCTCCATTAAAAATTCATTATCGACATGTATGGAGATATATTGCCTGCCCGGGCCGGCGGAGATCTGTAAATTCAAGATAAACAGCCCCAGGCTGAAAACCACAAGCATGGCAGCAAACATTTTATCGCAAAAGGTTAGCCTCATTGTGATCACCCGCTTCCTCTCTATTATAGCCGGAGATAGAGATCAAGACAACTCTGCGGATTAACATCCGGGCTTGTTGCTGCTCAGGTTTACAATTACACTGGGGTGCAGGATGCCTTTTCATAGACTAGCCGGCTGGAAGCCGGCTCCACTGCAGTCTCAATAAAAGATGGTCAGCTTTGCGGAACGGTTGTAGGAGCGGGTCTCTGTGCCCGCCCGCAGCCGTTCCCTACGATTGGTCGAGCTTGAATGCCGCTCAAAGGCAACCCCGCACTCCTTTTGCAACCTGAGCTGCTAGGAAATTTTACGATTTTTTTTTCATTGTATCCTGGGCGCTTTTAAGATAAAATCAGAGTTGTCCCAAGAAAAAAACCGGGGGGTATGAAAACCATGCTGATCTTCCGCAAGGCACACATGGGCGATCTGCAAAAGATTGCCTCCATGATTAACAATTACGCCGATATGGGATTGATGCTGCCCCGTACCGTTCTATATCTTTGCCAGCACATCCGTGAATACACCGTTATCGAAGAAAAAGGAGAAATCATCGGTGTTGGCGGGTTGCACATCCTCTGGCACGATCTGGCAGAAATCTGTTCTCTGGCAATTCACCCGCAAAAAACAAACAGCGGTCTGGGTACGGGCTTGGTTGAACATCTGATCATGGAGTGCCGTAAACTGCAGATCGAAAAGATCTTTGCCCTTACCTATCAGCCTGTTTTTTTTGAAAAACGCGGTTTTAGACGCATAGATAAAGAGCAGCTTCCCCAGAAAGTCTGGACCGAATGCATAAACTGCCCAAAATTTCCCAACTGCGATGAGATTGCGCTGATCAGGACAGCAGGCTAGCGGAGTGTGGGTGTCATCTGTTAAATTCCTGCGCGTCATAAAGCTGATGGTAGCGGTGGTAGGCCCTTTTCACCCGCATGACAAAATTGCGTGTTTCGGAAAAGGGAATATCATCTAGATTTTCTTTGCTGCCGTCCCAGATCCCTTCTTCCAGCCAGCGGCTGACGTGACCTCTCCCCCCGTTATACGCGGCCAGAGTAGCGTAGGTGTTGTTGTCGAAAGCGCGGTAGAGTTCCTGCAGGTACCAGGTGCCCATGGTAATATTTACTATGGGGTCAAACAGCTTTTCCGGGGTAAAGTCATCTATTTCCATCTGTCCGGCAATCCAGACCCCCGTTTGCGGCATAATCTGCATTAATCCCCTTGCGCCTTTCTTCGACACGGCAGCGCTGTTGAAATTGCTTTCCACCCGGATTACGGCAGCCACCAGCTGCGGTTCAAGATCATGCCGGGCTGCATGCTCCACAATAATCTCCCGGTAGTGAAGTGGGTAAAAAATGCGATGAAAATATGGGGCCAGCGTCATCAATAAAGACACAGCCACTGCAAAAAGCAGCAAACCGGTTAATCTCCGTGCTTTTCTGCCATTGAACAAAAAACCACACCTTTAGCGTTAATACGCTTAAAAAAATTTATCAGCTATCTCTTTCCAAAAGCGGTCCACCTGTTCCGACAATTCATTCAGGGTGCCGCTGTTATAGATAACATGATCGGCTGAGCTGATCTTCTCCGCAAGAGGCATCTGTGCGCGAATGCGACGGAGAGCCTGCGCCATACTGAGGCTGTTTCGCTGTACCAATCGCTGCACCTGAACGTCTTCCCGGGCCGCCACCACCAAAATAAGATCGACCGTCACGTCCAGCCCCGCCTCAAAAAGGAGGGGCACATCCCAGACCTGGACTTTGCCCGTTCCTTTTTCCTCCAGCGTGGCGCTGCGCTGCCGCAATAGATCGATTACGCGGGGGTGGACAATATTATTCAACTTTTCCCGTGCTGCCCAGAGGAAAATACCAAGCCGGCAATCCGCCCCCGGTCCAAAGTGCCGTCCTCATTCAAATAATTATCACCCAGCCATGCTTTAATTTCCTGCCAGGCCGGCTCTCCCGGCGCTACCACCTCTCTGGCCAGAATGTCCGCGTCAAGAAGCAGCGCGCCCTTACTTACCAGCATTGCTGCCACCATTGATTTTCCACAGGCAATCCCACCGGTCAGACCGACCTTGACCATTTTATTCCCCACCTTTAGAAATAATTTCGGGACACAAAGAAAATTTGTAATTACTCAGGCTGCAAGAGGGGGGGGCAGGGTTGCCTTTGAGTGTCCTCCAGGCTCGATCAATCGTAGGGAACGGCTGCGGGCGGGCACAGAGACCCGCCCCTACACCGTTCCGCAAAGCTAAATATGTCAAAGTAATGGCTGACGTGGAGGGTATTGGCAGGCGGGACAGTAATAGGTGCCCCGCCCGCACACCACCATCCGCCTGATTGGAGTGCCGCAGCCGCAGCATTTCTCATTTTCCCGGCGATAAACTTTTAAATGCGCCTGGAAGCCTCCTGCCCTGCCAAGCAGGTCACGGAAATCGGAGAAGGTGGTCCCCCCGCCGGCAATGCTCTCCTGCAGAACGGTATTAATAGCTTCAAAGAGGCGTTTTTTTTCCGGGAGGGCAAGACTTCCCGCCGTGCGGCACGGGTGGATACGGGCACGGTGAAGGACTTCATCGGCGTAGATATTCCCAAGGCCGGCCAGGTTCTTCTGGTTTAAAAGCAAGGGCTTGATACGCACAGCCTGCTTGCGCTTCAGAATCTGCATAAAGGAAAGCAGGGAGAAAGAACCATCCATCGGGTCAGGACCAAGGTTATAAGCGGGAGATTGGGAAAGTGACTCACTATCCCAGAGCTTGAATGTGCCGAATTTACGCATATCCTGAAAATGAAGGGTGGTTCCCCCCTCAAAGTAAAAAACGGCCCCCGTATAACGGCCGGGAGGTATATCCGTTTCAGCAAAGAGGAAACGACCGGTCATACGCAGGTGCACCTCCAGGACTATCTCACCGCTCAAAAAAAAGAGGATATATTTACCCCGTCTCCGGATCTCTTCGATCCGGCGACCGCAAAGGGTACGCACAAACTCCTTCTCATCCAGCTCCCACAACATTCGGGTGAAAAAAAACTTAACAGCGGCAATTTTTTTACCCGGTATGCATTGAGCAAGGGCGTGCGCTA
>Ga0209105_100636_pt1 | contig 11324 bp, 9 predicted proteins | sample SedPBSmetaG_FD_184158 | JGI IMG/M metagenome (GOLD analysis project Ga0209105, IMG submission 184158) | Freshwater sediment bacterial and archeal communities from Indian Creek, Illinois, USA to study Microbial Dark Matter (Phase II) -... | ecosystem: Environmental > Aquatic > Freshwater > Creek >...
ATACTCTTGATGGAATAGAATGGAAAAGATTGGGATTTGTAAGAGCAAATGAGTTTCATAATAAATATTTTGAAATCCCGATTGAAGAAGCATCAGATTGGGAAGATATATCTAAAATCCAAATTAGTGTCCAAGGCGTTCCTACCCTTGATAGTCTCGCGCCAACTATTTACTTAGATGCTATCTGGCTTGAAGTTGAATATCAAAAACCGATAGAAGACGAATTAGTAAAAGATCCTCTTCCTCCCCCAGGCTCGCTGGAAGGAGACGTTATTATTTCTCGCATACTACACGAGCAAATGACAGCCGTTTTAGTTTCAAGAAAATCTGGACCATTACCCGGAGACACAAAAAATGAACTATGGATTGCTTCTGCCTCTCCTGATGCGGACCTCCCTTTTATGACAGAATGGCGATTTGTCGCAGAAGATGCGATTCTCTCCGACAATCCGCGCATTACTTTCAGCGACGGCAATCTTTTCTGGGTTGGCAAAAACGATGAAAATGCCTGGAGGTTTAATCCCTCAAGTGGTGGTTATGAATCAATTTCTGGAAATCCGGGTGAATCGATTGAACTCTTTTTTGATGATAGGTCAGGAGAACCACACAAATTACAAGTGAGTCCTGAAGGTGCGTTACGAATTTTAGAAATTATTGAAGCGAGTGATGAACAAATAATTGCCGAATAAAATATGATTTCTTTTTTGCAAGCGTCAAAACAAAAGATATTGGCCGTTTTGCTCTTAGTCAGCGTTATTTTATTTTTCAATAGCTGGGTTCCTCTCCCTGCTCCGCTTAACGAATCACTGCCCGCTCCGCAACGAGCTTTAGCCACCTACCAATTCACCCCCACCGGCGGAGCTGTTGTTACAGGAACGGCTCTTCCTATCTTAGGTATGACTGTCGCCGCCGCTGAAGGAACTAACTTAGGCTCTTGGCGAGCTACGATAGCAGATGATAACTTTCATTTTGGTATTAACTCTACTGCTACTGGATACAATGTTCATCTTGATATTGGAGGCGTTCAATTAAATAACGCGAACAAGCTCTTTATTCAAACTGAGTTTGATTTAGACACGACCGTGCCAGCTACCCTTGTTCAGATCTGCGACTGGGTTTCAGCTGTTGGAGTTCACAATGTTGCGGACGCTCAGTGCACAACCGGTGGTTGGCGGAACTTGAATGTAAATGATATCGCTATCACTATCGCGACTCCAGTTACCTACAGCTGGGCTATTTATGACGGCTACTGGAACTATACCGCTATTGCCAGAATTTCTACTCCACTTACAAACTTTGTGGATGGAACAAACAGGATTCGTATTAGATATTTTTCTACGACAAATACCGTCTCGTCCGTTCACATTGACTTTCTTCGTGTCCTTGCGGTTATAAACCCTGTTTACAGCCCGGCTGGTGTAACTCAAATCAGTGGTGGCGCGCCTCTTGGAAACTATTCGATGGCAATTGGAACTGGGGTAGGGGGAGGAGCAGGGGCAATACAAAGTGGTCTTGACAGTGTCCGCTTCCGAGTCCCTGGACTGGCTGGTGTTCCCTCTAACTTCTTTTTCTCTTTTAACAATGTCAGAACCTATCCCGGCGCTAATACTATTTTGGTAAGAGCTCAATATTCCTGTTCAGCAACTGGCATCAGTCACCGTCCCAGTATCTGGAACTTTGCCTTGTCTCAATGGGAAGATTTGACCACTGCTTCCATTGCCTGCGCAACAGCTAACGCCATTCATGCTTGGGCAAGAAACAACATTTCTATTGCTGACTATGTTTCTGCTGGAGAGGTGCGTATCGGCTGGAGAGGCCTGGCTAACGGCACGCAAGAAATTCAGATTGATATGATTTACATGATGATTGGCTCTACAAACACAAGTGGAACAGCAGAAATTACATTTGGAACAAATGCCGTTGGTTCGGTTTTAGCGACTAGAGACCTTAATACGCTAACAGCGACACCAAATACTTGGGATGTAGCAACGGTTGTTGAGTCCAACACATTAGGGTTTCCTATTTATGCCCTTGATTCTGACCACGATGCAACAGCAGAGCAAGCTACATCAATGAATATTGATTTTCCGGTCACGGCGCCAACTAATACATTTGTAACGGGAGCTTTCTTCGCCGGCAGATTTATGGCTGGTGCCGCTGGCACTGTGCAAATGGGCCTTAGGGACTATGGTGGTTCTACAATTCTTGCGGGCGGCGGCGGCGGCTGGACAGCAATAGGTCCTACTGTTACCACTGGATTTATTTATGGCGATAATATAACTACAGGTATGGCAGGCGTAGCCGGAATGAATTTAAACCCTAAAGACCATATGGATACGGTAGATAATAAAATGAATATTCGCTTGCGTACTACGCTTCCAACCACCGCCGCTACGCGTCGGTGGGATTTTGCGATGGTGTCTATTCAATGGGCAGAGGTGCCTGTAGCTCCGCCCCCAGGAGAAACCCTTACATTCACCATCTCCGACAACACCATTGGCTTTGGTCCTTTAGCTTCAGGATCGGCAAGGTTCGCGACAGGAGATACTCTTGGTAACGCAACTGAAATTGAAGCTCATAACTTAACTGCTTCTACTAATGCCGGCAGTGGCTATGTTATTTCTGTAGCTGGTACAACTCTTACTTTTGGAGCGCATACAATCACAGCGATTGGAGGGACAAGTACAGCTTCAGCACCGGGCACAGAGCAGTTTGGAATTAGGGCAACAGCAACTGGTGGCACTGGAATAGTTAGTGCTCCTTATGCGGCCGCTGGCTTTGCTTTAGATGCAGGTGCTTTTCCTGATGAGTTTGCGAGCGCGCCAGGTGCAACAATCTTAACCACTTTTTCAGTTCGTTATTTGGCTAATGTTTCGGCTATGACTGAAGCAGGAAGTTATACTGCTAATTTAACTTACACAGCAACCGGACGATTCTAGAAACTAGAAACTAGAAAATAGAAAATAGAAATTTTATGAAACAATTTATTTTAGCTGTTATTGTGCTCATAGGATGGACAATCGCTTTTACGCCAATAGAAGCGAACGCCCTAACTATTTCGCCAGTCAGATTTGAAATATTAGGCGACCCAGGTCAAACCCTTATAGGAGAAATAACTCTTTTTAACGAACGCGACATAGCGGAAACATTTTATTCTTCATTTGAAAGTTTTGAAGCTCGTGGAGAAGGAGGCGAGCCTCGATTTGTGCCAGCACAAAAAGGATTACCTGCCTGGATAAAAACTGAGCCTAAAATAACTTTAGAGCCGGGCGAAACAAAAATTGTTCCCTTTAGTATTGAGATTCCAGAAGACGCTGATCCAGGTGGTCACTTTGCCGCTATTTTTTGGAGTAATGTCCCGCCAACAGAAAGAGAAGGAGAGCAAATGGTAGTTGGCGCGCGAATTGGTACTTTAGTTTTACTTAGAGTGTCTGGCGAAATAAGAGAAGGTGGTGGCGTTTTAGAATTTGGAGCTGAAAATATAATTTATACCCACTTACCAATTTCTTTTTTTTATCGCTTAGCAAATGATGGCAATAACTGGCTCCGACCAGAAGGAAATATTAATATTAGTAATATTATTGGTTTGCGAACCATTACTTTAGATGCTAATCCAGTTAAAGGAAATGTTTTACCAGGAAGTATTCGAAGATTTGATGTGGAGTGGGAAGCGCAAGACGAAATAACAGAAGGGGGGTTTTTAACTATAGCAAGACATCAATGGCAAAACTTTGCTATTGGGCCATATAGAGCAACCTTAGCTTTGCGTTACAACGGCACAGACACGCTCTCTGAAACTGAAATATCCGAAGGCTTTAAATCAACTTTTTGGTTCTTTGTTATTCCGTGGCAATTATTAATAATAATAATTATCGTGTTAGTAATTCTTGGCTTCTTTGGGGCTAAGGGGCTTAATAAATATAATCGTTGGGTTATTGCAAAATACAAGAATTTAGAAAAAAAATAAGCTATAAAAATGAGAAATGAAGAATCAAAAAATTGGATTAAAATCTCCAAGAATTATTTCTGTTGTAATTCTACTTTCTACTTTCTATTTTCTATTTTCTATTTTTGTTTTCACGCAATATATTTTCGCAAGTCAGCCTAGAACCGTTGAAATAACTGGCGCGGTAGTAATAGGTTGTGGAGACGGAGTAATTCAGAATAACGAACAATGTGACGGTGTTAATTTAGGTGGACAAACCTGTGTTAGTCAAGGATTTTTTGGCGGGATACTGCATTGTAATCCTAACTGCACTTTTAATGTGCTTGCTTGTACTCTACCACCACCTCCTCCTCCAGTTACGCAAGCTATTTTTACTGGCCGAGCCTCTCCTCAGAGCGCAATTACTCTTCTTAGAGACGGACAGGTCGTAGCGACTACTGTCTCAGACTCTCTCGCTAATTTTCGCATTATTGCTTCTGGTCTTTCGGCCGGTAATTATATTTTCAGTCTTTATGCAGAAGATCAAAATGGCCTTCGTTCCTCTCTATCAACATTCCCTATTAGCGTAACTGCTGGGGCGACTACTCAAGTTGGTAATATTTTTATTGCTCCAACTATTTCAGTTGATAAAAGCGAAGTAAGGCGTGGAGATAATATCGCCGTTTTTGGTCAAAGCGCACCTAATTCTGAAATTACCATAATGATTCAATCAGAAGAGCCGTTATTTGCAAGAGTTTTAGCCGACGAAGACGGCATATATTTGCAAAATATTGATACTTCCCCTCTTACGATAGGAAGGCATTCTGCTCGCGCAAGAGCGGCATATAGAGGTGAAATTACCGCTTTTAGTCGCTCAATAGATTTTTTAGTGGGCACAAGAAATGTTGTAAGAGCCACTGAAAGATTATTAAGAGGAGATCTTAATAACGACAATAGAGTAAATCTCATTGATTTCTCTATCGCCGCTTTTTGGCATAGAAGAGCGATCACTCCAGCATTTGCAATAATAGAAAGAGAGCGATTAAATGGCGACAACAGAATTAATTTGGTAGATTTTTCAATAATGGCATTCCATTGGACAGGGTAAAATAGAAGATAGAAAATAGTAAGTAGAAAATAGAATATAACAATATTATGAGCAACACAAAATCATTCAAAGACCTAATTGTTTGGCAAAAATCTCGTGACTTAGCAGTTGTTATCTATAAACTTACCGATCAATTTCCGAAATCAGAATTATATGGCTTAACAAGTCAAATGAAACGAGCCGCCATATCTATCTCTTCTAATATTGCGGAAAGTTATCATAGATTTCATAAAAAAGAAAAACAGCAATTTTTAGCAATCGCCTTTGGTTCTGGTTCGGAACTAGAAAGTCAAATAGAAATTGCTAAGATTTTATTTCCAAAAGTAGACCATAGAGAGGCCGAGCAAATTTTACAAGAAGTAATGAAGATTCTTAATAGCTTTCTTAATCGTTAAAAGTTATAGTTAAAAAATTATAATTATGAAAATAGAAAATAATCAAAATTTAAAAAAAATAAACTCTAATAAGCGTCGTTTTTTATCTACTGTCTTCTGCTTTCTTTTTCTATTTTCTATTTTCTATTTTCTAGATTCTTCTATCGCGAAAGCAGCTGAATTACGTTTTGTAACACAAACTCAAAAAATAAATATCGGTCAGCAATTCCAAGTTGATTTAGTCATAGACACCAAACAAAAAAGCATCAACGCACTTGAAGGAAAAGTGTCCTTCCCGAGCGACCTTGTAGAAATAAAAGAGGTTCGTGATGGAAATTCAATAGTTAATTTTTGGATTGAAAGACCGCAAAAAAGACAAGGAGAAATTATATTTTCCGGCATTACCCCTGGCGGATTTAGCGGTCAAAACGGCTTAATCTTTTCGCTTGTTTTTGAATCATTAAAAGAAGAGCAAGGAGTAATAGAAATTCAAAACGCAAAAGCATTGCTAAACGATGGGCTGGGAACAGAGTCATCTCTCACGACGCGAAATCTAGTATTCAATATACAGGATTTAGGAATTGCCGACCCCCTATATCCTAAATCCTATATTCTATATCCTTTAAAAGACACTGATCCGCCCGACTCATTTACGCCGAAAATCGCAAATGACGCCATTTTATTTGAAGGAAAACACTTTTTAGTTTTTGCCACGCAAGACAAAATATCAGGCATTGACCGCTATGAAATAAAAGAGATAAGGGACAAGAAATTAGGAACATGGATGACAAGATGGAGAGCCGCAGAAAGCCCATATATTTTACAAGACCAAGATTTAAGAAGTTATATTTTTGTGAAGGCAGTAGATAATGCCGGGAATGAAAGAGTTGAAATTATTGCACCTCAAAATCCTCTTCGATGGTACGAAAATTATAAAAATTGGATTATACTTATAATATTGGCGGTAACCGTTATAATTGCCGGAGTCAAATTAAGTGAAAAAGTAAAAATGAAAAAGGAAAAACGACAATGAAAAATGCAAAACAATTAGGAAAATTTAAAACTTTTTATTTTTTAGTTGTCGCTTTTAGTTTTTCATTTTCAGTTTTTAGTTTAAGTGGAGCGCAAGCGGCGACTCTCTATTTTTCTCCGTCATCCGGAACGCGCACTACTGGAGTGGTATTTCCTGTCCATATTTATGTTTCAAGCGCAAATCAAGCGATGAACGCTGCTTCTGGAGTAGTTTCTTTTTCTAGAGATACATTAGAGGTTACTTCTCTTTCTAAAACTGGCTCTATTTTTACGCTTTGGGTACAAGAGCCCTCTTTCGCAAATAACACTGGCACCGTCAATTTTGAAGGAATTGTTTTAAATCCAGGATTTACTGGTACAACCGGAAGAATCCTTACTATTAATTTTCGTGTTAGAGCAACAGGCTCAGCTTCTTTAAGTTTTTCATCAGGCTCTATTTTAGCAAACGATGGTCAAGGCACTAATATTTTAGCAAACTCAGGAAACGCAAGTTTTAGATTAGATGAAGCGAGGATTCCTGCTCCTCCGGTAACGCCTCCGTTAGAAACACCAAGAACTCCTATTGCTCCTGTAATTCCTGACGCGCCTCAAACTCCTGCCGCGCCTCAGATTTCTTCACCAACACACCCAGATACTAATAAATGGTATTCCGCAGATGATGCAAGATTTACTTGGGAATTGCCTTCTGGAATTACAGCAGCTCGTTTACTTGCTAATAGAGCTCCTCGAGCAACGCCAACAGTTGATTATATCCCAGCAGTTAGTTCAAAAGAATTGCCTGATTTAGCCGATGGCATTTGGTATTTTCATGCTCGATTAAGAAATAATGCCGGTTGGGGCGCCTCTTCTCATTTTCGTTTTCAAATTGACACAGAAAAACCAACTCGCTTTGAGATAACTGAAATTGAGCGCGAGGACTTAACAAACCCTAAGGTAAAGTTCCGTTTTGACGCTGAAGATGAAACATCAGGCATTGACCACTTCCAAATTCAAATAAACGGGAAGGCTCCGCAGATATGGCGCAGTGATCTCGCAGAACAACAAAACATCGGCGGCGGCATAATTTATGAATCCCCCGCTCTTCCTCCGGGAAGACATACTCTTATTGCTAAAGCAGTAGATAAGGCAGGCAATTTATTAACAAGCGTTACAGAATTTAGTATTTAAGCATTAAGCTCACCAATAATCACTGATTATCCAAAAGAATTAACTAGCGGAGAGACGCTTGTTATAAGAGGAGAAACTTATCCAAATTCTAAGGTTATTATGTGGCTTGAGCGAAGAAACGCTGAAGCGAAAACTCAAACTATAGAAAGCAACGCGGATGGCAAATTTGTTTTAGTTGTTGAAGAAAACTTAGAAAGCGGCATTTACAAAATATGGGCAGAGGTTACTGACACACGAGGAGCTAAGAGCGAGCGCGCAGAGTTAGTAACTATTGTTATAAAAACGCCAGCGCTTATTCAACTTGGTACTTGGGCAATAAATACGCTTGCGATAGTAGTCCCCTTAACTGCTTTAATAATCGTTTTATTCGGATTAATTTATTATAGCTGGTATAAATTTACTTTATTCAAGCGCAAAATACGCAAAGAAACCACAGAAACTAAAACCGCTCTGCAAGATGCCTTTAAAACTCTAAAAAAAGAAATAGAGGCGCAAGTTGCTGAATTAGACGGAGAACCTGGCTTAAGTGAAGGAGAAAGAAAAATTTATAATAACTTAAAGAAGTCTTTAAAAATCTCTGAAAGATTTATAGACGCAGAAATTGAAGATTTAGAAAAAGAAATTGGAAATCATCCTAAAACAAATAATTAGCTAGTCAATTATTTGACTAGGCATAAGTTTATAAAAATAGTTTTTATTATCTACTCACAGAAGCAGAAGTAAGAGCTTTAATGCGATCTTCTATAGGAGGGTGCGTCATAAACCATTTTGCTATCATTCCTGTTTTTTTACCGCATTTTAACGGACTCGCAAGCCAAAGATGGGCGGTTGCTGTAGAAGCGCGACGCATAGGAGTTGGGTCAGAAGATATTTTAACAAGCGCATTTGCAAGTCCTTCCGGATAACGAGTAAGTAATGCCCCTGAAGCATCAGCCAAAAACTCTCTTTTTCTGGAAATTGCGAGTTGGAGAAGAAGTGCGGCAATCGGAGCAATAATTGCTCCCGCAATCATAAGTAAAGTAAAAATGCCACTATCTCTATTATTGCGTCCTCCACCAAAAATTTGTGCTCTTAAGAGCATATCAGAAACTATAGAAATAAATCCTACTAAGACAACAACTACCGTGCCAAGTAACATGTCTCTGTTCCCAATATGAGCAAGCTCATGAGCTATAACGCCCTCAAGCTCGGAGCGATCAAGTCGCGCAATCAATCCTTCAGTAACAGCAACTACGGCGTGTTTAGGGTCTCTGCCTGTTGCAAAAGCATTTGGTGCTGATTCTGGCACAATATAAACTCTCGGCATCGGAAGCCCAGCAGTTATCGCTAAATTTTCAACTATACGAATAAGCTCAGAATGCTGTTCTTTTGTTGCTTCTTTTGCTCTCATAGAAGCAATAACAATTTTATCTGAAAACCAATAACTTATTATGCTCATTGCCGAGGCGATTCCAGCAAAAACATAAAGTATCACAGGATTTCCATACGCCTGACTAATAATCCAGCCGAAAGCTATAACTATAAGAAGAAAGACCGTGATTAAAATCCAAGTTTTTCTTATATTACTGTCTTGGTGCGTATAAATTGTTGCCATATGCTTGAATCAATATTCAGCGCTTTAAGATTATTTTAAAAATCTGCTAAAACGCTACTTTAATATTTTTTCTCTCTTCCGCGCTTTCCGTTTCAAAAAATGGTCTCTCTTTCAATTTAAAAACAGAAGCCACAATCATTGCAGGAAAGGTATTAACTTTAATATTGAGCTCTCTCACATTGCCATTATAAAAACGGCGAGAAGACTGAATTTTATTTTCTGTATCAGCAAGTTCGCGCTGAAGTTCTAAAAAATTAGTATCTGCTTTTAAATTAGGATAATTTTCCGCAACGGCAAAAAGAGTTTTAAGAGTGGAAGTCAGTTGATTTTCAGCGCCAGCGCGTTCAAGTGGGTCGCCACTCATATTCTGAATATCTGCTCTTGCCTTAGTAACATTTTCTAAAACACCGCGCTCATGAGCCGCATATCCTTGTACTGTAGAAACAAGATTAGGAATAAGGTCAAAACGACGCTTAAGTTGAATATCAATGTCAGAAAAAGCCTCATCAACTCTCTTTTTGAGCACAATAAAACGATTATAAGTCATTACAAGCCATAACACTATGCATATAATGACTGCTAAAATTACTAAAATTGGTGTAGACATATTTTTTATTTTTTTTGACTTTTGTTAATTATAGCAGGCTAACTACATATACAGCAAGGATTAAGTTTGTGTTATATCTATCTACAAACCAACGCCTAGAATCGCTTTAAAAAAAGCTTAAAAACTCGCTATGAGAGAGCTTAAGCTCCGCTTTAAGCGGAAGATCTAAAAGTTTAAACACAAACTCCCGCTTTCGCGGGAGTGGTTTTATTCTATATTTCTCACTATGCAGGGCCTAACATAACTAGTCTTTTTAGTAATCCATCTCTCCGTGCTTATGTGGAGAAGAGTCTTCCTTCTTAGGAATCTCAGTTATGGCAGCGCCTATCGTTAAGTAATTTGCAGCAACTGAAACCGCGTTCATAAATGCAGTTTTTGTAACTTTAAGTGGATCAATAATCCCCTCTTCTTTAAGATTACCAATTTCATTTGTCATAGCATTAAAGCCAAACCACTTTTTGCCAGCGGCTTCTTTTTCTATGCGTGCAGCCACTCCAGCAACAGATTCACCGCTATTTATAACGATAGCGCTAAAAGGTGCTTCTAACGCTTTAACAAGAATATTTCTTGCCGCGACGACTGCTGGCTTATTACTCGTTTCTTGCGCGATAAGTTTGGAAATAGTCCATAGAGCAACTCCTCCTCCAGGCACTATTCCTTCTTCCATAGCGGCTCTTGTAGCAGAGACAGCGTCTTCAACGCGTTGCTTTAAGCTTTTTTGCGCTGATTCCGTGGGAGCACCAACTTTAATCACGGCTACTCCTCCAGAGAGCTTACCAAGTCTTTCTTTAAGCTTATCTTTGTCGTAATCAGATTCGGCTTTTTCTATTTGGCTTTTGATTTGAGCAATTCGTTTTTCAATTTCTTCTTTTTTGCCAATGCCGTCAACAATAATAGTATTGTCTTTCGTAGAAATAATTTTAGCGGCCTTACCAAGAACGCTAATATCCGCACTTTGAATTTTTTTACCTAAGTCTTCTGAAACAATCGCAGCTCCAGTAATAATTGCTATATCGGCAAGCATTTCTTTTCGCCTATCACCAAAACCAGGAGCCTTAATTGCTAAAACATTAAATATCCCGCGAAGTTTATTAACTACTAAGGTAGTTAAAGCTTCTCCATCTACATCTTCAGCAATAATCACAAGTTCTTTTTTACCGCTTGCGACAATTTTTTCAAGCAAAGGCAGAATGTCCTGAATAGCAGATATTTTCTGATCAGTAACAAGTACATATGGATTTTCTAAAACTGCCTCCATTTTAGCAGGGTCAGTAACCATATATTGAGAAATATATCCGCGGTCAAATTGCATTCCTTCCACCATTTCGTATGAATTGCTAATCGTATTAGAGTCTTCAATTGTTACAACTCCTTCTTTGCCAATTTTCTGCATAACCTCGGCAATTAAAGAACCAATAGTCGCATCTTTAGCAGAAAGAGCAGCGACTTCTTCAATTTTTTTAACATCATCTATAGCTTCTTTTTGGGATTCAAGATTTTCAATAACAAATTTTGCC
>Ga0209105_100640_pt1 | contig 11239 bp, 12 predicted proteins | sample SedPBSmetaG_FD_184158 | JGI IMG/M metagenome (GOLD analysis project Ga0209105, IMG submission 184158) | Freshwater sediment bacterial and archeal communities from Indian Creek, Illinois, USA to study Microbial Dark Matter (Phase II) -... | ecosystem: Environmental > Aquatic > Freshwater > Creek >...
CTAAGCTTTGTATATACTCGAAATACAGATGAGCAGATTTATGTTGCGGGATACAATATGGTTTCAACACATATCGCAATAGGGATGATGCTTTTGTTTCAGCTTAATGGCGGGATTTATCTTATGAGCTTTCTAAATAATGATTTAATAAAGACCATGAAGTGGAGGCTTAAGGCAACACCCTGCCACGCTTATACCTTTGTTTTTGCCGGAACTGCAGCTTGCTTGCTTTTTACTGTTTTACAGGGGCTAATGGTCGTAGCGGCCACCGCTTTGTTTTCTGACGCTTATTGGGGCAATTTATCGATGACCATATTAATTATCATTATAATTTCAATGATATCTCAGCTTTTAAACATAGTTCTGCTTATGCTTATCCGCAATATAAGCACTGCGGAATACCTTTCGTGGTTTATCGCATGGTCTATGGCGGTATTGGGAGGTTTGATGTTTCCTATGCCCGATAATGCATTTTTCCGCTTTATGAGACAATACGGTACTCCGTTTGCGCTTGCCCGAAGTGCTATAATGGAATCAGGTTTTCTTGGTACCTCCTACATGACTATGTGGATTTGTGTAGTCGTACTTTTACTGATTACCTCGATTTTGGCTGTGGCTGTAATCGCCTTGGGCAGGAGGAAACTAGTGTGACGATTTTTCTCTTTGCGCTTAAACGCAGTTTGCAAAAAAAATCGATGCTTGTTGCGTTATGTTTAATACCTTTTGTGATGATTCTTATACGCCCTCTATGGGTATCTGAAAACCCTTCCGGGTTTTCGTTTTTCGGAATGCTTATCTTATTTGCCGCATTTTCGCTTGTGCGTATAATTATGACCGACCGCGTGACCGGAGTGTCAATTAGAATTTTTGCCGCACCTGTTACTAATCTTCAATATATGACTCAAAACCTGCTTGCTTTCAGCTCCCTACTAAGTACGCAAATCGTTGTGCTGATAACCATAGGAGCCATTATACATTCCTGGGAAACAGGTATGGCTTTGAGCTTAATTTTTTGTTATATTGTCTTTGCGGTGGCTTCCATATCATTTTCATTGGCATGGCATGGTCTTTTCCGCAGCAAAGTGATGTCCGACGCTGTTTTTAGCATTGTCATCTCCTTCATGGCGTTATTAGGCGGTATCTTTATCCCGATTTCTATGCTGCCGGATTCCCTGCGAAGGATTGGGATGCTGTTTCCGGTTTATTGGCTTTCAGAATCGCTGTTATTTATACTCGGACAGGGAACAAGCAGCGATTATTGGCTTGCGATTTTTATCATGCTTTTATTTTCAGCGGCCTTCCTGCTATATGGCAGCAAGCGTAGGCTTGAGTGAGAATTTTCGCAAAAAAGGATTTCTAGAGGTGAAAAAATGCCTCCATACGAGAAAATAGCTATAGTTTATCGGGCGATGCTCATGATCTCTCTTTATGTTCTTTTAGCGAGAATAGGCAATGAAATGGCAGGTTTGCTCCTTTTTCTGATTCTGTTGATTCTGATGCTGTTACGATGGCGTTTCCCGATGATGAGATGGACACTGCTGATAGACCAAGCCTTTATAATCTATGCGTCTGCTTTATGGGAAGACAGTTTCTTCGCTTCGGCTTTGATCGTCTTTGATGCTCTTTATCTTGGTTATCCGGCTCTAATCATACCTGTTTTGTTATATGCCGCTTTTAACAGACCAGACTTAATGTTAGCCATCCTGCTGATGCAGAGCGTTTTTGCGGGGCTTAGCCTGAGGGGTTGGCGTAATCAACAGCAGATTTCCTTAAAACAAATAGACGATGCCGGCAAAAAACTTTATGAGTCGGAGAACTTAAAGCAGGAATTGCTAATCGCTAACGTGCAAGTGGCAAGAATGGCCGAGCTGTCCGAGCGCAGCCGAATAGCGGGTGAAATTCATGATCACGCCGGGCATGAAATCATTGCAGCGTTTATGTCGCTTCAAACCGTTCAGGTATTATTAAAAAACGATATCTCACAGGCGGAACAGATGCTTCGGGAAGCTACGGGACGCTTGCAATCAGGCATAGTAAAGATCCGAGACGCAGTGCACAATCTCGCTCCGTTTACCGAAATGGGGATAAATGTGCTGCGTAAGCTTTGCGAAGAATTTAAAAGCTGTCCTGTGGAGCTTACAGTTTACGGGGACCCTCATAAAGTGCCGGTGCACTTATGGGTTATTCTGGAATCTTGCCTTAAAGAGTCGCTTACTAATGTCCTGCGTCACACGAAAGCAACAAACGTGCTGGCGACGCTCGACATAACACGCCATATAGTGCGCTTTTGCATAGAAAACAATGGAATAAAAGAAAGCGATAGTTACCCCGGATTGGGGCTTAATAACCTCCGGATGCGGGCTAAGGCAATCGGTGGTAGTATTTCTTATGATTTAAGTGATAGATTTAGTTTGGTATGCGTACTCCCGATAGAAAGGACATTCTATGAACATCCTAATTGTTGACGATGATCCGCTGATATGCAAAAGTCTTGAAATAACACTTGAAAATGAAGCCGATATGCAGGTGATAGGAACAGCTGCCAACGGTGAAGATGCGGTGGCGATATGCGAGATAAATCAACCTGACATTGTTCTCATGGATATACGCATGCCGGAAATGGATGGCATTCAAGCGACGCGTCTTTTGAAAAAACGCTTTCCGAATATCCGTGTGGTAATGCTGACTACTTTTCAAGACAAACAGAACATACAGATAGCGCTAAAAGCAGGAGCAATCGGATATCTTCTTAAGACAGACAGAATTGCCGAAATCGCAAAAAAGCTGCGTCTACTTTATGAAGGAACAGCCGTATTAGACGGCGAGGTGTTAGAGATTTTGACTAATCCGCAAATTCCTTCATTTGAAAAGCTGACACCCAGGGAAAAGGACATACTCGATTTGGTAACTCAGGGACTTACCAATAAGGAGATAGCGGTGCATCTATATTTGAGCGAGGGAACCGTTCGAAATGTTTTATCGGTTATTTTAGATAAACTTAATGTCAGAAACCGCACTCAGCTGAGTCTTGCTGTGGAGAAAGGAATAACTCGATCAGATTAAAATGATATTATACGAAAAATATCAAAAACAAGGCTTAAAGGAGGCCTCACATGAAAGACACTAAGAATGTTGTATTAAAAGGGATCAATTATGATGCAGGTACAGATTATGACGGGCATCTATCGCGTGAAATATTGAACGAAGCAACAGTCCGTAAAGAAATTCAGGTTATAAAAGATGTTTTGCACTGTAATTGCGTACAAATTTATGGAAGCGATATCGGCAGACTTGCTATGTGCGCGAAGGAAGCGTTGGTTCAAGGACTGTTTGTGTGGCTGCAACCAAGACTTATTAATTCTACACCACGCAAAATGCTTGATCATTTAGTGCAAGTTGCAATGATTGCCGAGCGGCTAAGGACGCAACACCAAAAGATTGTACTGAATGCAGGCTGTGAGCTGAGTATTTTTATGTCAGGGATTTTACCGGGATATGGATTTAGTCAAAGAGCATTGTCTTTAGCTTTAATTTGGCCGTTTCTTCCGCTATTTAACCGGAAATTAAACAGGCATCTACAAAAGGCGTTAGCGACCGCAAAAAAGCATTTTGACGGTCAAGTGAGTTATAGCGCAGGTATTTGGGAGGACATAGATTGGAGGGGATTTGACTTTGTCGGCTTAAACTATTACCGGGAAGCCTCAAATCAAAAGACTTATGTTAATGATCTAAGAAGTTTCCATCGATTTAATAAACCGATAGTCATAACCGAATTTGGATGCTGCTGTTATGAAGGAGCTGATATGAAAGGTGGCTCAGGAGACGATATAGTAGATTGGAGCAAACTTCCTCCAAAGCTTAAAAAGACATATAAAAGAAATGAGATGGTACAGGCGGATTATGTGATTGATTTGCTTAAGATATTTGACTCTGAGAATGTTTATGGTGCATTTGTTTTTGAATTTATTGAGCCAAGTTATCCTTATTCACCTGATGCTTTGATGGATTTGGATATGGCTAGTTATGGAATTGTAAAACGTCGCTCGATAGATTTGAATGCAAAACCTGATGGTGATTTTTGGGAACCAAAACTTGCTTTTACTGAGATTTCAAAGCTTTATGGAGACGGAGCGTGACAAGGGGACGGGGGTGGTGACACAATTGTGTCACCACCCCCGTCCCCTTGTCACGCTCCGTGAAGCAATTGTTGCCGAAAACGGTGGTATAACAATCGATAATGGCGTTCCTGCGAAAAACATGGGTATCATAACAGAGATAGCAGCTAACAGACCCCCGATGACTAAATCCTTTGTCTTCATGACATATCCCTCCAACTTCATTTATTGGTAATATTGTATGTCATGATAAGTGTAAATGCAAGTGTAATGTCAGTCAATTCTGTATATTTCGAAATAAAAATTGCCGATTAGTTTTCAATTACTATCGGCAATTAAGAGTGGTGCGCCTGACAGGAGTCGAACCTGCGACCTTTCGAGTCGGACGAGGTATACTTCTATCAAGATCTCAGTAGTCTGATAAAGTGCAATGAATGATAATATTGTGTCCTGGATCGGATGTGGTTATTAACTCAGGGCATTCTCAGCTAGTGCCTTTACTGCATTAATAACCATAGACCACGAAATGTCTGCCGCATAAAAATATTTTTTCTGATATTTTTGCCAGAGATCCACCATTGTCACGTTTTCCATAATGATTGCGATAGTATCTTCAATTCCACCCGACATCTGAAGGGTAGTTTGGCGCTTTTCTGCCGTCTTATTTAAAGCTGCCTTGAACGTGTTTGCGTCAAAGGTGTGTGTATTCGTCAGAATATAAACATCGTAGAAATCCCTCATTCGGGTATTCGTCACGCTACGAGTAATGATCGTTTCAAATTTTTCTGCCAGAACCGTTTCCAAGTTATATGCCATAATGCTGATTGTTCTAACCTCAAACATCAATTTGAAGTGATACTCAATTTCCCTGGGTGTTACAGAGTCTCCAGTTGTAATGTCTATCTTTAGCATTTGGCGCGTTTTATCAAAGTTTGCTCCGATTGATACGCGATACCCCGGATAATCCACTTCCTCTCTTATTTCCTCAATCCTTTGAAATGAAAATTTAGCACCATCATCAATCTGAACTTTCAGAATTTCCTCAATGATTGCAGTGATATCATTCTTAGAATGAGTCTTTCCTTTGATCGTTGCATCCATATCCATTGTGGTGCGCATGTCAATGCCAACCAATGCAGCAATGAGCATGCCTCCTTTTAGAATGAAATTATGTTTGTAATTTGACATGGATATACGCTCCAAAAAGCGCTCCATCATAAAATTACGAAGCAGTATTTCAGCCTCCACATTCGATTCCTTGGAAAGGTTTCGGATGAGAGCTTTTAACTCTGTGGATGTTCTCATAACAATACCTCCATGTAACTTCTGAGCTGCTTCGTGACTTTGAAGGTTTCTGCCATTTGCATGAGTGTGTTCAGATTTTTTTCTTTACGCTTGGAATAACGCTTGATTGCATCAGTCACAACGGCGATGTCTAAATAGTTCCGACTTCTCAGGCAGTCACAAATTGTTCGTTCAAAATCATAAACCGTGACCACGTTTCCAAACATCGTCGTAAGTTTTGTAACTCCGATTTTGTGTAGTTCCCGCTTGATTGTGAAAACTGTGAGGCCATCCGCTTGAAGCCGTGTTGGATTATAGCCTGTTGGAACTGTAACCATATAGCTGATCGGATCACGGTCTGTCAGTTCGTGCAGAAACAGTGCCGTTTCATGAGAGTAGATAATTTTTGGACGCCGAAGTTGGTTGATATACATCTTGTCAACAAATTCATCAGGCAAAATATAAACCCCGGTAGTTACTCTTTCCAAATCACCTGAATGTACGAGCAGGCGCAACCTTTCGTTAGAAACTCCAACTTCATTTGCTTGAGCGGTAGTAACGATTCCGCCATTTTGCTTAAGTACTGATTGAATTTCACTGGGCATTGCCATGCTACCACCTCCAATTTTGATTTCTGTGCTAATATCGTATACCGAATTTGCATATAAATCAAGTTGTTTTGACTTTCGTGCACATATCATTATCGAAACAAGCATGATTATCAAATATTCAAAAGAGTATTAACTTGAAAGGAGTACCTCGAAATGAAAAGGCCTCTCGCTTATATGACAGCTTCCTGGAGTGTTGACCCGACTGAAAATGCAGAGATCGCCGCCAAGTACAGCAGGAAGATATTCGATGCTGGCTATAATCCCATATGTCCCATCCTGATGCTTTCAACCTTTATTGATGATGGTTAATTGCTAAACCCCATAATCCGCTAATAATCAACGTTTTTGAGGTTATATATCTATATGACTCCTTGCTTTTTATGGTATAATATGGTTGTTATGTAATATATCAACAAATAAGCAAGAAGTTATAAGCTAATTATGAAACCGAAACAACTATCACTCAATGATATTTTCGCAGGTTGCCTCGAATCCTTTGAAAACGACAAACCCAAATTCCTTTCTATGTTGAAAGAACATTTTGATATTAACTCCCTTATCCCATTGAGTTTCAGAAATAATGATTCATAGGTGTGAGTATCCTTTAGTGTAGATGCAAGTGTAATGTCAGTCCATTCTGTATGATTTCGAAATAAAAATTGCCGATTAGTTTTCAATCACTATCGGCAATTAAAAGTGGTGCGCCTGACAGGGATCGAACCTGCGGCCTTTCGAGTCGGAGTCGAAAGCTCTATCCGCTGAGCTACAGACGCAAAAATAAACTTAACCTATACTTTAAATTATAGCATAAATTTATTTTCTGATCTATATGCTATTTGCAATTATCCGAATAACATAAGATAAAACTTTTGACTCAGGTTCAATATTTTGCTAGAATGTAAACAATGGCATATGTGACCAATGAAACTTCATATGAAACTTCATATGAAAGCTTTGCGAAAGGAATGACTTTATGATATTGAAAGTGGTCATTGTAGACAGTAACTACAATGCCAGAAGAGATATTGATAACAAAGTACGATGGGTACAGAACGACTTCGAGCTTGCGGGAGAAGCTAATAACGGTGAAGAGGCTTTGTCCTTGTTGTCTCATGTTTCGCCTCATGTGATTTTTACCGAAATTAGAATGCCCCGAATGGATGGGATTAGCTTCATTGAAGCAGCTAAGAAGCGTTGGCCTAACATAAAGTACGTAATAGTAAGCAATTATGATAACTTCGAATATCTTCGCCAAGCTATGAAAGTAGGGGCTTATGACTACATACTAAAGCCTGTCAGAGCTGATGAGATAAACCAGGTGCTAATCCGCGCCAAACTAGAAATCGAAACCGGAGTAAGAAAATTCTTTTGATCAGTTCACCGTTACAGTTGCTACCTGCGGCGATACCGTAACCAATTCGATACCGGCAGGAACTTCCGCGAACAATGACAAATCATGATCTCCTCTTGTTATTTCCGAAAGATCAAGATATAATCCAATGTCTTCGTCAGTTAACATCTCTAGAGCAAGCTTACTACCACGCAAAGTGACTTCAAAATTTTCTTCCTCTATACGTATGCGTCGATTTTCCGGCAAATTTCTAAATTCAATGTTGCTTATTGTAACAACTTTCTCTTCAATTATTTCGCCTATCCTTACAACTGCATCCACATTTACCGGCTGACCCGGAACTATTCGAATACCTTCATGATTTTTAAATCTGATCGTACGTCTGACATCGGTCATTGCATTCTGCACATCCAATACCTCTGTCGTAAATTCCCGCATCACGTCAAGAACTTTAGTTTCTCCGCTGACAGTTATCTCGGCAGGATAAACTTCTATTTCCTTAACCTCATAACCATAAGCGGGAGTTCCGGCTAAAGGAGTTGCGACAGGAAGCGTTCTTACGGGATAAACCGGTATGGTGACAATAAAAAAACCCGGAATAGCCCTGACAAATTCGTGTTGCACCACTTGTCCGTTTTCGTCGACTAAACTAACCGAAAGAGATCTTTCAATAGTTTGTGATGCTTCATTTACGTGCAATGATACGGTGGCTTTTTTAATTCGATCCAGTAAGCCTGAAGGACCTAATACTCTTACATTGCCTTCAGGACTTAACGTGTATGGGTGAAGCCTGAATCCATTAGCTTCGCTGACATCCATATCAAGAGTTACTGGTATTTCCTTTGAATCCAGAATGTCTATTGAAGCCCATATCTGTGGAGTCTTTTGAAGAGTCATTCCCGTTGGCAATCCTTTTATCTCCACAGGCAGATACTGCTCACCCGGCGCAGTGACTTTTGCAAGGTCTACATGTCCAGTAAAGATATCAGTATCAACATCAATAAAATCATGTGCCCTACCTCTAACCTGTATATCCGTCTCAATTGCTATATGCTGAGTCAGCGTCAACCCATTAGGCTCAAGTTTGTCTTCATTCTCAACCGTAACCTTTATATCGTCAAATCTTCTTGTGATTTCAGGATTATGATCTCTGATTGCAATAAACCATAGAATAACTGCAACAAACACCGAAACGATCTTTAATATCAGATTTCTGTTTAGGACGTTATCCATTTTTTGACCTCCAGCGCATCAAGTTGAAAGAACGGGTTTCTTTCTCGCCGTTGTGGAGTTTTTCAAGCATATCCATAAGAGTTTTAGGCTCGAGATGCCTTATAAGCTTTCCATCAACTGCGAGAGATATTACGCTTGTTTCCTCTGACACAACCAAGCTCAACGAGTCCGATAATTCCGATATTCCTAACGCCGCTCTGTGACGCGTGCCCAGCTGTTTGCCGGTATTTGGATTTTCGGTAAGCGGCAGAAAACAACCCGCAGCGGCTATTCTATCATCTCTTATTATGACTGCTCCATCGTGCAGCGGAGTATTTGGTATAAAAATGTTTTCCAAAAGCTCTTCGGTTACTTTTGCATCAATCTTTACACCTGTCTCGACTACGTCATTAAGACCGGTTTTTCTCTCAATCACAATTAATGCTCCGAGTTTTGATTTTGCGAGCTTTTGAACAGCCTTTACAATTTCCTCAAACATTGCCTTTTTATCTTTCTCGGCTTGCATAAACATTGCTTTGTCAATTATACTTCCTCTACCAATCTTTTCTAGCGCACGCCTTAATTCAGGCTGAAAAACTATAAGCAAAGCTATAACTCCTAGCTCAGCCGTGTTTCTTAAAATCATATGTATCGCATTAAATCTCAATATACCGCTAAGCCATGTAGCAAAAAGCAATATTGCCAGACCTTTTAAAACCTGCTCAGCCCGAGTCTCACGAATCAAAAGCAACAACCTGTAAAGTAAATAAGCAACAATTGCGATATCAAACACATGTCTTATAATATCTGGAAAAAGTAAATATGGTTCCAGGTACCAAATGAGATTGGATAGCCATGCCCACATTCCGCTCACCTCTTGATTCACTACAATTTTTAGCCTTCAGACCAACATAAAGCATACAATATTATACACCATCAATCGCCATTTTCAAAAGCGCCTTTTTATTGCTTTAGTTCTTAATCCAAAATTGTCGTAGTATACTTTAATAAAACCAACTACTAATACAATTGCAGATCTCTGAATTACTATTGAACCGCATAATAGAATGAATGTTGAATTCCCGTCATGAACATTCCTGGAAATACTCTAAAATTTTCTTTCTAAACTTTCTCAAACAAACTACTTGTGCCTTTTAATTTCAAAACGTTCAATCGTATAAGATTCATCCGCTTTTATGCCTGCTTTTTCTACTGCTATTTCTACTTGTTCTTCAGGTGTATTGACTCCTTCAATATCGGGTAACAAAAGCCCCGTCCTTTGGCCGCTTCTTACTATGACTCCATACCTTTTTGCGTCTAAATCTTTAAGTGTTTTAACCGGATAAGACTCACTCAAAACATCGACTGAAAAGACGAGTTCCTCCAGTTCATTCATCTCTATCGGTTTAAAACGAGTATCTTCTGTCCCTGAACTCACCGAATTATAAATTATTTCTTCCGCTATATTCTTTCTCGTTGCGGTAATTGTACCGATACAACCGCGAAGCTTCCCGCCCTTTTTTATTGAAACAAATACTCCTGCTCTTTTTGTCAGCATATCGCTTTCAAGTCCCTGAGCATCCACTTTAAGGATTTTTTTTGTCATTAAGTAATATTCTAACGACTTTCTAGCAAGTAACACATAGGGATTATCAGTTTTGTTGCTATCGTGCTTGTCGTTATTTTTAACCGATAGTTTACCCGATATGCTTTCGTATGACGATTTAATTTTCGGCTTAACGCTTGCGACTGCGTATCCTACTCCAAAGGGCCCCTCGTATGACAATACCCTGGAAATGAAATTGTATCCTTCAAGTGTACCCATACCAATTATGAGTGATCTTAATCCGCACTCCTTCCCTTCTTCCACTAAATCCTTGTCCAATTCAAGCAAACCCTTCACATTCCCGGCTTTTATTAATTCAATTACTTCTCGATCAAGCACATGACCCTTTGGGTGATATCCGTACGGCCCATTAACTGATAATGCATGAGACAAATCGCCACTACAAACTATAATCAAATTATATCCGCTATCTTTAGATTTTATTGCTTCTTGTATAGCCATCCCGAATTTATACAGCACTTCATTGGAAAGCATCGGAACTGTTACATGTACAAGTTTAAACTCGCGATACTTTTTTAAAATGAAATATAAGGGAACTAAAGCGCCCCAATCCAGTGAAGTAGATATTCCATATTCAAAAGCAAGCTCATCATCCAATCCTAAACATGGTATCTTTCTTAAATTAGCATAGTAAACAATCTCGTTAGTTAGGATCGTATCAATGTCAAGAGATGCTGAAACCATAGGAGCGCCAAATCTTGACAAATTGCCTTCAAGCTTTTCTTTTGACATAACAGTCAGGCAATCGTTTATCAAAGGTCCGTGAGGAGTTATAATGACAATCGTTTTTGGTGCCTGTAACGCAATTTCTTCGCAGCATTCATATAATGCGTCTATAGTTTTTTGAACTCGTTTTTCCGCACCTTTCCCCACCTCAGGGATAATAACAGGAGGATGGGGCATAAGATAAACACCCATTATATCAGCCATCGATACACACCTCCATATGCTTATTTTAGAATAAGCATATCACAATTATGTTATAATTACATGATTCTTCTTTACTATTTTTAACACTGTTCGCAGGAGAATAAGAGTT